>ENA-OSJC01001200-OSJC01001200.1-marine-metagenome-genome-assembly--contig:-NODE-1200-length-22039-cov-5.380202_pt1 | contig 22039 bp, 26 predicted proteins | sample MGYA00237885_ERZ534234 | MGnify/ENA primary metagenome ERZ534234 (study PRJEB26413, sample SAMN06343907) | marine metagenome | isolation source: coastal waters | place: Atlantic Ocean: West Antarctic... | reverse complement strand
TCCTGATGATAAGTTTCAAGAAGTTGTTGATTACATTGAACATTTGAAGAGCAACCCAAGTTAAGCAAGAGAACATTCAAACACCACCCAGAAATTTGCCTAGTTTTTGCCTAGTATTTGAGAATTAAGCTTACTTAATATTAACTTTTATACTGTTTCATTGTTACATCTTCTGTAGCTAAATCTGCACTTTAACACCAATTACACTTATAAGGATATTACCTGGTTTGTTCTTTTAATAGTGGGAACCATTGCAAGCCAATCATACTTTTAGTTTTAAAAGGTCGATACACCTTTACTGGTATTTAACTAAGTTAATATGACTATGTAATACTCTAATACACTCTCTTGATTAGATAAAATTAGCTTTCCAAAAAAAATATAATAAAAAAAATATTCTAGAAAAAATTACAGCAAAAAATTATGAAAAAATTATTGGGAAGTAAACTAGAGGAGACTAAGGTTTAACTAATCTGGAAAAAGAGCTAGGTTATAGCCTCCTCTGGAATATTCTAAATGATGGTATTAATATAGAACTTAAAATTCTTATTACAAAGGTTGTTTATCCTTTAATCCCAGTGGCCATTTTTCTTTAGTAGATACTTTTTGGCTCTGTAAATATCTTCTTCTACCTTGCTCTTAAACTGTGTTCTAGGCTCAGGCTTTGAATACCTATCTAATTCATACTGGGAAAATTCGGCCCCAATCTCATTTCTACCTACATCATAATCAGTGGTGAAATCATCATATACTGCACGACCTACAAAGAAGGAACTGGAACTGTTACCTAGTGCTGGAGCTGCAAAATCCATAGTGCTTGTCTTAACTAATTGTCTTTTAAAACTACCATCTAACTGCATTACATCTTTATATTTTTCTACATATTTAATATCTTCATCATTATCTTTTTGTTTACGCAGCCTTGAGTGATGCTTATCCTCTACATTCTGCAAGCCAGTAGCATTTAACATACCTCCATATTTAGGATCTATCTGATGTCCTAATCCATGGCCACTATCATTGAAGCTTTTTTTAGCTACTTCATCATGCTTTTTTTCCTCAACTCTTTTTGAGAGTTCATAGGATTTTTCAAATGCAGCATCTGTCATTTCCATAAATACCTTCTTATGTTCATCACTTTTAAATTTTTTATTTATACTAGCCATGATTTTTGCTTCGTTAGCCATCTTAAATTGTAAGTTGCTGTAATTGCCTTCACCTTTATGTGTAGCCCCACGATTTAACACCTTAGGTTTACTTTGGGTGTAGTTATTACTTCTCCCAGTGTAAGCCTTATGTGTAACTCCAGGTGTCTCAAGGTTATCTGGCCCATGGTTAACCACCTGGTTAGCCGACATAGTATTCACCGTGTTTGTCTCTTGGTCTTTTGGGAATTTAAAAAGATATCCATTAGGGCCTTCTCTATATTCTAGGCCTAACTTATTGCCTTGTCTTTGTGACATACGGATTGCATTGGTTGATTTACCTAGTATTTTTGCAATCTCTCTCCTAGTTAATTTATATTCTGCTAGCTCTTCTCCACCTGTTTTTGCTGTCATAATCGTACTCTCATTACTCTGGTTTAACTAATGTTAGGGTGGTTAAAAAATCACCGATAGACACTTTTAGTACACTTTGAGAAACACTTAAATTCATTTTAGTCCTTTAAACCTTCCCTACCTACCCAGTGTGTAAAATGTTCCTAGAGTGTTACTTGAGGTGGACACCTTAGGTTATTTATATTTGAAGTATGTATAGGGTGGGTAGGGTCGGTATTACTCCTTAATTAATTTTAGGAAATCTTCAAAGTCGATAACAACTAATGGCTCACGAGTGTTCATTTTCATTACCAGAACTGCGCTGAGGTTTTTTGGAATTTTTTTATTTGCCTGTTTAAACCAGGAATACAGTGTAGATAGTTTTTCTTGATTTTTTACCTCCCACTGCCATGGCACGAGTTTAGCAGCCACCTTGGATAATATAATGTCTGGGCCAGGAGCATAATTTTCAACACACTGAACATCTCTAGCTTTTAAGTGTGGGAAATTTTTTAATATCCTGTCTCTAACATGGTTCTGTAGCCTTCTACCTTTGGCCTTCCTACTCTGTTGCTTCATTATCGGCTCTCTTTCCTAGCTTTTCTGATAGTTTCAAAATCCTCACCATGATCTTCTTCAGGTGCATCACTATGGAAATCTTCATAGGCTGCTATTTCTGCAAGCCCACTACTGATTTCATTTAGATCACCTTGGGATATGTTCCACTGTTTTTGCATCACTTCAGGTGTGCTACCTAGAGGTAACCAATACTTATTAGCAATTGCTGACATAGATTTATCACAGAAAAAATCATGGTTCCTCAAGATCCAATATGTAGGATGTTTACCAGTTCTTTTATGTTTAACCCCACCTACTCTTTCACAACCAAGTTTTTTTAGTGCCTCAGCAAAGTCATTAATTCTACCTTGGATGTTATGAGTTTTTTTCAAAATATCAAAAGCTTCCTGGATAGAAATAACAGTTTCAAAAAATGGTGTAGCTCTTTCCTTAAATAATGGTTCTATGTCTTTAAGCATTGGGTGGCCACCTTCTTTACTCATAGTTATTAAGAACTTAGTTTTTAAAGATATAGACTTAGGATTAAAGTTACTGCTTATTTTTCTATTTGTTAAAAACCATTTTATAGCTGCTGTTACTCCTTCAATAATTTTACCTTCTGGTGTCCAGAAGAGATCAAAAAATTCATTGCCTCCCATTTCCTCTCTAGTTTTATCAACATCAATACAAGTATACCTAGCTTCAATCTCATCAACTGCTAACGCATCCTTATGGTTGGTGAACAACATAAATGAACAAGTTGAATAACAATCTTTCCAATTTTTAAATAATTGTCTTATTCTATGGAACTCATTAGTCATCAATGGTTTCATTACATTAAGAGTTGAGACTTTCTTTTTGTAATCACCATCAAGTTTGATCTCATCAATTAAAACTAATTGGTTTTCTAAGAAACCTTTAGCTTTATCAATAGCCTCAATAGGTGTTACAACTGTACAATTATCAGTACCTAATGCTTCTTGAACAATTGTAAACACAGTACCTTTACCAATCTGATATTCTTTAGAATGAAATAAGATAGCTGATCTAGTTTTATTTCCTGGTTGCTGGAATGGCATAGACAAGTGATCTAAAACATAATCATAAAGGTTTACATCATTACCTTTACTATCAAGTCCAGTTCCTTCTTTTTCTGTAAGCTTTCTTATCAGCTCTTCAAAGTTTTCTATGTGTTGTTTTATTTCTGCTGTATCAGGTGCTGTAGCAACAAGTTCAACATTAGGTCTATAATTATTTAGTTGTAGTAGTTTTTTTTCATCTGTAACTATTGGATCCTCAATACTCTTAAACAAGTCAGGTCTATAGACAGTATGCTCAACTAATTGTGCATCTTTGTAAGCAGCGAAACTTTTTAATACTTCTAAGAATTTACCACCCCATATATGACCATAAGTAATTTGGATTGCTTTTGCACTGTAATCTTGGCCAGTAGTTTTGTCATACCAAGCATCATCTTTTTTTATATAAATAACATTTTCAAGAAATTGCTTAACTTGCTCTTCTTGTTCAGGATCAAGAAAACCATCCAAAACACCTACACCTTTCAGGTCATTTCTGAAGTAACCATTGATTTCTTTAAGGTAGGCTTCGTAATGATCCTCAAGATATTGCTTTGAATATTCACCTTCATAATCCTTTCTTTCGTGTGAGTTAATTGCTTTAGATAACTCTGGTTCTAATAAAGGCTCACTAAAATTATTATTAACTTCACTGGGTGTTAAGTCTAAATTTTTATGTTCAATAACTTGTTTAGCTATAAATAAAAACTTCTCTCTCCCACCTTCCCCACTTTCAGCACCTACTAAACTTCTTATTATAGGTTCTTCTCTCCAGTGAATTGCAAATTCTACTTGTTCTTTTGTTAATGGTTTTCCTGAAGGTGAATAGCCACAAAGATTATTATTTTTTAAATCTTTATGAGGACAATAAGGTTGGAACAACCAGTTACCAGGTTTGTCTTCTGCTACAGTAAAACCTTTCGGTAAACTATGGGAGCCATCAACTTTTAAACCTTTAAATATTTTCTTAAATATGACTTCATATTCTTGTGCAGCTTTATAAGCTTCCTCTACACTAATAAAGTCATCATAATATTTATATAAGTGCCATCTGTTACTTGAAGACCTGTAAGCAAATAAATCATTAGCTATCTTAAATACAGCTCTACAGAATATTTCAGGTTCTTGCTCAAAGTCTAGATCCCAAGCTATCCAACGACATAAGCCTTTGCGTTCAGTTCCATTAAATACAATTTTAACAGGAGACAATCCTAAGTATTCTTGACCTGATAAATGTTTCTCCCAGTCCATATGTTGATGCTCATATGTTCCATCTTTTTTAATTTCACCTTTTTCATTTTCTGGGAAGTAACCTTGGAACTTTCCTCTACCTCCAATAGCACCTTCATGTCTTTGCTCTAATTTTAACATTGTAATTCTCCTGTAATTTTCTTTTCTTCAATTTTTGTAATAAATTTTTTATGTATTAGTTCACCTAACAAATAGTGATGCTGTAACTTTAATCTTTCAGCATAAATTCTCTGCAAGCAATCTTTGTTGTGATCTGGGTATTTGTATCGTAGTAACTTTAAGCCACTATCAAAAGACCTAAATATAAAACTTTCTATTTCTTTTTGTTTTGCTACTAGATCGCAGCCTTTCCATTCGCATATTTTGTTTTTAGTCATTTAGTAATATTCCTTTAGTTATATTAATTTATTTTTTTCTTAATTTTCTTTTCCATTGTTTTACGATTGTGTTCTTCAAACTTACGCACTGGGATATGACCAAATGTCTGCTGTAAGTAAGCACTAGAGATTTCGTTGTGATCTTTTTTTAATTCTTTATTTTGAACTACAAACTCATCATTCTTTTTTAAGCAGTCCTGATATGCAGCATGAAGTGTTTCATAGGCCTCTTGCCACTCTGTATTTTTGCCCACAACTTCTCTGTGTTTGATAATCCAGTTTTTACTTATGAGTAGGGTTTGTTTATCTATCGCTTCAGCTTTGTTCATTAAACTGATGATAAATTTATGCTGTCTTCTACATAAACTGCTTAAAGATTTATAATCAATATACTTAGTATCAGGTGCAGTTTTTGCAGTACTTTCAGTCTTTTTTGGTGGTTTGGGCATTGGCAACTCCAGTTGTGTTAACTGTTGAGTTGTCATGTCTATTCGAAATTAGTTTATCTACTACTCCAGCTTTAGATAGAATTTTTCCAGGCTGCATACTTGAAGTCAGATCATTAAGTTTTGAATAGGTATCAACTTTCAAGCTAACAGATTTATAATTATATTTACATGTCATTTGATGTTTCCTCCTTGTTAGTGTTGTTACTTTCCATTCTACTTTCTGATCTTTCGGTCTCGTCACCTAATACATAATTAGTATTTTTTCTTATGTCTGCATTAAGTCTCATTAGCTCTTCACTTATCCCAGGTGCTAGCTGAGAATTTTTTTCTATATAATCCTTAGAACTTATTACAGGTTCAGGATTATATATTGGTCTTATAATAGTTTCTGCTTTTGCTTTTGTAGCTTCAGCAACTTCAGTAGCTGCAGCTTTTAATTGTGATGGATGCTTATTTATAATTTTTAATTCATCTTCACCCATTGATTTTTTTAACCTTGGATTATTATAAGTTCTAATTAACATTCTCTTAGTATCTAAAGCATCTCTTCTATCTTCTGGTGTTCTGGGTCTTCTGGCAGTATCTAAATGACTATTCCAAGCTACTGATTGTTGTTTCTGGTCATTAGAAAGATTGTGGTAGCCATCCCATTGTTCAGGTGGCTTTTTCCAATTTTCCTCTTTAACAATATTCATGTCATTCATATGCTCAGGCTTTGGCATATCAGTATCTGAGGTCTCCCATAAAGTTCTCATTATAAACTCTTCTTGAGTTTCTTTTCTAGGTTTAACCTGGGGCCTTACCTTGGGTGTAGCTGTTACTGCTGCTGTTACTTTAGGTGTTACTCCAAGTGATCTATCAATTTTGTTTCTGTAAGCTTTCCGTGCAACTTCATTTTGTTTAACAACTGCTTTAAACATACCTGTACTGTTGGGCTGAGTAGCATATTTTTCTAACTGCTTCATGCTAGCTTCTTCTTCAGCCCTAGTTGGCACTGTAGGATCTTTGCTGTTACTATTAAACTTCATATAATTTTTTGATCATCCCACCGTTTTTTGCACCAACGGATTTAAGCTCTTCTAAACTCAAGCTGTCCAGGTATGAATTGAAGTCACCTTTAAAACCTTCTTGTTTAGCCTCTTCAAACATTTGTTTTAATGTCCCAGTTAACTCTAGCTCTATGTTATGCAATGGATCTTTATCTGCCATCATTGAAGAGCTTACAGCCTCTAATTTTTTATCAATATTATTGTTACTTCCTTTTTGTTTCATAGTTTGGTTTCCTATAGTTTGGGTGGTTGATTGTTATTGGTTTATGACCAGTAAGATTAATTATCCTATGTCGTTTATCAGTAACCATATTCCTAAGCTCAAATCTTACTTTTGCTGCTACAAATATATTTACCTGTTCTTGAAGATTATCAATGGCTATTGCTAACTCATCATCCCATTCAGATTTATGTTTGATAACTCCTTGGGCTGCTTTGATTAGTTCTTTAGGCATTTGCACCTCCAGTAGATAACTCTTCAATACCAGCACGTTTAATCGCTTCTCTTGGAACACCTTCTGGTTTGATCACTAATGACATTAACCAGTCAGTATGTTTCTTGCTTAAATGGTAAGCCTCATCTTCCTTAGTGGCCATTAACATTCTGCCATCTTCAGCATAACCAGTATTAATAGTCATAGCTTCATAAGGAATACTAGCTTTACAAATTTCACCATCTCTATTTAATTCTACTCCCCAGTTCTTACGCAGCTTTTTTATTAATTTACCTGGATAGAAAGTTCTAGTATCACCATACCAATCAACCATTACATTAAGTCCTGATTTCATAGCTTCAGGTTTTATTTTTAGTGCTATCTTTTTCATTATAATGATATCTCCTGTTTTATTGTAGGTTGAACATCAGGCTCAACTTTAAGATCACCTAAAGCATCTCCAAGTGTTCCAGTGACAAGCTCAAGTACCTGGACTTGTTTCATTCTTAGAGAGCATCCTAGACCTACAGGCATATTGTAACCAAATGCTTCAAAGGTAATTCTTAACTTACTACCACCAAATATTTTAACATCATCTGCCAGAGGTTTTAGTTTGTTATCAAGTATGGTTGGTCTGAATTTAGTTTGTATTTTAAAAACACACTTACCATCTGCTGTAATTTCATATGGTTTATTTGCATATGTAATTTTTTTATTAGCATCAAGTTTTTGTTGCTCATTAGTTTTAACTTCAATCTCATCATTTATAGCTTTAATGATTTTTGCACACTCATTTTGTTCACACTCTAACTTAGTATGAAACTTACCTTCAGGATGAAACTGAACATCTGCGTTAGTAATCCAAGGATGTATTGCATTACCTACTGGTGTTGTTAGCACTGGTTTTTTTAAGTTTATCATTTAGTTTATCTCCTTCAGTTGGATTACATTTGTTTCATAGTCTGTGAATGGTGATACTTCCTGTATCTTCTCACAGTCTTGTTCTGCTTCTGCTTCTGCTGAAAAATCTTCTGGGTCTTGCCAGTCTGCAATTCTCCAATTATATTTATGTGTCATTTAGTTTATTCCTTTGTGTTTGAGGTTATTTACAATTAATAAATGTTCTCTTTGTTCATACTCATTACGAACTTCACCATTTATTTTAGGAATTAAGAATTGATCATGAAATATACTAGGATCCCATATGTAACTTCTCACACCAGGTATCATTATTTTTCCTGGTATAGATTTACCTTCGTCTTTTGCTTCTCTAGTCCATCTTTCTAAAGTGGCATAATTAATTCCATGCTCTTTACAAAGCTGCTGTGAGTTACAGTAACGAAAAGGATAGGTATATTTGTGATGTTTTTGCTCTTTTTCCATATAATTAATATATGGATTTACCTACCGAATGTCAATAGGTAAATGACTACTATTTTATGGTAGTCAATAATTCTTCTGTAAGGCCTTTGATACTTAGAATTCCATTAAAGTTTTTAATCTTAAAAAAATGCTTCTGTCTTGGATCTGTAATTAAATGGTTAAAATTTTTAAATGCTCTTTGAGGATTTTCTTTAGCAGCATCAGCCATTTTTCTATAGATAGGCTTACTTATAATTCTTCTTACTGTTTCAGCCTTTTTACCTAATAAACCTTTCTTATGTTCCTCCAGTCTTTCTTGAATATACAGCCTCATCCTCATGGCCTTCCAAACAGATCTCTGATTATTGGGGTTAATTTCAACTGATTTTTTTATTATCTCTAGTGCTTCACTAGGTTTGATGTCGTTATCTTTTAAATATTTTCCTATTGTCTCTAGGTCTATGGCTTTCATAAGTTACCTGTATAAAATCAGTAGGTGTTTGTCTAGGATTATCTAAGCTGTTCTTTTGTGTAAGGCAAAATCAAATAATTTAGCAATTTTGTCAGCATCCTTTTGGATGACTTCTTTATGTGACTTATAATAATATCTATCCAAGGTATTCTCATTTAAGTGACCAGTTAATCTAATCATATGTTCTGAAGATAGATCAGCTTCATCTTTACCAATAGTTGAATATGATTTTCTGAACATATTTTGGCTGCCATCAACACCTGAAAGATTTCTAATTTCTTCCCAGCAATGGTGTACAGTTTTCATCTTAGTCATTTCTGTACTAATAAAATTCATGTCATGTCTCTTTGCTTTGGGCCAACGAAAGCCAGGAAAAATCCAAGGTACATCTTTAATTTTTTCAAACCTAGAATCCATTTTTAATCTTTTTAATTGTTCTAAGATCATAGCGACTGGTTCGGTAATGGTAATAAATTGATCCACTTTTCTAATCTTATGGGTATGTGCTGGCAAGTGTATTTGTCTGTTTACATAATCAATATTATTTTCAGTTATTTTCATAAGCTCTGGTTTTCTACGACCACAGAAAATTTGGAGTTGGATTAGCTGCACTTGGAATGGATATTTTTCTGCAAGTTCAGCACTAGCTCTGTATATTTTTTTAAGGTCAGATAATTCAAAAGAGCTATCTGCTCCAGGAGTTCTTTGAGTAATCACAGGTGTTTTATTAGGTACTTCCAGTACAGGATTTACCCCAGGTTTATCTCCAAGTAACCCAGTGTCTTTAGCAAAAGTCCATAGTACTTTAAGTGAATACAGCATCTGTATTTTGGTGCCATAACCTGAGAATTTTGAGACAAATCTTTTAATTGCACCAGCAGTAAAGTCCTCCATAAGTAGTTTACCGAAGGCATCATCATCATAAAGCGATCTGTAACCATTGGGGTTTCTAGTTTTAGAAGTCTCTGTTATAAAATGCTTAGGATCTCCTGGTGGGAATTTTTTAAACAATCCTTCCCAACCATCAACAACTTTTGTTTTTTTATTTCTCTTTGAATAGGTTTTATTAATTCTAAATTCAACATAACCTGAGCCATCATTGTGATCTCTATATCTTAGGTGTGCAGTTCTCCAACTGTAACCAATAAGGACACGAACAACATTGGCAATAGTTCTAGCTGTTAAGTTACCACCCATTTTCTGTCTAGGAAATCCAGCTATACAAAGCAGCTCTATTGTTTCTCTTACAGTCTTTCTCTGGCTATCTTTAAATTGTGATTTAGTTATTTTAGTTTCATCATCTATTTCTGTAATTTTTGGGTCTATTATCCATAGGCCTTTTTTGTTGGTGTGCTTGTCATGGATATCAAAAAGCATATCACTGCATTCTCTAACACCAAAGCCAGGTTTATACATTCCTAGTGTTAGTGAGTGATATCTATTTTGAAACCAATAATACAAAACAAAATATTTATTCCGTGTGGCTGAAAGCATCCTAAGTTTTAATCCTTTTAGGTGAGACTTTAGAGGTACTTTAAATGCAATCCTCAAGTCTATTGCGTCACCAAAGGTAGGTAAATATTTATCTATGGCCGAATTACTGAACTGTAATGTCTTCCTTTCTTTAGGCAATATTGCAAAAGGAAAGTTAGTATCTCTTTTTTGCCTAGTTTTCTTACTCGGAATTTTGCCTAGTTTGTTGTTAAGTTTTGTCATTTAGATTAACCAATCACTACAACAACTTTAATGACATGACAAAAGAAAGGATAAGGATTTAGGCTGTTAAAGGCAGTTGAGATAATGGTGACATTTCACTGTTACACTCTGTGTCAAAGAGAAGTTTGGCAACTCATATAAAGATATTCCTGATGAAAAGTTTCAAGAAGTTGTTGATTACATTGAACATTTGAAGAGCAACCCAAGTTAAGCAAGAGAACATTCAAACACCATCCAGAAATTTGCCTAGTTTTTGCCTAGTCTGTCCCAGATAATCCTATAACCCAGAACGATGATCCCTAAAAGTTTTTTCATTATTTGAATTCCAAAACTGTATTATCTTCAAAGGCTATTTTTGATAACTCAGAAAATTCAAATTCAAAATCTAGTTTCATTATAAATTACATTAACATAGAAAATAAAGTCGAGCCATGCCATGTAGAATACATTAGCAGCCATTAACGTATAAGATCGATATTTCTTTGAGTATAATGTTTAAATTGGTCAACTTTCCCCCCGTACCAATCATGCTTTAGAAGATACTCTTTAATGTAAACATAAGTGGTCTCTTCACGTTTTGGATCTTTCCAAATATCCATACTTTTTGCATAATCAGGTGTAGATCTTCTCATTTCACTATTTATACTTTTTTGCCATTGATGAAATTCATCTAACTTTTTTGGATCAGCATTTTTCCAAACATCATGTTCCCACCTAACTTTATCAAAGCCTGGTACTTTTCTTATATCTAAATAATTTGGTGAGAATTTATTTTTCTGTCTTTTTTCAGTTACTAACTTACTTAAGTTTTGAACCTCTAAATATTTATCCATTTTTTTTCCTGGATAAAAAGTGTAATTAAAAATTGCAAAATTACTTTCTACTACTTCCCTACAAGTATCAATTCGTTTAGGCATCTTTGTTTTAATTAATTTAATCATTTCTTCGTTTTCTAAAGTTGAATTTATTAAATCACCCCAATAAGCTGGGTCCACATAATGAAGCATGCTAGAAAACTCACCTTTTTTTTTATAATCAAAAATATCCGAAGTTAAACTGGTCATTTTAATATTCCACCATTTTTCTTCCTTTACTTCTTTATGGTATAAGGCCCATAACTTTTTTGGATATTTAATTTCAATTTTATATTTAGATTTTAAGTTGAGTGCAGAATTCAATCTAAGCCTTAAGTAAGCAGTAATTCGAAACATAGTCCAAAAATGTCTTCTGTCATAATTAAACCTATTCTTATATGCTAATGAATATGCCTCTTTAGGACTAACACCTATAATCTTTAATTTTTTTACTAATTCATCGTAAGTCTTAACATCCAATAGTTTATTTTTAGTCATAGTATTAAATATTCTAAATATATTAATTTTAATAATATTATAAATTATTTTATACGTCGAGTATTTAACGAACGTATTTTTTCTATAAAGTTAAAATATGTGCGTTAATATAATAAAAAAAGAAAGGAACTATGACTGACTTAACCAAATATAGAAATGTTTCATTAACACATGAAACATACAAGACTTTGATTAGTTTATCGAAGGCAATGTTGCCCGATGCAAAATTATCAATTAGTAAAACAGTAGAATGTTTAGCCAATGAAAAAACAAAAAAATTAAATGAAAAAACTACTATTAATTACAGTCCTAAGTTTAATGTGGTGTAGCCTAAGTTTTTCAGAAGAATATAAACTTCCCCATATACAACCAAAAGATTTGGTAAATGATGGATATATTTTACATACAGTAATACCTATTGAAACTGAAGGTCCCAGGGTAATGCTTTATACTTTTGCTAAAAATAAAACGAAAATTGTATCATGTGTTGTTGAACTTGATGCGCTATATGCTGATGGTCATATTTGTTACAATGTTACCAATTGAGATTTAATATATGAAAAAAGAAAAAACAGATAACATTAAGAATGCAAAGTTAATAAGATTAATATCCATACTATCACCAGAAGATCACCAAAAATTTTTAAATGACATAGATCTAAATATTTGCTTTTTTTTAGATTTAAAAAAGGATGATTTGCCTTGGATAAATCCATCAAAAAATGATGAAAAATGGGTAAAGTTAATGGATAATTTTAGACTGTTAAGTGCCAAAATTGAATTTGAAGCTTTTCAAAAAATGAGGAGTATTCACTAATGGATAAAATACATGAAATAAGAGTTGAGGAAGTTTATAATAAAGAAGAAGGCACTCATTTTTACAGAGTTTATTATGAAATTAATGAGGAAATAAAAATACTTGGAGAGTCAGCTATTGAACCTAAATTGGTTAGGTATGTCTCAAAGGTATATTAATGATTAGTTTAAAACGAAATAGTAAAACAAAAGAGCTAGTTAGTGCAACTGGTGTAACCAGTCAGAAATTTAGAATTTATTCTCCCAATCAAACTAAAGACTATAAATTAAGTAGATCTAGATTTGATGAGTTTATGTCTTGTCCTAGATGTTTTTATTTAAAAGTTAATAAAGGTTTTATGTCCCCGTCTACCCCTGGTTGGACGTTAAATACTTTAACCGACACACTTTTAAAAAAAGAATTTGATGCATGTAGAGCAAAACAAGAACCTCATCGAATTATGATTAAAAATAATCTTGCTCATATGGTTCCTTATGCATCTGAAATGGTTAAAGATAAAAAAGGTAATGATAAACTGCTAATCGATGAATGGAGAGATTCTTTACATTATGGAATTAAACATAGATTTAAAGATAGTAATATTATTTTGCAAGGTGGAATTGATGATGTGTGGTTTAATACTAAGACAAAAGAATTAGTTGTTGCGGATTACAAATCTCAACACAAAAAAGAAATATCCCAAGAGACATATTTTAAAGATCCTTATAAAGAGGGCTATAAAAGGCAGCTAGATTACTATGCCTATATACTTAAAGGCATGGGTTACAAGGTTTCCTCAGATGCATATTTTTATATTTGTAATGCTAAAGAAGTAGACGAAGGCTTTCATGGCAAAATGTTATTCGATGAAGTTTTAATTTATTATAAAATCAGAAAAGACTATCTTGAAACAGAGATCCAGAAAATGATTGATACCATGAATTCAGAAAGCATCCCTGATTCTCATGATAGCTGTGAAAACTGTGCTTATGCTAGACAAAGATCTGTGATCGACACTTTATAGATAGGGAAAAATCAAATGGTTAATCCTAAAAGTTTTTGATATGATTTTATTACTAAAAGAGTGAATTAATGAATGATTTAAAAACACAAAATGGATTTATTAAAGAAGTGTGTTCATACTTTATGGAATTTTTACAATCTAACTTTAAAAGAGGAAGGTTTCCAAAAAGACACATAAAGCTAAAAACACCCAAAGGATTTAAAATTGGATTAGATGCATCCAAATATCCTGAGTTTAATAATTTACTTAAACGTACTGTATTAAAAAAATTTAAAGATAATGCTGATAAAATAAAAGTAGAAAAAGGTAAATACACAAAAAAACCTGATAAAAAAACTTTAGATTTAGTAACCAAATCTGTTAATTCAATTAAAAATAGCGATATTGATAAGTTAAAAAAATTTTTATTAAAATCTTTAAAAGATAATTCAAAGAATTTTAAAAAAGATTCTAAATCTGCACATGATAAAAGTTTTGAAGAGATCGAAGAACAATTTAAAAAAATAATCATAAATCCAATCAAGGATTTATGTGAACCACTAATTTTATCTCAAAGTGTCTATGATATTGACTCACTTTATACACTCGAAATTGGACTTACAGAGGCTCTTGTTGGTGATTTAGATGAAAATATATCTGAAATGATGAATGATTTACTCGCAAACAGTTCTAAAGAAATAAGTACAAAAATTGATAATTTATTAAATATAAGTGAAATTAAATCAAAATTATTATCATTTTTTGACTCATTAAATATAAATGATTTGTATTTTGAAATTTTAGAAATCTACAACAGTAAGTTCAATTTAGATAAACAGGATTTTTATTTTTATTTTTATGAGATGGAAATCCAAAATAAAAGATTTCCTATTTTTTATATGCCTATAGATATTGTTTCAGAAAAAGGGACCAATGCGTTTACATTAAAATTTGAAAAAGAAATTTATATAAACAAAAGAGCTATTCAGTATGCAATCGGAGAGTATAATAGAGAAAACTCAACAGTAGGACAAATTAATAGTTTGAGGGATAGAATTATTTATATTGAAGAGGATGATTTAATAGAAAAGCTTGAAAAGATTGTATCAGAAATATGTGATTATTTTAAATTTGAAAAAACGATAGATGTAAAAGACATCTCAATACAAATACAAAAGAATATAAATTGTGTTATTTCAAATAACTGTTCAATCAATGTCTTCGAAAAATCTGATGAATCATTAATTAATGACTATGAAGATATTTTAAATTCATTAGAGAATGAAAGCTCTGAAACAGCAAAGATGTTTAAAGATATATTAAACGATTTTTTAATGAATGAGCCACATTCAATTATTGAAAATCTAGAAAATGATTGGGATGATGGATCTGTAAATGAACGTCTAAACTATACGAGTCCAATACCACTAAATTATGAACAACAGAAAATCATAAAAGCATTATCAAATAAAGATTGTAAATATGTAGTTGTAGAAGGACCACCAGGTACTGGTAAAAGTCATACTATTTCTGCAATAGCATTCAACTATATACTTGAAAATAAATCAATCTTAATACTCTCAGATACAAATTATGCATTAGATGTTGTTGAAGATAAAATTAACGATACTCTAAATAAAGCTAGGCATACGCATGACTTTCAAAACCCCATTTTAAGATTGGGAAAAAAGGGTAATACATATAGCAAGATATTATCTAATCAATCTATAGGTCAAATAAGAGATTTTCATAGATCATCTAAGACACATCAGGCAAAACTTCAAAACCATATTGAGAGTATTGAAAAAACAATTGATGAAAATATTACAAATGAAGGTGGAAGATTTGAAAAAATAAATGATGAAAAAATTAAAAAATATCTAAATCTTCATTTAAAATTTACTTCAGACAAAAGTATCTTAAATTTAGATGAAATTGATAACAATTCAAATGATGCGTCTTTAGATATACTTGAGTTTATTAGTTTAATTCAATCTGAAAAAGAAAATAAATTATTTTCTTTATACCTAAAGATTAATAAAAAAAATAATCTTAAATCATTTGAGGAATTTTTAAAATTCATAGATTTTATTGGACATTTAGATGAGTCTAATACTTTTAATAGTAAACCTTTATCAATATTCAAAACAATAAAAAAAAGTGGAAATCATTTAATTATGCAAGACTGTATTAATGAATTTCAACAAATGAAGGGTATATTTGGCTATGCCTTTAAAGGAGGAGAACTAGTTGATCTCAATAATAAAATTAAGAATAAACTTAAGTTAAAAAATGAAATTAATTTGAAGTTAGATTCTGATTTTGATACCTTTTATGATGCATGTAACACAATAAGAGAGCTAGAAGACGATATTGAAATACTTAAAGAAAAAAATAAAAATAAAGAATTTAAAATTGGATCTAATTTCTCTTATCAAATCTTTTATGAGTATTTGTTTACTGAAAAAAATCTTATAAATTTATGTAAGAAAGAAATAGAAAAAAATAATTTAAAAAATATTTTAGATTTTGCTAAGAGAATACCAATTACTGCAAAAAACTTAGATATAGATCTAAATAATCCCGAGAGTATATTTAAGAGTAAAGTTATTAAAATTTCCAAAGATGACAAAGATGACATTTTAGATTATTTGGAAAGTAGAAGTGATGTTGCTGAAGCCTTTCAATCAGTAAATGATTTTGATTATTCGTCGGCTATCTCTGAAAAACAGGGCTTATACACAACAATAATGACTGATAAACTTGATTCTAAAATCTTAAATTTCTTCGACAACAATAGGACTACTGCAAAAACTTTAAGCAAAATAATTAGATCCAAGACTAAATTTCCGACAAAGGAGTTTGTCAAATTAAGAGAAGCATTTCCCTGTATTATAGCAAGTGTTAGAGATTTTGCTGAGTTTATTAATCTAAAAAAAGATTTATTTGATTTGATAATAATTGATGAGGCCTCACAAGTTAGTATTGCGCAGGCATTGCCAGCTCTTATTAGAGCTAAAAAAGTTTTGGTATTAGGGGATAAAAAACAATTTAATAACGTTAAATCTATGCAAGCTACAAAGGTAGAAAATAATTATTTTCTAGAAAAAATTAAGCAAGCTTTTAAAAAAATTAGTAACGACAGACAAACACTAGAAAGGTTAAAGTTATTTGATGTAACATCTTCAGTACTTGAATTTTTTTCTAACATAGCAAACTATGAAACCATGTTAAAAAAACATTTTAGAGGTTATAAGGAGCATATATCTTATTCTAGTAAATATTTTTATAACAACGAAATACAAGCCATCCGAGTAAAGTCTCCTGACTTAAAGCTTAATGATATAATAAAATTTGATATTTTAGATAAGAAAAGAGAGGAAACAATTGGAAACTCAAATAAGAATGAAGCCGATTTTATAATTAAACAATTAGAAAAGTTAAAAAATACAAATCATATAGGCTCTATTGGAATTATCACTCCGTTTGCTGATCAACAGAAATTGATATCTTCAATTATTTCCAAACATAACGATCGTGATTATTTTTTTGATAAATTTAAACTAAAAATTTGGACTTTTGATACTTGTCAGGGGGAAGAAAGAAAAACTATATTTTATTCAATGGTAGCAGATAAAGAGATTGATAAACTGTGGACTATTTTTCCAAGTTCTTTAGAAAAGTTAGATTTTGATGATGGATCAAATATTCATAGAGCACAAAGATTAAATGTTGGATTTAGCAGGGTGCAAGAATGTATGCATTTTATATTAAGCCAAAAACCAGAAAAATTTAATAATGAAATTGGAAATGCTATCAGACATTATTTTCAAATATTTAATTCTAAAGAAAAACTACCAAGCGAAAAAGATCTTGATCCAAATTCACCAAACTTTATTGCAAAAGCAATAGGTGACCAAAGATATGGTGTTAAAACTGATGAAAATGGTAAACCATTCTTACAATTAAGTGGTTCATATCCAAATAAATCTAAATTTGTAAGAGTATCAAGTGTAAGCCTACCAACTTCCGATTATTTCTTAAATGATGGTTCAGTAGGAAAAAGAGGAGTAGGAGGTACCAATTATAGTGGTAGTTTACCAATAGCCCAAAGTGGCTCATTTTATGGAGCAACAGGTAATAATATACCAACCGGTGAAGCTTTATTAACATTTGAAAATATTGCCAGTGGTAATACCCAAGGATTAGCAGCTACTGATTACACAACAGCCTTAAATATTCTTAAAAATAAAGATGAATATAGATTTGCTACTTTAACTACTCCAGGAGCTTATAATGCTGATTATGGAGCTACTGTAGCAGCTGCAATTGAACTTTGCGAAGTAAGAGGAGATTGTTTCTACATAGCAGACATGGTTGGATATGATTCAACAGTAGCTCTTGTAAATGCAGAAGCAAATGAACTTAATACTAACTTTGCAGGTACTTATTGGCCTTGGGTTAAAGTGCCATCAACTGAATTAAGTAGAAACGTATGGGCTCCAGCTTCAACAGTAATGCAAGGAGTTTACGCAGCTAATGATAGAGTAGCAGCTCCATGGTTTGCCCCAGCAGGTTTAAATAGAGGAGGCCTACCAATTGTAAGAACAGAATTTAAAGTAACTCAAGCTTTAAGAGATACATTATATGACAATAAAGTAAATCCAATTGCTACTTTCCCAAGAGTAGGACCTGTAGCATATGGCCAAAAAACACTTCAAAAGAAAGCAAGTGCTTTAGATCGTATTAATGTAAGAAGATTACTTATTTCTCTTAAAAACTTTATAGGAGATACTAGTAAACAATTAGTATTTGAACAAAACACAACCGTAACTAGAAATAGATTTTTAAACGCAGTCAACCCATTCTTAGAATCTGTCCAACAAAGACAAGGACTATTCGCCTTTAGGGTAGTAATGGATGAAAGCAATAACACCGCTGATGCAATAGATAGAAACCAACTAGTAGGTCAGATATTTATCCAACCAACTAGAACAGCTGAATTTATAATTTTAGATTACACTATCCAACCAACGGGAGCTACATTTAATGACTAAAAGTTAAAAAACTCTATATTTATAACAAAATAACAACACAATGGCAATACTTAGCTCAGCAGATATGTTTTTCACGGCCTACGAGCCCAAATTATCAAATAGATTTATATTTTATATAGATGGCATTCCAGCTTATTTGATAAAAAAAGCAGACAGACCAAAATACACATCAGAAGAAGTAGTTCTTGACCATATTAACGTTAAAAGAAAAGTAAAAGGTAAATCTGATTGGAGTCCAATTACTTGTACTTTATATGATCCTGTAACTCCCTCAGGAGCACAAGCGGTAATGGAATGGGTTCGTTTACATCACGAATCTGTAACAGGTAGAGATGGTTATTCTGATTTTTATAAAAAAGACATCAGATTTAATACCTTAGGCCCTGTAGGTGACGTTGTTGAAGAATGGATTTGTAAAGGAGCCTTTGTAACAGGTGTTGAATTTGGAAGTGGTGATTGGACATCTTCTACTCCTATGGAAATTAGTTTAACAATTTCAATGGATTATGCGATCTTAAATTACTAAGACTTTTTTAAAAACAAAAAATTAGAGAGGTGCGTAAGCACCTCTTTTTTGTATATGTATATGCAAACATACAAGTTATAAAATGGAAAATAAACAACTATTCCCTACTGAAGAAGTTACTTTACCTTCAAAGGGATTAATTTACCCCCAAGACAATCCTCTTTCAAAAGGTGTATTAGAGATGAAATACATGACTGCAAAAGAAGAAGATATCCTTACAAATGGAAGTTACATTAAAAACGGAACTGTAATAGATAAATTATTAAAATCTTTAATAGTAACACCTATAGACTATAATGATATAGTAGTAGGAGATAAAAATGCAATCATGATTGCTGCTCGTGTTTTAGGATATGGTAAAGATTACACCTTTACTATAGAAGATGAAGAGCATACAGTCGACCTTACAGAAGTAAAGGATAAAGAATTAAAGGAAGAATATCTTATATCTAAAGGACAAAATGAATTTAAATTTAAACTTCCTACAGTTAAAAAGTCCTTAACTTTTAAATTTCTTACTCATGGAGATGAAAAAAAAATTGATAATGAGGTTAAAGGAATTAAAAGAGCCAAAAAAGGAGAATCCCCAGAATCTAGCACTCGATTAAAGTATATGATACTATCCGTAGATGGTGATTCTGAAAGCAAAACTATAAGAGAATTTGTAGATAATCAATTACTAGCACGTGATGCAAGAGCATTAAGAGCATACATTAAGGAAATCCAGCCCGATGTAGATTTAGTATTTGATCTTGAAAATGAAGCTGGAGACGTAAGGGGGGGCGTTAGGGTCCCAATTGGGATCACGTTTTTTTGGCCTGACTCCGAATTATAAATTCCAAGTTTACCAAGAAATACACGATTTAGTGTATTATGGGAATGGGGGGTTCATATACTCTGAAGTATATGTTATGCCCATCCATATTAGGCGTTATCATATTAAAAAAATAAATGATCTTCATGAAGAACGTAATAAAGAAGAGCAAAAAGCTATGGATACTTCTAAACAAAATATGCAAAATATGCCTGCTGTACCTAGAATGAAATAAAATTTAATTATTTTATATTTATACCAGATAATAATAATACCCTATGGCTAAGAAAAAACTTGATGATATTAATAAGACAGGTGGAGATATAAAAAATACCTTTGCTGAAGTAGGAAATCTTATTAATGAATTAAATGCTAATTTAGAAAAAACCCTTAAACTTACCCAGGGTGTAGCTAATAATATGTCTGAAAGTAATGATTTAGGCAAAAAATCTAGTAATAATGAGGAATACAAAAAGAAAATCCTCAAAAACATAGAAGGACTAAAGGCATCTGAACAAAAAACATTATTAGCTGGATTAAAAACAGGTAAAGGCCTTAATAAAGACCTTATGGCTAAGATAGGACTTGAAAATGAAAGCCACCATGCGTCAGCGGCATCCCATCTTAAAAAGATAGGACTACAGAAAAGTGAGATAAAATTAGCATCCATCAACGTTAAACTTCTTAATGCTATGAATGCTTCATTGGATGTTTTCTTAACCCAATTAATGGCTGTTGATAAAGAGACTACGGAAATGGCCAAAAATCTTAATCTATCAAAAACAGAAGCAATAGGTGTAAAGCAAAATTTCGCAGCAATTGCTATGCAATCAGAAGATATAAGAGTTAACTCAGTAAGAATAGGTAAAGCAAATGCAGAACTTAATACCCAATTAGGAACTGGTGTTGTATTTGCAGGTAATATGCTTACTACTTTTTCTAAACTTACAGAAATTGTAGGAATTTCAGCTGAAGCTGCTGGTAATTTAGCTTTCCAAGCTCAAAACTCAGGCCAAAGTTTTAGAGAGGTAGAAGAAAACGTATTAGGAGCATCTTATGAGATGCAAAGAGGAGTAGGTATCCAACTTGATATGAAAGGGGTATTAGAGGCAACAGGTAAAGTTACTGGTCAAGTAAAAGCAAATTTAGGGGCAAGTCCCGAATTAATAGCAAAAGCCGTAACCGCTGCTAAATTATTAGGAGCTGAATTAAACGATATAGCTGCCGCTGGTAAAACTATGTTAAACTTTGAAAGTAGTATTGAAGCCGAATTAGAAGCAGAACTTTTAACAGGTAAACAGTTAAACTTAGAAAAAGCAAGAGCAGCAGCTTTAGCAGGTGATCAAGTTGCTTTAGCTGAGGAATTATCCAAAAATGTAGGAACACACGCCGAGTTTTCAAACATGAATGTTCTCCAACAGGAAGCATTAGCTAAAGCTATGGGAATGAGTGCGGATGGTATGGCAGATATGTTATTTAAACAGGAAACTATGGGTATGAATGCTAAACAACTTAGAGCCCAAGGTAAAGGTGAATTAGCAGACAAATTAGAACAACTCGATGCCGAAGAAAGACGAAATTTAGCTATGGAAAAATTCCAAACTACAATAGGTGATGTAGCCTCAGCATTATTACCTGTTGTTGAATTTATGGGTAAAATATTTGAAACTATTGCGGGGATGTCCGGTCTTTTAATTCCATTAGTAGGAGTCATGGCTGCATTAGCAACAGGAGCAGCGTTATTTGCGATCAAAGCAGCTGGAGGGTTAGTCCCAATGATGACAAAAGCAGTATTATCTATATGGTCATCACTAGCACAAATACCATTTGGTATAGGTCTTGCTATGGCGGGTGTTGCAACTGCAGCAATGATTGGTATGATTTCATCTAATAAATCTAAAGTAAAAGATGGATTCGCACCCTCAAGCAAAGGCCCATTCACAATCACAGATAATTATGGTGGTATGGCTGAAACAACACCAGGTGATAACGTCCAAGTTGGACCTAGTAGTGCTAAAGCTTCATCACAACCCATAGTAGTTCAAAATAGTTGGGATGCATTTGCTGCATCTAGTAGTAGAGGGAAAAAAGGATTAGGAGGAACCCAAGCACTTCAGGCGACCCCTACATTTGCTTAATATTTATAACAAAACAACACAATCATGTCATTAAAAAATTTAACATCAATTCACGACTTAGTTCAAGG
>ENA-OSJC01001196-OSJC01001196.1-marine-metagenome-genome-assembly--contig:-NODE-1196-length-22070-cov-4.308189_pt1 | contig 22070 bp, 29 predicted proteins | sample MGYA00237885_ERZ534234 | MGnify/ENA primary metagenome ERZ534234 (study PRJEB26413, sample SAMN06343907) | marine metagenome | isolation source: coastal waters | place: Atlantic Ocean: West Antarctic... | reverse complement strand
ATTTGAGGAACAGAGAGAAAAATTATCGGGGTTGAAACAGAAAACAGCAGCAGAGACAGGAAGAGGGAAAGGAGCCGAATCCGATTCAGACTTCAAGAAAAGAGTCTCTGCTGAAAACGCAGAGATGAATATTCTTGCAGGTAAGATGAAGGATTTGGAAGAAAAATATGGTAAGGATGTTTTAAAGGGAACTGCAGCAAGAGGTGGTTTCATTGTAAATCAACCAACCTATCTTCCAAACTCTGGTGTGGTTGTTGGTGAGCATGGAACTTATAGAGGTGGTGCAGCTTATGGTGGTATTGCAGATGGAGGCCCAGAAGCAGTTATTCCTCTGAGTAGTACTCGTGCGGGAGCATTTATTGACCCTATGGCACAATCTGTTGCTGGTCAAGTAATGAATCGATTACAAATGGAACGTATGAGTGGAGGTGCTGGTGGAGGTGGCGGTGCTACTATTGTAACTGATTCTAGTTCTAGTCAAGTAAATAATAACACTACTGTAATAAACAACCCTTCACCCATCGGACAAACGCTTCCAGATGAAGGGAGAGATTTCGTTAGTAAAGTTGCGTGATTACGCTTCTGCTAACTTCTTGAAGTAATCAAGGTTATCACCATCACTAGATGATTCACTTGAAGGAGTACTTTCGATTGGACGACCACCATCAAATGGAGCACGTGTATCTTCAACAGAAGACGGTGCAGACATCGCAGGAGATGGAGTGTTACCAAGAACAGTATCCAGACGAGTTTTCAACTCATCAAATGACTTGAAATTACTCTCATTGACGAATTCTTCCAATGAGTGTTGTGACTTCCAAACCGATTCCATCTTGTCATCATCTTCTGACAGAGGTGCCGCAGTAATGAACTCCGACTTATCATAGTTTGAATACCCATCAAGTTTACGAATCTTCAGTTTGAAGTTCGCACCATCCCAAAGATTGAACACATCTACTTGTGTCTCATCTTCAAATTCAGGATTAGCCATAGAACTAACCATGTCAAAGATTTTCTTTCCATAACGGAAAAGGAAATTCTTACCTTCGTTTTGGGGATTCGCCTTGTCTTCAACGACAAAGATATTAGAGAAGTAAGTCAACCTTCTCTTTTGTTTACGAGCGATCTCTTTGTTCGCTTCGATTCCAGAGTTCCAAAGAGTAGAGTTATACTCTGCCAATGGATCTTTCTGACCAATAGTAGTCAAAGAGTTTTCGATATACCATCCGCCTGGACCTTGAAATCCATGATTGAAAACACGCACATAAGGCATATCTTCATTTTCAGGTGATGGGAGAAAACGAATTACAGCGTAACCGCTTCCAGATTTATCCAATTCTGCTTTCCAGAATCGTTCATCTTCGCGACTGAAATTGTTTTTGGGGTTGTTGATTTTCTCAATCGATTGATTAAGTTTTTCTAAATCGGCGGACCGATTCTTCTTGAGTGAAGCAAATGAATTTGCCATTTCTGTCTCCGTATTTCTGGTTATCCACTTTATTCATAATATAAATCTACTTGTTTTCTGAGTATGTCTACATATTTCTGCTTATTTAAATTCAAAAAAGGAGCATAATTATTACACATACTATATAGTTCCGGCCAAATGACCGATTCCTCAATCTTCTCATTGAACGCTGAGGAAAAATTCAGTATTGAATCTAGAACAATAAAAGATTCTACTGAAACGTCTTCACCAAACACATGGTGAAGCATTGGAGGATGTTGACCATCCACCACATCGAAAATGGAATTGAAACTTTTGTTTTCTTCAAACAAAGAACCAATCTCATTCTCAAATACATAAGGAAGACTTTGTATCTTTGCCTTCCAAGCAATATAGTTATCTCTACCTTCAGGAGAGGTTACATTACCTACCCACAAATCCCTTGTCTTCACAAAATTGGATACAAGAAACTTAGTGAGATCTTCTTCTCTATAAATTTTTGATAGTCGAACAAAGTGATGTTTATCTCTTCTCTTATCGAAAGAGGATTCATTTGCTCGCACCTTACCGTTGAACTTGAAGTAATCGTAGCTCGTTCTGTTGAAGTGTTGTTTCAACGATAGGTATTTTTGGTACACTTCAAAGGGTCGCACTTTTGGTATCATATAGGAAGTTTAGAGGTCTTTGGCATAAAATGCAAGGTCTCTGCTTCTTCCCTTAGTTTGTTTTTGGTTTTTACATTAATCAAACCAGCAACTGTTTCCGACTCAAGACCATTTTCATCAGCATGATACATTATAGCATCAAGATAACTCATCTTTGTCGTTTCAACAATTGAATTGATTTCAGTATTGTAACGTTCACTTGTAAACATATTCAGTAATTCTGTCATATTGTAACTCCATAATATATGATTATAACAAATTGTAGTTTCATTGTCAAGTTAAATCGATTCATTCATCTTCTTCACCGCTTCACCTTCTTTTTGTTCTGGATCATCTTTATCTTTGAACCAATAATCCGTGGCTTTTGCTAAGACCGCGACGTACGCCCCCACCATGATATTTACCAGATCGCGAGATTCTGCCGGTAACGAACCAAAAAATAACAACCATATTAAAAACAAAAAAGTAAGAACTATAATCAGTGACAGTGTAAATCTTGACCACCAGTTTAGTTTCTTTCTTGTTTCAATCTTCTCATAACGTAACGCTTCCATTGGATTACTCTCCCATAATTTTTCTTCTTGTTCTTCAATCATTTCAGCAGAGGTATTGACTTTTCCATCCTCTGATCTTTTTTTAAATATTTTTTTGTTCATATCCCTATCCAAAAAATTGTGTAGAAATGGGAATCTTCTGTTACGAGGCGATTCCCAAACCCTACAGATTAATTATGCCGCTAGAGCAACCCGCGCTGGGGAATAATCTGAATTATTAGCTGCGAAAAAGTTTGCATCTAATTTAGTTGATTGTAGTCAATCACCCGATTTGTTCTCTCCAATACTTTCATTAGCAATCGAAATCCATGTCAGCCCCAATTCGTTGTGTGTATGGTGGAGCTGGCGAGAATCGAACTCGCGTCTTACTTAACTATCCTTTTGGGTCATCAAACAAATTCTGTATGTTCTTTGTGATATTTATATCATAACACTATAAGAACGAAATGTCAAGACATTTTAAAGTGGTAGGCGTCACATACTTCTTTTAGTTTGTGTATGTAATCTAGGGGATTAAACACTTTCCAATCGACTAGAATATCTGTATCCATCAATGGATTGTATTTGGTTCCATCAAATCTTATCAACGTACAGAGAACCACTTTCTTTGGAATGACACCATACATTTCGTATATCATTCTAGCATAAGCAGTTCCTTGAAGAATGTAAGATTGAATGTATTCTTCTTTCTTGATGTAAGTAGCGGTCTTCCAATCTATGACTGCTAGTTCACCTTCGTATTCAGCAATCAAATCTGTTGTTCCTGCTGTTCTCAATCCATCAGACCACAATGGTAATTCGATACCACGAATGTTATCTATTCTCTCATCGATTTGAGGTAAAGCAAGTTTGACCAGTTCAATATGTTCTGGTGCGACTCCTTGTAGATAATCCTCGTCACCGAGCATATATTTTTCTATTACGTTGTGTATCTTAGTTCCACGCATAGAAGCTTTGGTAGAAATCTTCTGTGCTGCTTCGTGGCCAACTCTATTTTTCCAAGCTTGTATCCCTGCTTTTGAAACTATTTCGTAAAGAAGATTTGTAATAGATGGATATGTACCTTTTGGAGCATGATACATTCTTCCATTTTTACCTGAGTTGTCTTGTTCGATGAGGTCTTTTCGATTGTCAAAAAGGTCATAATTAAATTTTTTCATAAATTAACGAATATCAATAGTATTGTGGGGATTTTTTTCTTTGATTTCTTTTAGACGGTCTCTAAATCCGTCATCAACTTTTCGGCCACCGTGAAACCACGGATCACCAATATGAGATTTGCCAAATACATGCTCCACATCATTCTTGGAACAACTAGGACAAGGTTCTTCAGTTGGTTTATTTCTATCAACTATTTTATAATTCTCTTCAAATATGTGTTCGCATGCGGAACACTTATAATCATAATAGGGCATATTATTTTCCTGTTATCAATGTTAGTATATTATTATATAGTGGTATGATTTCTGTTACCCCCGATGAGATTTTTTCTTCTTCCAAAATTTTCCCTCGAATTCGTATCCCATAGTCGCTGCTCGACTTGAAGGACATCCAGATATACATCTTGCTGTTGCCCAGCCCGACTTATCTACTGAAACAACTAGAGAAGTTTTACTTTTAATCTTTGGTCTCTTGATAATGTATGTGGGTTCTTCTGTCACAATTGTTCTCGTTATAGTAACACAATCTGGACAAGAACCAGTGGTCATCTCAATACGACAACCAGAAGGAGATTTACAGACTTCTTCTGTGATGGTTTCGGTTTTCGCCATCAACGCAGAACTTAGTAACGTCAAAAAACTTATTGTCAGTAGTAATTTTTTCATAATCAATCTCTATTAGAATTAAACTTTTCTCACTCTTCATGTACTATTATACAGAAAAGTGAGAGGTTTGTCAAGTCAAATCTTCATTAGAGTTATCTTTTATTTCCATAGAATATGTGTCTGTCTATGGAAGCCATCACTCTTTTAGTTTTACTCCAATATGGATATTTTTTCATCCAATTTGCGTGATAATGAGTAGCACCATCTGTTATATCTATGAGTTCTTCATCATAGTGACTTTCTAGTACTATTACTGCGAGTTCTTGTGCGGATCTCCAAGTTCTACCTTCATTTGGAATATCCAACCGACCATCACAATACCACGAAAACTGACATCTATCTCTCACTGGAACACGATCATTTAACTCAGCATTATAATAATGAATGCCTTCTTGCACTACACCACAAATGGTATTAGGATAACTCGTGTTGAGTTTACGATTAATCGTAACGTTTGCTACTGCGAGTCTTCCTGCTGTACTCTCCACTCCCGCTTCAAAATAAATATTTTTTGACAAACAATCTAAATCTGCCATAGAATATTTAATTATCGATTCGGGGGTTTGGTAATAATCCGTGTCGCCCACATTTTCAATTACTGACATTGACGATGGTGTCGAAACATCATCCATGTAAAATGGTGCCGAACTATTAAGTTGTGAAGTAGTATACCATAGTGTAGCAAATAAAGCAAGGAACACCCTTACTATTTTTACCATACTTGTACCTTTTTTTGGTTATTCAATCAGTTCACAAAAAAATCATAATATATCAATCTCAACCAAACTGTAGTTATATTTAGGTATTTCTACTCTTCAACAACTACTTTTTTCTTAGATTTCTTCTTTGGTTTCGTTTCAACTACCGCCTCAACTACCTCTGTTTCTTCAACTTCTGGTAGTAAATCTGGCCAAACATCTCTGACCAATTTATATGATAACCCCTTGTAAGACAAATTTTGGTCTTTGACAGCTATCAGTAACTTAGCATCTTCTGGATCAACTCTTTCTAACAGTTGAACATACATCGATTCTCTCTTCAACATCGAAAGATTGTGACCACCACCTTTAACATAATAGTTCAATTTTTTCACTTCAAAATGAATAGAACCTTCAGTAGAATCTGCGACTTGACTTGGTGTATAAGGTGGAGTTCCTTTTGGAATGTGCCACGCCACATCTGGATGAAAATTTAATTGCAACAATGCTCGAGTTGCATAGTTGTCTCTTTCCGTAAGAATTTCTCTTTTCTCATCTCTTGTTTTGGCTTTGTCAACCATCTCAAGAGTCTCAACTACATTATGTTCTGCCATGTTATACTTCTCCCATAAATTGCTTGTCTGTCATTGCAACAGTTTTTTTGATTTTAGGAATATATTCTTGTGATGTTCCAAATTCTGTTTCGCTCATATTTTTTGTCCACACTGCGGCAATATCTGGATAGAATACCCCCTCAGACCTCTTAGGAGTTCCGTCAGAGTAATAAGCCATCGCCACACATCTAGGAACCACTTTGTGTTCTTCATCTTGACCCGAAAACATGGAAATCCAATCACCAGTTTTCAGATAATATTCACAGTATCGTACATATGCTTTCTTGGATTGAGCTAAATTTTCAGATGTTCTACGTTCTTTGTCTGTAGAATTACGACTTCTTGATTGAGCATTGAGAGCAGAAATCATTTCTTTATTGTGTTTTATCCACGCTTTAATGTTCTTGAATGAGTATGTATCATCGTCTGGTAAATTCAAAACCATCTTACTGATATTCTTATACTCAGAAGGAGTTTTCTTTGCTCTCATGAGTTTCATTCTCTCGCGAAGTGCCTCTCGTTGTTCTTCTGTAATCTTACGAGTTTTTTTGGTCTTCAACGGTTTTCTTTCTACTTTCACTTTCTTTATCATAATTATTTTTTTTGTTTAGAATATTCAATGTTTGTTTTGATAGTCTCTAACATCATTTCCCATTGCTTAGCAGTGGTATCGATATCATAGTGCATATCAAAGTATTGTTTCTGAAAAGCAAGACCAGCCTGAACTGGTGGTTCCCAAAAACTGCCAATTGCATCTTTCAGAACATAGGAGAACTTCCTAGCGTGTTCAGTCTTGTCTTGAACATATCCGTACATCCAAGCAAAGTTAGCACACGTTTCTGGTAAGACTGCAAGATTAGGACAGACCACAACACAACCAGCACTCATCGCTTCAATCACCGATATACAAGCTGTCTCTTGGTATATATTCGGATACGCGAGGATGTGTGTCTGTTGTAACGCTGCACGAATTTCATCATTAGATACTGTTCCGTGATAGTTGACATTCGGAGTATCTAGACAAGCATCGTATAATGGTTGGTATTCATCATCTTTACCTTCCCATCCGTAAATCTTGAAACTAGAATAGATATCTAACACTACGTTCTCTAGTTTCATAGCACGAAATGCTCCTATCAATAAATCCAATCCACGATGAGGTGTAGAAATATATGCTAGTCTTATAGTATCGTCTTTGGGTTTTGTGTGAACAGGAATAGGTACGATAGAGTTTTTGAGAACTACACTCTTTTCATATTCAACTCCAAGATCAAGATGATATTTTTCCAACGACCAATCAGAAGGAAATATAAATCTCTCAAATTTGTCTCTATAACTTTTATCTTTTAGGAATTGAACTTCAGGGTCTTTAGAGGTGTCTTGAAACCAAAGGATTTTAGGTTTATCTTCATAGTCACGAACTCTTGAAAGAATGATTTGGAAGTAGTCCCAAAGTTCATCAGGCACTCTCTCCTTGACTCTTTCATAAATCAGTTCACTACCACCCTTTGCATTCTTTGACGCAATAACCACATCTTCAGTAGAAGGTATGGGTGGTAGACCTTTTAGTTTTCTGTCTTTGATCTCTTTTATCTTAGAGTCATCAAAATTCATCATGCTCATAATTTTCTCATTTGTTTGTATAATATAATTATAACAACTATTAACGATATTGTCAAGTTTTTTATTGGAAAAGTGTTCCTTGAAATGTTCCGCTCAGTCGATATAGAAGATGACCGCGGTGGAATACCTCTACATCATTCCCAGCTTCTTGGACTCTTGATGCTGCGATGTCTGCATCTGGTTTGGTATATTCTTTGATTTGTTCTTTACTCGTTTCGATTAAATAAGGATAATTTAATGTTTGGGAGTTCATAACTTCCTAATTAGAGTAACCCTGTCTTACAGATGTAGTACGAATCTACAATATCAGAAACAGGATTAGTAATTTTGATTGACTTCGGTGATAGACGATTTTGTAAATCAATATTAGTTTCTTCTAAAAATGTTTCATACATCAATTCTTTTTTAGCATTTCCTTTTCCTGTGGCACGTTTTTTGATTACTGTAGGTGGTATCGTTGTGAAACGAAAACCGTTTTGTTTTAGTTTTTGTTTGAGTATTCCTGTATTTTCAGCAATGTTGAATACTCTTCCTGTCGCTGCAAAAGCATAATCTTCCAAGTAAACGTGTTTCGCCCTACCATCATACCAGCGAATACACTCAATTACCCAATTTGCGAGATTTTCATATCTTTCAATCTCATCTGAGTATTTAGGATAATCATAAGCTCTGAAATTACCAAAAGATTCGTGTGATTTATTCTTCTTAATAAAATAAAATTTACAATTTTCAAATTCCACTTTACCATCTACAAGTTTTCCTACACAAACTGCAGGGGAAGTCAACGAGTAATCAATCCCTGCTACATATTCAGATTGATTCATCATCGTAATACGGCTCCATCAGTATGCCACAAAACGAACAATGTCGTTCAGCATTTTCTATAGCTTCTCCTCTCAATTCATTTTCATCAAACATAATTGTGTATATAGAACCGCAAGCGGCACATTCTTCATTTATTTCTACGTCTTCCATTTCGCTCCAAATTAATATTTAACACTATGATTCTATATATCTACAATCTCACACCCACCATCAGCGGAGCAAGCAAGTTCCTGAGAACCAGCTGTAAAGTCTTGTTGTTCAAATTCTGACAATGTTGACCAATCAACATCTTTAGGTATTAGTTTTAACATTTCATCATATTCGATTTTAGTACAGTCTTGATATGGTGCTTGTCGATATGTGTGGTCGCTAAATGGAAGAAAAGAAATTCCACTGATATCGTCAAAATTTTCCCATACCCACGAACCGACTTCAGGCCACTCTTGGTCTTTGACTGTAACTGTAATAGAAGGTTTGTGTTCACACCAATGTTCTTGATACGATGACCATAGTTTCAACTGTTCTATTGCTGTCATATCTGTTCTACATATTGCACCTTTTGGGCTTTCTGTTGGAAAAGAGAAAACAGTAGTATGATTTGGTTTCGTTACATCTGGTTCATTTGGAAATCCACTCTGTTTCATCATCTGACAAAGTGGGTCTTTGTTGTCTGCTCTTACTGTCCGAATATAGTATGGACTATGCCGGGCATGAATACCACTAGCACTATCAACAAGCTGACTAACAGTACCAGAAGGTTTAACACAAGTGATTGCCGCTGATCTTTTAACTCCCAATTTACTTGACCATTCTTTGTTCGTGTCCACAGCCACTTTTCTAAGTGTTTGTAAAAGTTCATCTAATCCTTTCTTTCTACCACTCGTCAGCGGATTGTCTAGTATGCCGGTGAGCGAGACACCAAGTAGTCGTTCATCAGAACAGTTTCGTTCCCATTCTTTAGTAAGATATCTGAAGTTTGTGAGGGTGGATTGAAATGTGCCAAGGATAGTCGCAATCCGCACTTTCTTAATAAGAGATTCGGTAGTGTCATGTCTTCTGACAATGCACTCGGATAGGTTGCAAAACTCTCTACTTCTGAGTATAATTTCGCTACATGGATTAGTTCCAAAATCTTCTCTGGGCTCTCTCCTTTTAATGAACTCTTGATTTTCATCTTTCTCTCTTTCATTCAATTTCTCTACTTGTGTTTTCGCCGATGCTCCATTATACATTCCTCTTTCACCAGATTTGGAATCATACAATGATAACCACTCTCTCATGAAAGTTCCGACATTTGGTTTCTCTTTATAATTTACTGAGTTATTAGCAAGTGCTCGTTGTCCTTCACGTTCCCACCATTGACCAGACTTTGCTGTTCTCATTTCCTCATCGTTGAGATCTGACAAACTAATGAGTGCTGAACGGCGAACACCTCCTACGACAACTATAGCTGCAATCTTACATACTATGTCGTGACATTCGATTGGTTTTAGTTTTCTTCCTGCTGAGTTTTGGAATATTTTTGTTGAGAAGTGAAACAGATCATCCAATGGTTCTGGGCCGGATGCTCTTCCTCCGAATGTCTTCAGAGGTTTTCCTGCTTCTCTTACCTTAGATAAATCCCATTGTGGAACTTGACCACTCCATAGTAAACTGAGTAATTCTTTGTATGCTTTTGCCCATCCTAATTTAGAATCAGCAACTACTATCGTTGTATCTGTTGGATGAAATTCTTCTGCGATTGGTGGTAGACTACTTACATGGTCTGCTTCTACTGAAAATCCTACTCCTGTTCCGTTCATGAGAACATAAAGAATCTCATCAAAAGAACGTGGACTATCAATCTTTACATAAGAACAATTATACCCTGCAATATTTTCTTTCCTGAGTGCTTCTCCTGCTGTCATCAAACAACGCATTGAAGGCATCACATTAAGTGATAATACTTCTCTTTTTAATTCTTCTAGTTCACCATTCTCTAAGGTATAATCGCACATCTCTTTGAGGTGGTCTTGAAAAAATCCAAAATATCGATTGACTGTTTCCCCCCATGTTTCCCTTCGTTTCTTGTCGTAATCCCATCTAGCGTATCTTGACAAATGAATAAATTGCTGATATTGGGTTGGTAATGTTTCGGGATCGGGTACGGTCATTTCTTTCTCCATAGTGCTAGGTGAGTTTTTGCGTGCAGGTTTTTGAATGTATTTTTATTTATGATATCTATTATTTTTGTTTGACTGATGCTTGTAAGTATCATGTCGTTGATGTCTTTACAAGCAACCGAATCCGGCCAGATACAAATGTTCCAACCCTTATCGATGACTTTTTCCATCCTAGATATTATCTCTTTGTTTCTAGGTTCGTTATCAAATATTATAGTTCCTTGATGATTATCCATCGCTTCTTTGATATCATCATTTCCTCTGAAACTAATATCTGAACCAGCCATCGCAATACTGTTTGGAAGGAACAGGGAATCAAAAGGCCCTTCAACTATATAGAAAGGTTTTTTCAACTCCAAACGATCCAAACCAAATATTTTAGATGATTCCTCATCCATCTTAATAGTTATGTAACGTAAATTTGTGTTTGTAAATGCCCTACCTTGAAATGTGATTAGTTGTTTGTCTTTATCAAAGAAGGGAATTACAATTCTCTGTTCATTTTCACTCAGTTCATATTCTCGGTTTGTCATCTTATTGACAAACTTTTTAAAATCATCTGTATAATATAGGTAATTCAAAAATTGAGGGGGAATGGAACGATTCACCAAGTATGTCTTAGCAAAATGGTCATCATCCAAATCACCAATTCTTGGTAAATCTATCTTTGAATGAAATTTGGGTTGTTTATAATTTATTTTTGGGTCAGGTGTATTGTGACCTTTTCCTGTGATACCTTCTTTGTATCTCTCAAGAGCATACTCCTTATAGGTTTCCCCATCGAATTGTTTGAGAAAATTCGAGAAGGTGCTACTCTGACCGCAATTATGACAACGGAAAAATAAATCTGTTCGTTTCTGGTAAAAATAACCACGAGCCTTAGTTCTACTCTTTTGAGAATCACCACAAAAGGGGCAACGGAAATTATACAATCCGTTGGTCTTTCGTTTGAAAAGGGGAAGTCGTGAAGATAAAATGTTCACATATTTTGTGTCGATGTATGAGGGCATAATATAGTTCTCTATTGATTGTTATATAGTAAGTATAACACGCTCAATCAGAAATGTCAATTCAATTTTAGGGTAATACTTTTGGGATAACGTTTGTCAATAACCAAGCAACAAGAGTAGCTGCACCAATGGTTATCCATCTCCAACGTTCAAGAGATTCTAATTTTGTATAAATCAGATTGATATCCGAATTCATTCTGGTTTCAGTTCTCTCAACCATCGTATTCATTTTATCTTGAAGATCACCAATACGAGAATGGAGTATTTTCATCTCTTCTCTAAACTCATTATCTGTCATTTTATTGACATCTTGAGCAGCCAACAATCTACCAATATTTTCCGAAAGACTATTGAGATTGCTAGTTGAGGCATCCAGTTTCTTCATTAGAGCATCTAACTCTTTGGTACGATACTCGTCTTTTATTTTTAGAGTTTGGATATCTGTATTAAGTTTTAGTATAGAGTCTTGTTCTGCCATGAGTTAGTTCCGATGGTTTGACTTTTTGTATAAATTCTTTGCAAAAATAAGCGAAAGCTTTTGGCGCAAAACTATTATTGTGCACCGTCCACGATTCTCCATTCAGCTCAGGGTCGTGACCATCATTATGTATCTCAATGGTATTATCATTATTATCTACGGCCTTCCAAGTTGCCTGTGATTTTAGAATCCACTCTCCATCCATTACTTGCTCAATCGAATCATCCGCATAGGTTTGCAGATATTCTGAAAATTTCATCATTTTTATTTTCCGTGTCTGAGGTATTGCATACATCCAGTAACAGAATCCATTACTATGATAGGTTTGTTAGGATATTTTCTCGCCCAAGCTGTAATATATTGACCAACTTCATCTTCGCCAACATATGACTTATACCGTCCGTATTTTTTCTTGCCGAGTAATGACCTTCCAAAAAGTTTTGGGTCTACACCAAACACATCTATACCACCAAATTTTTTCTTTATCAATCCTTTAGGTGGTTTTGATAAATCCAATGGCATATCTCTATACGCCATACCACCAGTTGTTGTGGTTGGAGTATCTTCATCAAGTGCTCGTTTAATTCTCTTCAATGTAATAGGATCGAATTCCAAATCTTCATTGTACATCTTTTCAAACTGGTCAAAAAATTGTAACTCTAATTCTTCATCATCAATTCTATAGTCATCTGATTGTTCTTTGATGAGAAAAAGAGCAGCACCATACGTTGCTATTTTTGACTTACCGCCAGGAACTTTACCCAATAGTTTTTTGATATTCCAAACAAGAGTATCAGAAAGAGTATAAGCATCCTTTTCTTTAGAACCTTCTAAGTTTCTTCTCTTCTTGAGAATCTTTCCATCTTTATCAATGATACCCAATTTAAAAGCATCTGTCTTTTCAAATGGAGTTACCAGTTTCTTTATGAACTGATAAACGAAATATATATTCCCAATTCCTGAAATTATTCCCATAATGCTATTCTATCTTTCTTAGTTCTTTGATAGTAGTTTCATTCAAAGGTATGTGATTTGTTTGAATGTCTGTGCCATCTATTCCTCTTATTACTGTGGGCAATCTATCTAAAAATATCAAAAATGGTTTGAGGATTGAGTGAAATTTTTTCTCTACTCGGAAAAACAACATACGAGTTGCAGCTTCATTCTCAAACACATTGTAGATGACAATCAAATGATTAAGAATTAGTATGGTTCTCAATTCACCAGTATCAAGAAAACGATTGAACAGTCTTTTGACATACTTGATTTTATTCAAGTCTTCATGAAACTCTTCAACTGAAGTACATTGCCGATTATCGTAAAATTTCATAGCAAACATCATGTAATTCTTATCATTCAAATCATCAAATAAACCCATCTATTCAAACTCTAATAAAATTGTTTTATGCAGTAATAGGTCCGCTACCAGCAGCAAGACCCGCTGATGTACTACCTAAAGCTAAAATCATCCATCCCGAATTAACATATAATAATGTTGCTGTCTGACCTATTGCATTGAAAGTAATCGTATTGTATCCATCATTAGCAGATGCCGCAGGAGTTATCACTCCAACTGGTGTACTACCAGCGACAGTACACACCAATATTTTTATCTGACCTGCAGATCCGGCTGCAAGTGAGTATGCTTTCGTACCCGATATCGAAATAAAAGAGATTGGAGTTGTTATATCTATCACACCACTTGTGAACGTGGCGGGAGTAACTGCTAATCCTAGATAAGTTGGAATAGTCTGAAATAAGTTTTCTACTGTAATCTTTTTTGTTTCAGAAGCAGAAGTATCCGAAATCAATGTAAGGTCAGTATTTGCAGTTGCGGTTAGAGCATTTAACTCCGCTATTCTTTTATCAGCCATTGTCTTTTTCTTTATCTAAATCGTTGACAACCACATCTTTTTTTGGAAAGAGAGGTTTAGGTTTTTTGTCTTCTATTGGTTCTTCTATCTCTATAAATTCGTTACAAAGAAGAACTGCGCCTCTTAGAGTAAGTAAGTCGTCAGTTATCAATTTTAGATTTTGTTCGGTCTGACTTCTCGTATTTTGGAGTTCTTCAAACTTTTCTGTAAGTTCAGTTCGTTTCTGTTTTATCTTTTCAAGTTTCATTTTATTTCACTTTCTTCTAATTAATTAATCAAAACACTCCAAGCAGAGATTATCTGCTCAGAGTATTAATAATATTATAACTACGCTTTGGTCAAGACTAATGTTGTTGATACTGGAGCAACTCCACTAGCTTCATTAGTAACTACCCATCCTCTTGTAGCTGTGAACACTGCGGAAAAACTATCTCCGACATCCGTCAACGTAATGGAAGCACCACCGTTGAGTGTATCGGGTGTCCAAATTGAGTTTCCACCGCCATCAACATCTAGAACTACTATTGCTCTTTGTCCGGCTACTCCATCTGCGAGTTCTGGACTTGTAGCAGTACCAGGCGTAGTAACAAGTATAAGACCACCAGTAGCTGTAAGAGCTGATGATGCTGATGTATACGCTTGAATACCAGTTCCAGCAAAACCAAGAAAAGTTGGTACTTTGTTAAAAAAGTTCAAAAGTGTAACTTTTTTGTTTGTCGGATTTGTTGCAACGTCAGTAACAATGTGTGCTAAATCAGCTACTAGACCAGCTGTTGTCGCCGTTAATGCGGTTATTTTCTTGTCTGCCATTTTTATCTCCTAAAAGGCAAGTGCTGGGACTCAGCACCTTTAGATTTATTTCGCTAAAGATCGGAGAGAAACATTTCTCTCCAAAGGGAAATCTTTAGACGATTAACTTCTCAAAGTATTTATATTACAAATATTACTATGCTATTGTTTGTGTTACAGCTGTAATACCACTCAAGTCAAGGAATACTGGGACATTCGTACTACCCGCTTCTGTATCGGAAATAGTTCCGCTATTCAAAGCTAGTTGGTCAGCACCTCCCAATGTAATAACATCATTTGCTGCAACTGTTATGTTAGTAGCAGTGAAACGTTTTCTGTTTGCTGATGAACCAGTTGCAGTAAAAGAAAGAACACAAGTTCTACCTGAACCTGTGCCTTGGTTACCATTTACACACGTTACTTGTGGAGTTCCAGCAACTGTTACTGCTTCATCCCATGTAACTTCAACAGTGACGGTTTTACTTGAACCGGCTGCAGGAATATCAGTGACAAATCTTACTGCTATAGGATTAGGTGTTCCAAGACCATCTCCTGCTTCTAGGATCATATCATCTCCTGCGTTAGCAGTTCCGTCTGTACTATCAAGTATTATTCTAGATCGGTCAGTGAATCCAGCTGAATATTGTTCCAGTTGAAAACCAGCATTGTCTTTCATACCAGCAAGATTACCAATTGCAACCAAAATTTCTGGTGATGCATTTATGTTCCCATTGCCAGTCGCAGGAGAACCAGCTCTCATCACCCATCCTTCATTGGAAGCGTAAGAGTCGTCAACTAGATATTTACCTACTCCTTGTTCTCGTAGATAATTTGGTCTTTGATCCGTTGAATCTGGATCTGTTCCCCATGAAGGCATTTTTCTCCTTTTATACCACTATTAGTTTGGTACTATTGTTTGTGTTATAGCAGTAAAACCGCTGATGTCTAAAAATGCTGGAACAGCTGTACCACCCATTTCTGTATCAGAAAGAGTTCCACTATTCAGTCCCACTTGGTCAGTAGCACCGTATGTAAGAACATCTGCGAGAGACACTTGTATATCAACAGCTTTAAAACGTATTCTGTTTGCTGATGAACCAGTTGCTGTGTAAGTAAGAACACAAGATCTACCCGAACCAGTTCCTTGATTGCCATTTGTTAGTGTAACTTGTGGACTTCCAGCAACTGTTATTGCTTCATCCCAAGTAATTTCAACTTCTACAGTTTGATCCTCACCATTTTCACAAGTAAGAGCCTCACCTGCATTAGCAGTACCGTTTGTACTATCAAGTAAGATAGCGTCATCAGCATCTGTAGATGTTCCATCTGTACCATTAAGTAAGAAATGGTCAATTGTAGGAATACCAGAAATTATTCTTATGTCTGTGATAGTTGGTGTTCCAAGACCATCTCCCATTTCCAAGAGAAGATCATCTCCAGCGTTAGCAGTTCCGTCTGTACTGTCGAGTAAAAGACCTCCAACTTCTGAAACTGAATCGTGAGTATATTGTTCTAGTTTAAAACCAGCATTTGAAGAAATACCAGAAAGTCCACCAATAGCAACTAAAATTTCTGGTGATGCACTTAAATTACCATTGCCGGTGGCGGGAGAACCAGCTCTCATCACCCACCCTTGATTACTCGCGTAGGCGTCTTCCCTACGATATTTTGTTACTTCGTTGTCTAGCAGGTACTTTGGTTTTTGGTCTGCTGAACTCGGATTTGTTCCCCATGAGGACATTTGGATCTCCTGTGTCTATTAAAAATTTAAAGTATTTGAATTCGCTCTTAACATATTTTTTATTATTAAAGTCTTCGAGTATGCATAAGACCACCACCAGCGGTCCCTTGCTTGGTATATCTAAAGTTCAGTTCAGCATTTCTCTTTTCATCTACATAATCTTCTGTTTCGACAGAAAACCACTTAGTCGCTGCTTTATCCCAAAAATAAGCACCTCCATCTATTTGATATGGTCCTTCTAATCCGTCCGTTTTAAACTTTGCTTGGTAGTCTGCATAAGTCATTCCGAGATTCGGTGCAGCATGAGCTAATCGTGCGCCTTTATCAAAATCTTGCTCACCGACTTCTACACCACCGATTGTGAGAGCTTCTGTGACTTTTGATTTCTTCTCTTTCATATTAGAGACAGCATCCTTTAGTGATTTCTTAGTCATAGTTTCTTCCTTCTTTGTTTCTTCTTCGTGGTCACCTGTCCAGTTTTTGTCAACGTAATCGAAAAATTCTTTTTTCTTGTCACCTTTAAGTTCGGCCGGAGATTTTACACCGTATTTTTTTAAAGCTCCTTGAAAAAACTTCTGATAAGCTTCTTTGTCACCAGACGCTTCCATAGTCAAACCACGGTCACCTAGTATATCTTCCAAATCAGAATCGGAAACTTTAGTCTTACCAGCAAGAACATCCATCTTATCTAGAAATCTCACCTTTTCTGCTTTCGACATTCTCTTCCATTGTTGTGGTGAAATCTTTTTAGCAGCCATTTCTACTTCGTAACCATCGGATTCTTCAATCTCAACTTCTTTCTTGAGCTCAGTCGTTTCTTCGACATTATTAAAACGTTTTTCTTTTAATTTAGTCATTATATCTTTAAATTTTTTCATACTTGATTCCGCTGTTGGTTTAAGGTTTATTACATCTTTATTAGATTTCTTTTTAGACTTACCTACTGGATCATCATCTTCGTTTTCTTCTTTAGAAAGTTTAGCAGCAATCGCCATCTCTTTCTTTTTCTTGTCTGACTTACCTTTGAACTGAGGAGCATCGGATGTTTGAAAATCTTTGATAACATCCTTCATATCTGCCTTTTGAATATCAATACCTTCTTTCATAAGAGCATCGTGGTTCTTTACTGCCCACTCTTCGGCTTCTTTCTTATCATCTGAACTATAAACCACCTTACCTTTTGGTGAAATAACTTGAAACTTACCATCTTTCTCTTTTACATGGTCTTTTGGATTCATTGCTTCTCCAATCTCAACGTTCATTTTATCCATCTTATCAAGATGTTTCTGTATTCTTTTGGATTGACCAAGATGCATTTTAGAAGCACCCTCCAACTCTTTCACAATCTTTTCCAAATCGGGATCTTCTTTAATCTCAACTTTCCTTTTTCCTAAAAGGTTCATTACCATATCGGTAGACTCTGGATAATTCTGTTTGAATCTCATCTCTCCATAACCATTATCTTTTGTCCATTGAACACCCATCTTCTTTGCGATAAGATGTATAACCATATCTCCTTCTTCAGTTTCCAACATCTTTATCATTTCTGGATCAGGCATCGTTCCGTTGGTAATCATCTCATCGGCCATCGTCATAACATCGTCTTTACCTTCTTTGAACTTATCAGCAAGACCTGCAATTTGTTTTCCGAGTTCTTCGATTTTACCTTCGATAACAATTTCTTCTTTAAATACTTCTGCGAATTCTTTATCCATTTTTATTATTTCCCGCTTATCATTTTCATTGCAAAACCCTGAGCTTTAAGAAACCCTGCTTTGTCTAAAATCATTTTTTCAAACGACTTCTTTATTTCTGGTTTCTTTAGTGCGTCATATACTTGAGTCATTGCAGATGCTGTGAACAAGTCAACCATTGCTTTTCCATCTTTAAACATGATAGTCTGGTTTTGTTTGTCTTTAACAATCATCTTCAGAGTGTCTATGGTTGCTGGATATGCAGTTCCTTTTGCTGCGTAGAGTTTTGCTTCTTCAACTTCTGCTTCTTCGTATGCCGCAGATATTTTTTGTTTAATTGTCACAGGATATTTTTTACCACCCATCATAAATGTCTTCTTACCTTCTTTTTTTGCTTTTGCAGCTGCAGTAATAAATGAACCATAAGATTCTTTCTCAAGTTTTTCTCCAATCTTCACTTCTTCTCCGTGTAGTTCTGGAGCTCCACCTTTTTTGAATGACTTCTTCAGAGCAGCTTCTGCTTTCTTCAGGTCTTTCTTCTTGACAACCACTTGGTCTTTTTTGTTGATGGTTGCTTCTATTCCAACATCATCCAAAGCCATTATAGCTTGTAGTTCGTTACTTTCATCAACCTCAACTTCTTCTTTAAAGGACAATTTCGTTCCAATCATCTTCTCGCCCTTTTTGTAACTTCCAGCGACTTTAACAATCTTCAGAGTTCTTGGATCTTTGTTAAAATGATAATCGTGTTTTGAAAAGTTAGACATTTTAACAGAAGACTTTGCGCCCTTCTCATCACTTGATACGGCCATTACTTCACCACCTTTTGCTTTGTCTATAACTGCCCAAAATTCTTCTTCAATCTCAACTTCTTCTTTTATTTTTAATTTAGCGTCGTCAAGAATTGATTGTACATCAGCATCACTTGTCCTGGCTTTAACCGCAATTACATGCAGCTTATCTACCCACTGAGTTCTTTCTGCAGTGGACATTTTTTTCCACTTAGGTTTAATTTTCTGAGCTTCATGCCATACCTTTTCTTTGGGGAATTTTGTCAAACCATAGTCATCAAGTATCCTATCCAACCTATACTGATCCATATCTTCTTTATCGGCCTTGACTTTAATCTGGGCTAACCATTTAACTCTAAGCTTAGTGTTCATCCTTTTCCATTTGTGTTCAACATCTCTAGCTTCATCATCGAGCCAGGCCTCATCTTCTTCTTCAATAGGTTGTTGACCTTGCATGACCTTCGCTGCTACTTCTGCAACACTCATATAATCTGAAAAAGGTTTAATTCCTAAAATTGTATTATCAGACATTACTTATTTCCCCTTTTGATAAAATTTTCTTGCAAAAGCTACACTTCTTTTCTCTGTCTGTGTTCTGTGATATTCCAATACTTTATCTACATCTTCTTTATGTATAGCTGTAGCAACACCGGCCTTTACAGTAACTTCAGGAGATATTTTAGTAGCAGTTGCTTTACCTACCGCTTTATCTGGTGTATCAGACTTTGTAGGTACTGGTATTTTATCTTCACCAGTTTTTGGGTCTACTTTCAATGGTTTTTTAGCAGCAGTTGCTTGTCCTTTTGCCTTTTTAGGAGTTCCACTCTGTTTATCTCCTAAATCTTGACCTATTCCTGTTTTGTCTGGTGCAGTCTGAAAGGACTGATCTGTGTATGCAGGAACATACTTTGGGTCTGAAAATTGGTGAAGTCCGTAATCTTTATCGGGATCTGAAGTTGTTGTTCCTTCATCACCAGCACCACGCAAGTCCGTGTAATCTTCTGTTAGACCATAATCGTCTAATACATCATCTAAAACTTCTTGTTTTGTATCATTATCTTCTGCTTTGTCGGCCATTGTTTGGAGCCATTTCTTTCTGGCAGATTTGTTCATAGATTTCCATTTACGTTCAACTTTTCTAGCGTGTGGGTCTATCCATGAGGTATCTTGTCCTTCTACCAACTTTCCTTCTTTTCCATCTTTTGTTTTCAGAGGACATTCGCCTGGTGCATGCATATCATCACACGTTGGACAGAGATCGTGGTCATCTGTGTTTATTTCTTCATTAACCGCATATACTTGTCTTAATGCTTCTTCCCATGTATTCCTAGCATGAGGATTCCTTACAGATTCCATTTTAGGATTAACTTCTATCTTTTCTTCTTTACCACTCTCTGCTTCAGTTGCATCTGGCTCTTCCTCTTCCTCTTCTTCATCATCGGCCTTGTCCTTGATTTTTTGAACCACTAAGTCAGCAAGTTTCTCTAATTCATCTTCAGTTGGTTCACCTCCTTGTACCACATCTGCTTCATCTTCATCTGGATCACCTACAGGATCTTCATCTTCATCTTCTTTTTCATCCTCAGCTTCAGCTTTCATTCGAGCTTTGACTCTTTTACCCAAATTTTCTTCCTTTTTTTCAACTTCTACTTCTTCTTTACTATCATGCGTCCAATCTTTTTCAATTTCGTTGAAAAACTTCTTCTTTTTTTCATCGTCTAGTTCAGATGGACTTTTTACACCATATTTCTTCAACTTACCAGCAAAGAACTTCATATAGTCTTCCTTGTCACCCTCTTCTTCAGCAACCTCTACAGAATCCTTTTCTTTCAATTTCTTTTGAACTTCACGCATCATCTTCGCTTGTTCTTTTTTCTGTTTTTTGTCTTGATTCAATACGTCTGCTATGACGCTGAGTACATCAGCCATTTTAATCTCCTTGAGGTTTCTGTTTTTTTGGTTCGTATTCTGAAACCAAACGTATTAATGTTGGTGAAAGGATGGCCCACTTTTGTTGCAATTTATGTGGATCAATACCTTTTTCCTGTGCTTTTACCACTAGTTTTTGTGCAGCAGAGTGAGCGATGTTCAATTTTTTAGCAAGCCATTTAATAACTTTGTCAAGTTTACCTTCAACTACCTGCCCGGGAGTCTCTTTTTTGTACTTTTTAAGTGATTCGGGAGCTCCCCATAGTAAATACTCTTTCACCTCACTAATATATTTATAAATAAACGAATTGTCAAGATGGTCAATATCTAAATTTTCCGTTAATTTGAAGTGTTTTTTACCTAAAAATTCCAATTCATGGAAATCATATTGATTTATCTTTTGTTCTTGTAGTGCTTTTTTTCTTATTTCTAAGAATCTATCTGTAATCATTAGAGATTCTTTTATATAAAACCTATGATTTTTGTTTGTTGTGACCATTGCATTACATAACTCTTCAAAAAAATCATACGCTATATAAGATGTGTGAGCATTTTTAGTAGTGTAATCCTCAAATATTATCTGATCTTCTTCATTTAATACCTTTTCTTCTGGAAGTTCATAGGTAAAATCAATATTCTTCCACTTTGAGCCCTCTTTTACTACACTCAACCTCATACCTTTACGAATATCATTGAACATTTTCTTAGTGTCTTTATCATTCAATGAAGATGGAATTCCACTACGGAAAGTCTTATAATCTCCCTTAACAGCAGCTTCTCTCATCTTTGATGCTGACATTCCTGAAACTCCTTCTGCATCTGGATCTCGTTCTCCTGCACTAACTACCTTGATTGTATCAAAATCATAGAAACCATGAATTTTATCATCTCCATTGTACCTATCTAATAAAGATTGGAACTCTTTAACTCTATCACTCCCCACCACCATAACTAAGTTTGTATATCCTTTATCGTGTAATTCTGATGCTATTTCAAGAGCAGTCTTACTTGAACTTATGACGATGTTTCCTTTGTGTTTTGGGAACATCATTTTCATGTATTTAGATTTAGTGGTTTGATCTAGAGGATTCTTTTTAGCATCCTGTGAATGACTTGGATACACGAAATACTCTCCACCCTCTCTTCTAGCAACATTCGCTACGGCAGTAACGAGTTTTTCATGCCCAAGTGTAGGAGGATTAAATCTACCAAAGGTGAAGATAGCAGTATCTCCCTTCTCTTCTGTCATAAAACTTTTATATGTTTTCATTTTGCTGTCTTCGCCCTCAAAGATTTAATTTTAGTCCCAATTCCCTTAGCTTTAATTGTCAAATCTCTCTTCTTATCAAC
>ENA-OSJC01001193-OSJC01001193.1-marine-metagenome-genome-assembly--contig:-NODE-1193-length-22109-cov-8.476216_pt1 | contig 22109 bp, 25 predicted proteins | sample MGYA00237885_ERZ534234 | MGnify/ENA primary metagenome ERZ534234 (study PRJEB26413, sample SAMN06343907) | marine metagenome | isolation source: coastal waters | place: Atlantic Ocean: West Antarctic... | reverse complement strand
AATGAAACGAATAAGTTATAGTCAATACAATCAATGGGTTACGTGTCCATATAAATGGAAACTAAATTACGTTGATAAGTTAAGTGTTTGGACAGATAGTATACATACCCTTTTTGGTACAAGTATGCACGAAGTATTACAAACATATCTTACAGTAATGTATAATGATACCATTAAAACGGCAGACGCACTTCCATTAGAAAAGATGTTATTACATCGGATGAAAACAAACTATACTCAAATTATGGAAAAGAATGGTGGTGAAGTATTTTGTGAACAATCTGATATGCAAGAATTTTACAATCACGGATTACTGATATTAGATTGGTTTAAGAAGAAACGTAATATGTATTTCAGTAAGAAGGGTTATGAGTTAGTTGGTATAGAAGTGCCTGTTGACTATGACTTACCAAATAAGATTAAGTTTATTGGTTATATAGATGTTATAATTTATGATACTGTAAGAGACAGATATAAGATTATAGATATCAAGACTTCTACAATGGGTTGGAATAAATGGCAAAAGGCTGATAAGACTAAGACAGACCAATTGTTATTATACAAACATTTCTATGGTGCTCAACACGATATATCAGTAGATAAGATTGATATAGAATACTTTATCGTAAAGCGTAAACTATATGAAAAGGTAGATTTTCCACAACGTAGGGTTCAGACATTTCAACCAGCTAGTGGTAAACCAAGTATAAATAAGTTAATGAATAATTTAAACCAGTTTCTTGGTGAGTCTTTTATTGATGGGGAGTATAACTTAAAACATAATTATGTTAAACAACCATCTAAAAAGAACTGCAGATACTGTGAGTTCAATCAAACAGAACATTGTGATGTAGGAGTTAAATAATGACAACTAAACTAAGTTTAAGACTAAAACTAAGTGACTTTATTAATAGTGAAATAGAATCAAAAATTATGGAAAAAATTAATAATATTCATAATGAGTTACGTGTAGCAGTTTTGTTACATCTATGGTATGAAGATGGTGAAGTAGCTACTACTGATTTAAAAAACTTTTTGATGAAGTGGGAAAAAAAGTTATCTTTTAAAACTGTTGTTACACCAGGTTCTACTATTAAACCAAATGAGTTTATATGGTTTGATATAATTCCAACAGATTTATCTTATACTTCTAGGAAAAGGTTTCAATTCAAATATTCAAATACTAATTCTATACTAAATGGATTACAACAATTTTATGAAGTAGCTAAATTCACTACCTCAGATAAACCAGTAAAACAGCAAAAGAGAAATGACTACGAAGATTAAAATTGGTATAGTTGGTAGTCGTAGTTACGCCAACAAGAAAAAAATAAAAGATTTAATATTTCAGATAAAAGAAAAACATGGTGATGAGGTAGAAATAGTTAGTGGTGGTCAACGAGAGGGTGTAGATGGTTTTGCTAAAAAGTTTGCATTAGAGTTTGATATGAATTATGTAGAGTTCCCACCATCACATTACACTTGGAATATGCATTGTAAGAATCCAGCAACTGAATACACTAAACCATATTACGTTTCAAATTACTTTAAGAGAAATAAACAGATTGCAGAATATAGTGATATAGTTATAGCATTTATTCCAGATGGTGTTGAATCAAGAGGTACAATGAGCACAGTAGAATATGCTAAAAATGAAAAAAAAATGGTTAAAATATTAAATTAGTATATACTTATATATGTATATATTAAGAGAGGTTTTATGGAATACAAATTAACATCAGTTAAAATATTAAAAGATTTATATAAGAAGTTTAAATCAAGCACATTAGATGATGAATTTACCCTACAAAAATTGGTAAATCGTTCAATGGATTTATATGTTTTAGATGAAAAGTTTAAAGAATCAATTCAATCATATAATAAATTAATACCAAGCGGGAGTAGATTATGAATTTAAGAGATGATTTATTAAAAGCTAGTAAACTACAGTTTAGAGCTCAAATAGAGAAACATCGTATAAATATTGAAAATATGTTAAATAATACAGTTGGTGTCGGAGAACATCCTGATATTATGGAAACGATTGAAGCTGAATTAGGAAAGATGTCAGGTTATCAAGACAAGTTAGAAATGTTAGATTACTTTGACGTACCTTTAAAAAATAAAAAATTACTAAAAGATTAGAGGTTATATGGCTAAGAAAAAAATCCTATTAATGTCAGATGATTTACGAATGTCTTCTGGTGTTGGTACGATGTCTAAAGAATTTGTACTTGGTACAGCCCATCATTATGATTGGATTCAGATAGGTGGAGCAATAAAGCACCCTGATGCTGGTAAGATTGTTAATATGGATGAAACTCTACGGGCCGAAACAGGTGTTGAAGATGGTAAACTAACAATATATCCCATAGATGGTTATGGTAATCCTGATGTATTACGAGAGGTTATGGATAGAGAAAAACCAGATGCTATTATGCATTATACAGACCCAAGATTTTGGATGTGGTTATATGATATGGAACACGAAATACGACAACACATACCTATTTTTTACTATAATATATGGGATGATTGGCCAGCTCCACAATACAATGAGTTCTTCTACGAATCTTCAGATTTAATTATGAATATTTCTAAACAAAGTGTTGCTATAGTAAAAGAAGTTGCTAAAACAACACCAAGAACTGATTGGGATTGTACTTATATTCCACACGGAATATCAGAAAAATATTTTAAAACTGTAACTGATGAAAAAGAAAAAAAACTTGTTGAAAGCACAAAAAAACGACTAACTGATTCTGAAGTTGAATTCGTGGTGTTTTATAATAATAGAAATATTCGTAGAAAAATGACAGGTGATGTTATATTAGCATTTAAGACATTTTGTGATATGTTACCTAAAGAAAAAGCTGATAAATGTGCATTACTGATGCATACACAACCAGTTGATGATAATGGAACACACCTACCAAATGTAGTAAAAGCTATATGTCCTGAGTACAAAGTATACTTTAGTGATAAAAAAGTAGAACCCCATGAATTAAATCATATTTATAACTTTTCTGCTGTAACAATAAATATGGCTTCTAATGAGGGATTTGGGTTAGGAACTTGTGAATCATTAATGGCTGGAACACCAATAATTGTAAATGTTACAGGTGGATTACAAGACCAATGTGGATTTAAGTTAAATGGTAAACATTTAACTGCAGGTGATTATGATGAAATAAAATCACTACACGATGATAGAAAATGGAAAGATAATCCTGAGTTAACTTATGGTGAATGGGTAAAACCAGTATGGCCTTCTAATAGAGCTTTAGTAGGTTCAATACCAACACCATATATCTTTGATGATAGATGTAGATGGGATGATGCTGCAGATTGTATCAAGGAATGGTATGATATGAGTAAAGAGGACAGAGATGAATGTGGAAGAAAAGGTCACGAATTTGTTATGAGTGATGAATCAATGATGAGTGCAAAAAATATGAGTCAAAATTTTATAGACCATATGGATACAGCATTCGATAAATGGAAACCAAAAAAACGTTATAAAATTTATAAAGCGTAGGAGTTATAATGAGTAAACCATTATGTTTAGTTACTGCACCAGTTCAGACAAGAAGTGGATACGGTGCTCATAGTAGAGATATATGTAGATCACTAATTAAGTTAGATAAGTACGAAGTACATATTATGGGTGTTCGTTGGGGCAATTGTCCAATGAATGCTTTAAATGAAGATGACTCAAATGATAAAATGCTTATTGATAGGTTATTAAAAACCCCTCAATTATCAAGACAACCAGATTTACACATTCATATAGTAATACCAAATGAATTTGCAAATCTTGGAAAGTATAACATTGGAATAACAGCTGGATTAGAAATGACATTATGTCCACCTACTTGGCTTGAGGGTATGAATAAAATGGATTTAAATATTGTACCATCTAATTTTGTAAGAGATACTATGCTAGGGTTAAGTTTTGACGTAAATGATAAAAATACAAAACAAAAAAAGGGTGAGTTAAGGGTAGATAAGCCTGTAGAAGTTTTATTTGAAGGTACTGATACTACTATATTTAAAAAGACAAAAGAGTTTTCAAAAGAACTTGTTGATGAAATGAAAAATGTTGAAGAAAACTTTAATTTTTTATATGTAGGCCATTGGTTACAGGGTAATTTAGGTAAGGATAGAAAAGATACTGGTATGATGTTAAAAGTATTTCTTGAATCATTTAAAAATCAAAAACATAAACCAGGTATTATAATGAAAACAAGTGGAGCTGGATTCTCTATCTTAGATAGACAGGAGATGTTGAATAAGATTGAAAGTATTAAGCAAACTGTAAAGGGTGATTTACCTAATGTTTATTTGTTACACGGTGATTTTACCGATGGAGAGATGAATGAACTATATAATCATCCTAAAGTAAAAGCTCATATTAATTTAACACACGGTGAAGGATTTGGTAGGCCATTACTTGAAGCTAGTATATCAGAAAAACCAATAATTGCATCAAATTGGAGTGGACATACAGACTTCTTAGTTAAGGATTTAGCTATAATGTTAAATGGTAGTATGTCAGCTGTTGAAAAGGGTTCAGTACCAGATGATTTTTTAATTGAAGGTGCTCAATGGTTTACTGTAAACTACAGAGATGCTTCATCAGCTATGAAAAGTGTATATACAACTTATAAAAAGCATACACTTAATGCTAAAAAACTTGGTATTGTAAATAGGTCTAAGTTTTCATTAGAAGCTATGACAAGAAAGTTTGGTAAGATATTAGATAAGTATGTACCAGAGTTTGCACAAGAGGTTAAGTTACAATTACCTAAACTAAAGAAGGTGGATTCAACTAAAATACCTAAAATAACATTACCAAAATTAAAGAAGGTGTAATATGGAAAGAGTAATAGATTGTCCTGTATGTTTTGATGTAGATAAGTGTTTTGAAGAAATTCAAGAAGAATATAGTTCTTATCTATGTTTTAATTGTGGATTTATGAGTGATTCTCGATATGAGAATGATAGTATAAACTTAATAGAAAATTTAAAGAAATCACCAAAGTTAGTTCAGGACTTAAAAATTGTAGATAAAGATAGAAATATAGTTTGGTTTCCCTCAGTTATTAATATGGGAGAACTTGGTATGATTTTTCCTGAAGGTAAAGGTATTAATGATTATACGTGGAAATATGCAAAACTTGTTGATATTCCAGAAGAAGAACGTGTTAAGTATGATAATTATGATAAGAGGCTTGACGTAGAAAACGCTAAGTCATATGGATTAAACGGATTCTTAGAAGCTTGTAAGGATATGGGAATAACAAAAGACTTGAGGTAATATGTCTAAATTAGTTTATAGTTGGGGTAGAGTAACAGCTGGAGACATTATATCTTTTAGATATAAGGGAAAAGATTCAACTAGTATGTTACAAACTGTTTTAGTTTTTAATCCTAAAATACCAAATAAGAAGAAGGATGGTACTAAAAGCTTTCACTTAATTGGACTTAAATTAGAAAATCGTGGTGTTATTCCTACCATAAAAAGTAAACCTCTGATGGTTCAGTTATTAGAAAGAATTGGTGGGATAGAGGTTGTAAGCGGTGATGATTATATCTATAGAGTAAATATTCCAAATGTTGGTCCTCGTGGTGTTAAACGAAATGTTTATAATAAAATTAAAAAGTATATAAATCAACATTCAGTATATAGAACTTATGATTATAAGAAAGCTAAAAAATCTTCAGTATTTTTAGAACCAATAATTTTACCAAGAGATGTTAGAGAGGCTTTAATTGAAAATTAGCTATGGAATAACAGTTTGTAAAGAAGATGTTGAGATACAAAGATTGGTTACATTTTTATTAAAAAACAAAAGAGATGAAGATGAGATTGTCATCACTTATGATTCTAATAATGGTTCTAAGGGTGTTGAAGAATATCTAAGAGCTAAATCAGTAAATGGTGAATTTTATTGGCATTCATATAAATTTGATAGGGATTATGCTAAACTAAAAAACTTTACTAAAAAGATGTGTAACGGTGATTATATATTTCATATAGATGCTGATGAATACCCACACGAAAATTTGATTGAACAATTACCACAGATAATAGAACTGAATGATGTGGATTTGATTTGGATACCACGAGTAAATACCGTAGATGGATTTACGGATGAGGATGTTAAGAAGTGGGGGTGGAGAGTTACTGAAAATGGTTGGGTAAACTATCCAGATTATCAGGCAAGAGTCTTTCGTAATACTGAGAGTATTATGTGGGTTAGACCTTTACATGAACATATAAGTGGTTGTAAAACATATGCACATCTACCACCACACGAAGAGTTATCTTTATATCACCCAAAGACAAAAGAAAAACAAGAAGAACAAAATAAGTTTTATATGGATAATTTCAATAGAGATTTATTAGTAAGAGTTGGTAATTAATGTTTGAAGATGGTTTATTTTCAGAGGAAGTAAAAGTTTTTACACCTGACGTACATACAGACTATAGAGGTGAGCTTTGGACTACTTGGAAAAAAGATGAGTTTCCTGTAGATTTAGAATTTAATCACGATAAAGTTTCTACATCACGAAAGAATGTTATTAGGGGAATACACGGTGATAACAAGTCTTGGAAGCTAGTTACTTGCTTATATGGTGAATTGTATTTCGTAATTGTAGATAATAGAAAGAACTCGATAAACTACTTAGAATGGGATTGTATTATACTAAATGATAAGAATAGAAGTTCAGTATTAATACCTCCAGGCTTTGGAAATTCTTTTTGTGTTTTGAGCAATTACTCGATATTTATGTATAAGTGGAGTTATAAAGGAAGATATCCTGATGTAGAAGACCAATTCACATTGAAATGGAATGATGAAAGAATAGGTATAAATTGGCCTATTAAAAACCCAATATTACAATTAAGAGATAAATAAAAGAGGTTATAATGTCTGCTGATAGTAGAACAAAAACAACTATAATAAAGTTAAGAAAACATAAAAAATTAAAAGAAAAAACCTGCCTTGTTACTGCTTATGATTACCCACAATCACTAATAGCTGATAAAGCAGGAGTGGATGCTATCCTTGTGGGTGATTCATGTGGAATGACAACTCACGGATATAAAACAACTATACCCGTAACGATGGATGAGATGATTAATCATTGTGAATCTGTAGCTAGAGGTGCTAAAGATGCATTTTTAATAGGTGATATGCCTTATATGTCATACCAACCATCAAACCAAGTAGCAATAGAAAATGCTGGTAGATTCATAGTATCAGGAATGGATTGTGTTAAGGTTGAAGGGGCTATGATTGATCGTGTTAAATCGATTGCAGATTCTGGTATTATGGTTATGAGTCATTTAGGATTAACACCACATACACGTGCTAAACTTGGTGGATATAAAGTTCAAGGTAAAACTGCTAAGAGTGCAGAGATTGTACTTGACCAAGCAAAAAGATTACAAGATGCTGGATGTTCTTTTCTATTATTAGAAGCAATGCCAACTGAACCAGCTGGTATGATAGCTGAAAAACTTGATATTCCCGTTTATGGTATTGGAGCCGGTGATAGAGTTGATGGTCAACTTGTTATTATGCACGATTTAGTTGGTTTATTTTGGGAATTTAAATCAAAATTTGTAAAAAGATATTGTGAAGCTGGGCAGATGATACAAACAGCACTTGAAGATTATAAGAATGAAGTAAAGGGTGGTCAGTTTCCAGCAAAAGAAAACTTCTATGAGATTAAAGAAGAAGAACTAGACAAATTACTTGGTGATTCTTCTTGGAAATATGAAAAAGATAGAGTTGAAAATATGGCAAAACCAAAACATAGTGTAACGCCAATAACTACAAAGAGGGATTAATGAAAGTAGCAGATTATATAATAAATTACTTAGCAGATTATGGAATAAAAGATGTATTTCTTGTTTATGGAGCTGCAAATGGTGATTTAGTAGATGCATTTACGAGAAACGATAAAATTAGATATATCGCAGTAATGCACGAACAAGGTGGTGGTTTTGCTGCTGAAGGTCATTCTAAGATATCAGGTAAAATTGGAGTAGCTATGGCTACAAGTGGTCCTGGTGGAATGAACTTTGTTACACCTATCGGTAATTGTTATTATGATTCTATTCCTTGTTTGTTTATTACAGGTCAAATTAATTCTAAGTTTATGAGACCTGATAAGAGTATCAGACAGATTGGATTTCAAGAGACAGATATTGTTAGTGTTGTAAATCCAATGACTAAATATGCTAAAACTATAACCAACCCATCAGATATTAAATACGAATTGGAGAAAGCCCTTCATATGGCAACAGAGGGAAGGCCTGGTCCAGTTTTATTAGATATACCAATAGATGTTCAAAAGAGTGATGTAGATGAAGAATCGCTATTGGGTTATGATGTTAATTTGAAAACTATGTATGATATTGATACAATTACTAAACAAGTTGATAAGTACATTAAAGATTTAAAAAGTAGTGAAAGACCTTGTTTGATGATTGGTGGTGGTGTAAGATTGAGTGGAGCAGTAGATGAGTTATTAGAACTTGGTAGATATTTGAAAATTCCTATGTTTCCAACTTGGAATGCATTGGACATAGTTTCTTCAGATTATGAATATTATGGTGGTAGGATTGGAACTTATGGTGGTGCTGGAAGAAACTTTGGAATACAAAACTCAGATTTACTTTTAGCAATTGGTAGTAGAATATCAGGTAGAATAACTGGTGGTAATGTACATACTTTTGCAAGAGAAGCTAAAAAGTATATGGTAGACGTTGATAAAGCTGGATTACAAAAGAAACTACAACAAGTACCATTTGATGAGTGTATTTATTCTGATGCAAAGTTATTTATTAAAATATTATTAGAAAGACTAAAGAGTGGACACCTACCAAAGTTTGATTCGTGGGTAGATAAGGTGATGGATTGGAAAGTAAAATACGATCCTGTAACTGATGATATGTTTGAACCAAGACAATACCCACACCCATATGCTTTTACACGAATATTATCAGAAGAGATGAAAAGTGATGATATATTTGTTGCAGATTGTGGTGGTAATATAGTGGTTGCTAATCATTCATTTGAAACGAAGATTGGTCAAAGATACTTTACAAATAATGGAAACTCGCCTATGGGATTCTCAGTTGCTGGAGCAATGGGTGCTGCTATAACCGCAGATAAATCACAAAATGTAGTTTGTGTAATCGGTGATGGTGGATTTAATATGAATATACAAGAGTTACAAACCATTGTCAATTATCAGATACCAGTTAAGATTATTATAATGAACAATCACATATATGGGATAACAAAAGCATTTCAAGAAACAAATTTTGAAGGTAGGTCTGAAGCTTGTGGCCCTATAGGATACAATCCACCTAATTTTGTAGACATTGTTAATGCTTATAAGATTCCTACTATGGTTGTAGACGATGGCTCAGACTATGATGTGATTAGAAAGCAAATTAAAGAGTTTCTAACTGTTGAAGGTCCTGTAGTCTTAGATTTAAACTGTCACGAATATCATACATACGATCCAAAGATTGTAGGTTGGGAAACTCCTATTGAAGATATGTATCCATATCTACCAGATGCTGAATTTAATGAAAATATGCATATTAAACCAATCGGTCAAAAAAGAGTGTATCCAAAGTTAACAAAGAATACTTTTTGGGATAAATGAACTGATTTAGATATTTATATAAAATGAATAAACTAAAAATAGGAACAATACAAGTCAACAACAGTTTTTCTGGTCAAAACTATTTGCCCCTATCACTTGGGTTTTTAGTGTCTTACGCTCAAATGCACTGTAAAAACTTTAATGATTTTGAGTTCTTAAATCCTATATACAAAAGAATTCGAATAAAAGATGCAGTAGAACAATATAAAGATTGTGATATAGTTGCTTTTAGTGTGTATGTGTGGAATAATAATATCTCAATGAGAATAGCTAAAGCATTAAAAGAAGTTAATCCTAATATATTAACTCTTGTTGGTGGTTGTCATATTCCTGAAAGACCTGAGTATATTGAAAAGTATATGAATGACCATCCATATATTGATATCGCTTCGGTTGGAGAAGGTGAACGAGTATTTACAGATTTCTTAGAAAACTATCCAACAAAAAGTTGGGATAATGTAGAGTCGTTGATTTATAGAAATGGTGATAAGTTAATTACTACACCACAGGCTGAACGAATTAAGGATATGAATGAAATCCCATCACCCTTTGTCGAGGGATATTTTGATGGTTTACTTAAAGATAATCCACACGAGAGATGGATTGGGTTATGGGAAACTAACCGTGGATGTCCTTTTGCTTGTACATTTTGTGATTGGGGAGTTGGATTTAAAAAGAAAGTATCTAAGTATAACTTAGAGGATAGGCTATTTTATGAAATTGATTGGTTCAGTAAGAATAAGATAGAGTTTGTATTTGCTTGTGATGCTAATTTTGGTATGTATAAGGATAGGGATTTACCAATAGTTAAGAAGTTTGCAGAAAATAAAGAAAAGTTTGGTTATCCCGAAGCGTTATCCGTACAAAATACTAAAAATTCAAACGAAGTTTCATATCAAGTTCAAAAACTACTATCAGATACAGGTTTAAGTAAAGGTGCTTTAATAGCATTTCAATCATTAGACCCTAAAACATTAAAGGCTATTAAAAGAGACAATATAAAACTTGATGTTTTTTATGACTTACAAGCTAAATTTATGAGAGATGGTATAAAAACATTTTCAGATATTATATTGGGATTACCAGAAGAAACATATGATAGTTTTACTAAAGGTGTTTCTAAATTAATTTCACTTGGACAACATAACAGAATACAGTTTAATAATTTGAGTATATTACCTAATACTGAAATGGGTGATCCAGAATACCTTGAGAAGTATGAAATGAAAGTGATTGAAAATGATATTATAAATATACACGGTTCTCTTGGAGAATGGCTTGATGATATTTATGAAACACAGCAAATGGTTGTTGGAACAAAATCAATGCCTGAAGAGGATTGGGTTAATACACGGACATTTGGATACATAGTTGCATTTTTACATTTCAATAAGTTGTTTCAGTTACCAATAATAATTGCAAATTCTGTTTATAAAATAGATTATAAAGATATATTTGACGCCTTTGTTACTGAAGCTAAATCTAAAACTGGTGCGTATTCTGATTTGGTAAAAGTATTTTATAATCATTCTCGTAAAATGCAAGAAGGTGGACCTGAGTTTATGAGTTCAGAAAAGTGGTTAAATATTTGGTGGCCACCAGATGAATTAGCATTTATAAAAGCTGTTACTGAGGATAAATTAGATAATTTTTATGAAGATGCAAAAGAAATTTTATATAGTGTTTTTGAAAAACATAATATTAAAAATTATGATACTGTTATTTCTGAGTCAATCTATATGAATAAGAGTTTAATAAAATTACCTAATCAAACTAAAGACTTAAATTTAAATTTGAGTTATAACATATGGGATGTTTACAACGCAACTTTACTGGGTAATCAAGTAGAATTAAAGGTTGGTAATTTTAATTATTTTGTAGATAGAACTACTGAAACTTGGGATTCTTGGGAAGATTGGTGTGAAAAGGTTGTTTGGTGGTCTAATAAAAAAGGAGCATATTTATATGACTGTATTAGACTCAAAGGTGAAAAGAAAAGTTTAGATTTAACAAATATAATAAAAATTGAAGGTGAACCGTTTGGAAATGATGCACGGTATCAATAAGGGTTATTAATGAAGATTGAAAATAAAAATGTTTTAGTAACTGGTGCTAATGGAATGGTTGCATATCAATTAATTAAATTACTCATGGATAAAAATTGTAATTTAACATTAACAGATTTACACAAAACATCTAAGTTTTATACTGATGTGAAATACATTTCAGGTGATTTAAGAAGTCGTAGTTTTTCACAATCTATATGTAAGAATCAAGATATAGTTTTTAGTTTGGTTGGACTTAAAGCCTCTCCAGAAGAGTGTAAGAATAAACCAGCTAGTCATAGTGTAACTATGAATCAATTTAACTCTAACATCATAGAATCAGCTTTTAAAAATGATATAGAGTGGTTTTTATATACGAGTTCAGTAGGAGTTTATTATCCAGCACCTATACTTTTAGAAGATGATGTTTGGAATACAACACCATCCCCTAACGATTGGTATGGTGGTTGGGCTAAAAGAATGGGAGAACTTAATGTTGAAGCTTCTATGATAGAATATGGTAGAAATAATTGTTCTATAGTAAGACCTGCAAATATTTATGGGAAATGGGATATCTTTAATGATAAGGCTACTGTTGTTGGTTCATTAATCAATAAAGGATATCAAGATGATGTACTAACAGTTTGGGGAGACGGAACACCTATTAGAGATTTTATTTATTCTAAAGACGTTGCTATGGGAATGTTACATATGGTAGAGAATGAAGTTACAAAACCTGTTAATCTTGGTAGTGGTAAGGGAGTTACGATTAAAGAGATATCAGAAATAATAGCTAATTACTTTTCTAAAGATATAATTTGGGATAGTGAAAAACCAATGGGTGATAAGAAAAGGTTGATGAGTGTAGAGCGGTCAGAGAGTTATGGTTTTAAACCACAAGTTAGTTTGGAAGATGGTCTTGTAAGAACAATGAAATGGTATGAGGAGTATGGATATGAGTTATAATAATAAAAATGTGTTAGTAACAGGTGCAGCTGGGATATCTGGTCACTCGATGGTGAAGAGATTATTAGATGAGGGTAGTCACGTTAGGGCTACAGTATACACTAAACGAAAGTTAAATTTACCAGAACATAAAAATTTAGAAATAATAAAAGCCGATTTAAATTCACATAATCAATGTCTTGATATAACAAAAGATATGGATATAGTTTTTAATTTTGTTGCATTTATTAGAGGAGCTGAAGGTCAAATTGAAAGTCAAGTTGACTTAGTTAGGAACAATGTTGTACCAACAATTAATATGTTAGATGCTTGTGTAAAATCAAAAGTAGATAAGGTTGGTTTCATTGGTAGTTCTACTATATATCCTGATGCAGATTATCCTGTAAAGGAAGATGAAGCTTTTATTGGAAATCCACATCCTGCTTATTTTGGTGTAGCTTGGATGAAACGATATGCTGAAATAGTTTGTAATCACTTTAATAATATTACTGATACAAAGTTTTCCATAATTAGAACTACAGCAATGTATGGGCCTCACGATAATTTTAATAATAGAGGACACGTTATTCCTCAATTGATTATGAAGGCTAATAGTGGTATGAATCCATTTGAAATATGGGGTGATGGTACACAGATTAGAGATTTTACTTATGTTGATGATGTAATTGATGCTTTACTTTTAGTTACAGAAAAATCTAATGGTAGAGCATATAATGTTGCAACTGGAACACCAACAACTGTTACAGAGTTAGTGGAAACTATAACAGATATTTATGGTTATACTCCAGAGTTTTGGTACGATTTAACTAAACCAACGATGATACCAAAAAGAGTAGTTGATGTTAGTAAGATTTATGAAGACTTAAATTGGAAAGCAAAACATACACTACGAGATGGTTTAGAGAAAACAATAGAATGGTATAAGGAAAGTAGTAAATGAAGATATGTGTAATTTTCGGAGGTGCTGCCTCTGATAATATTAAATCTTTTTATGTAAAAGATGGTACAATGTATGATTTTAAAAATAACAAACCACATATTTTTCAATGTGCATATTCACCAGAGTTTACAACACAAATATGGAACTATTGTTTTCTTGATGAGGGTGGTTGTTTTTTAAATTTAGCTGAATGGGAAGATGAACTACCAGATTTTGATTTTGACATAATAATTTATGCAAATGAAAGGTGGGGGTTAGATGAAGATCATTGGGATAACTATAGTGTTGAGAGATTAAAAAATAAATACACTAAAGCTAAGGTTGTAGGATATATCAAAGAACCAACAGTGCCTCCATTCCGATTTAAAAATTGGATTAGATTTTTAAATGAATGTGATACTGTAATGGCTCCATCTTCAGGTCATTTAAAACATTTACCAATATATGAAAAGATTCAAGGTGAGTTGAATGATATGATAAATTATTGCACACCCTGTCCTGATAATTTAGATGTAATCTTTAATAAGTTTTATTCTAATACCAAAAATAATGCTATTTTTGTATATACACCAACTGCTATGGAAAGACGTGGAAATACAGTAGAGTTTGCTAAGTACATCAGTAAAAAATACAATATTCCTATAGTTCAAAAACCTTTCAACCCTTCAACTGAAGTTAAACAACATATGTCTTGGAAAGATTTTGTAGAACTTTGGTCTCCGTGTATGTGGCATTTTAATTTAGACCCATCTATTGAACAACCAGGAATACAGACTACTCTTGTTGCTAATGTTGGTTCTATAAATATTGGTGGGATGAATGAATCACATCACTTATTGTATCCTGAAACCGCTACTTGTGATGAAGGTAAGTTAGAAGATATATTTGTTCATTACTTGAATAATTCAGAAGAAAGATTTAAAGCTATACAAAGAGCTTGGAGTAATCTTAATATCCACTATGGTGAAAAGGTTGCAATAAAACAAGTATTACAAGCTTTAGGTGAAAAATAATTTTTACTTTAGTAAAAGTAATTTATATTTATATAAGATAATATAAAGGTTATGATGAAAGATTTAACTTTACCATTAATGTCAGATAATATTAGTAGGGAAGATATAGATTGTCTTGTAGAATTTCTACAACAAGAACCTATACCAAGACTAACCAATGGCCCAAAAGTAGTAGAGTTTGAGAAGAAATGGTCTGAGTGGTTAGGTGTAAAACATAGTGTATTCGTTAATTCAGGTACAGCTGCTAATGAGTTAACTATGTTAGCATTAAGATATATGTATCCAGAGGGTGGAGAGATAATAGTACCACCACTTACTTGGATATCAGATATTAATTCTATTTTATTTGCTAAGTTTAGTCCTGTATTTGTAGATATAAATCTAAAAAACTTATCTTTTGATTTAGATAAATTAGAAGAATCTATAACTGATAAAACCAAAGCTATTTTTATTACACACGTTTTAGGTTTAAATGCATTATCTGAAAGATTACTAAAGATATGTGAAGACAACGATATATTATTAATAGAAGATGTTTGTGAATCTCACGGAGCAACCTATGATGATACTAAGGTGGGTTCTATAGGATTTGCTAGTAATTTTAGTTTCTATTTTGCTCACCATATGAGTACGATAGAAGGTGGTATGATTTCAACTAACAATGATTACTTTTATCAGTTGTGTAGGTCATTAAGGTCACACGGAATGACACGAGAATTTACCGATGAAAAATTAATAGAAAAGTATAAAAATGAAAATAAAGATTTGAGTGAAGATTTTATTTTCATTGGCCCCGCTCATAACTTTAGAAGCACAGAAATTAATGCTGTGTTAGGGCTGTGTCAACTAGAGAAATTAGATTCAAACAATCAGATTCGAATTGATAATTTTAAATACTTTGTAGATAATTTAAAGTCTGATAAGTTTTATACAGATTTCCAAATGGATGGACAATGTAATTACGCTTTTATTCTTATTATGAAAGAAGCAGACTATGAGTTACGATATCTTATTGAAAAAATGATGAAGCATAATGGAATTGAATTTAGAAGGGGATTATCTGGTGGTGGTAATCAAATGAGACAGCCATTTTTTAAGTCTCAATCTAAAATAGCATATGAAGAGTATCCCAATATCGAACACATACATAACTTCAGTTGGTATATTGGAAACTATCCATCATTAGAACGAGAGAAAATAGATAATCTAATAGGGTTACTTAATGAAACTAAATGAGTACTATCCATATTATTTAAACCTACATAAAAATAAAAAGTGTAGGCTGTTACATTTTATAGGACAATTAGTTACTATACTATTTACTATATATGTGATAAGTAATTCATACTGGTATTTTATACCAATAATACCTTTTGTGATTTATCCATTTGCTTGGAGTGGACATTATTTTTTTGAAAAGAATGAACCAGCTGCATTTCATAATCCAGTTTATGCTAAATTATCAGATTGGTTAATGTTTAGAGATATAATATTAGGAAGGTTAAAGATATGGTAAAGGTTTTAATAACAGGTGCAGCTGGGTACTTAGGCTCCACCTTAACAGAGGTTTTATTAGATAGGGGTTATAGTGTTGATGCCTTAGATAACTTAATGTATGAACAAACATCATTGTTACATTTATGTTCTAATAAAAACTTTAGATTCATCAATACAGATGTTACTAATTTTAAGTTTTTAAAATCAATCATCCCAACCTATGATGTAATTATTCCATTAGCAGCGATTGTCGGAGGCCCAGCTTGTGATAAGAATAAAGAATTAGCAACTAAAGTTAACTTTGAACAAATTAAATGTATTGTAGATAATATAACTACTGAACAAAAACTAATAATGCCAAATACTAACAGTCAGTATGGTAGTTCATCTGAAGTAATAACAGAAGATAGTCCATTCAATCCATTATCACATTATGCGGTAACTAAATGTGATGCTGAAGATTATATACTTAACAATAAAAGTGGTGTGTGTTTAAGATTAGCGACTGTATTTGGTTCATCTGCTAGAATGAGAACGGATTTATTGGTAAATGACTTTGTACATAAAGCTATAGTAGATGGTTATTTAGTATTATTTGAATCACACTTTAAAAGAAATTATATACACGTTAGAGATATCGCTCGTACCTTCCTATTCTGTATTGAAAACTATGATAGAATGAAGGGTGATGTTTTTAATGTAGGTTTATCTGATGCAAATCTCAGTAAGATGGAATTAGCACAAACTATAAAGAAATATTTTCATAATTTAGTTATTAAAGAAGATGATTATAAATCTGATTTTGATAATAGAGATTATATAGTATCGAATGAAAAACTTGAGAGTTTAGGATGGAAACCTAAGTATACAATAGTAGATGGTATTATGGAATTAAAATACGCATATGAAATGATTATTAAACATAACAATAGAAACTTTACGAACTTATAATGAAACAGAGAAAATACTTACCAACGCTAGGTGAACTAATAGATAGACTTAGTATACATCAATTAAAAGAAGTTTTCATACCAGAAAACAAAGAGAACTATGCAACAGAAATACAGGATATGGTTCACGATATTGATATGATTCTTAAAGAGCATAAAGGTGAAATATCAGGAGATATTATTAGAGCTATTATAGTTTTATCACAGATGAACACTCATATTTGGTATAATGAATCTAAGGTTAGAAAGGGAGATGGTGATGGAGATTTACATCTAACTCATGGATTGAATGGAATTAGACAAACAGCTTCAAATAAGATTATGGAAATAGTTGGTGGTAGAAGAGATTATAAGATAGATTGTTTAGCTTCAGATTTTAAGGATTGGGAGGTAAGCTGGTGAACATATTAGTTATAGGGGATAGTTGTACGGATGTTTTTATATATGGTGAAACTGTGAGATTAAGTCCAGAAGCACCTGTACCAGTACTTAATCCACTTACCGAGATAAGCAATGATGGTATGGCAAAAAATGTTGTTAATAATGTTGAGTCTCTACAATCAAATGTATATTCAATTACTAACAAAAATAGTATTAGAAAAATTCGTTATGTAGATGAGAAGTCAAATCAGCTAGTTTTACGAGTTGATGAACACGATTATTGTGACAGAATATTAAAAAAAGATTTAACTCGTATAAAAAATAATATGCTTATGGTGATGGGTAATACACTAGAGATGGATGCTATTATAGTTTCAGATTATTGTAAAGGTTTTTTAGAAGAAGATGATATTCAATATATTTGTGAAAACAATACGGATGTTTTTGTTGATACTAAAAAGAAACTTGGTGATTGGATATGGTCAACTACTTTTATAAAAATAAATTCGATAGAATATCAACAGAACAAAAGCTTTTTTAAAAATAATAGTGTTATGGATAAAACCATTGTTACTAAAGGTAATAGGGGTTGTTTATTTCAAGGTAAAATCTATCCAACAGAAGATGTACAGGTAAAGGATATATCAGGTGCTGGTGACACTTTTCTTGCTGGTTTGGTGGTAGAATATGTTAGGACAAAGGATATAATAAAAGCAATTAGTTTTGCACAAGAATGTACTAAAATTGTAGTCCAAAAACACGGTGTTTCGGTTGTAACAAAGGAAGAGATGAAAGATTATGAGTAAAAATATAGTAGTTATGCCTATGATAATACCAAAAGATAAAAAGTTAGATAAATTTGGTGGTTGGGAATGGATGAATTATTCTAAAAAAGCTTGGCAATTTTGGTGTGATAAAAATGGATATGATTTAATAATATGGGATGAACCACAAGAAGAAGATACTGTAAAGTATAGAGTAACGGTACAAAGGTGGTTTGACATATTTGATTTTCTTGATAGAAAAGGTATTGATTATAATCAGGTTGCAATGATAGATGCTTGTTCTTTTCCAAAGTGGGATTGTCCAGACTTCTTTGAGTTAACAGATAATAAATTAGCAGTTGGTTTAGAAAATGATAATCTGAAATGGGTTTATGAAAGTGTAGATGGGTATAAGGATATTTTTGATGGCTATAAATTAGATATTAATAAATACTTTTGTACACAATTAGTTATTTTTAACAAATCACATAGAGAATTATTTGAGAAGTTTAAAACATTTTATAAAAATAATATAGATGAGTTTGTTGAATTACAAACTAAAAAAGTTATAAGAGGTACGTGTCAAACTCCGATGAATTATATTATGCAAATGAATAATGTAGAAATAAAATTCTTACCTAAACCATATAGATTATCTCATCTATACCGAAAAGAAATACTAGGTCATAATTGGCAATTAGATGAAGACCAAACACCATTTTTTGTCAAATATGGTTACGTTTGGTTTTTTAGTGGGTTTGATAAGACACAAAGAGATAAGTTGATGAAGCAAGTATGGGATTATATAAAGGGTAATTATGCTCAAAAAGATTATCAGACTTCACCCGTTCCTATCGAAAGTAAAGATACAAATAAAAATGCAACAACAAAAAAGTTTAAAGAAGATATAGTTAGTGTATTTAGTGACCCTCGTTATAAGGATATGACTCTTTTGGAACTAGGAAGTCATCAAGGTAATACAACACGAACCTATGCAGAATGCTTTAATAAAGTTATAGCAGTTGAAATGTCTGCCGAGAATATAGAGATAGCTAAAAGTAAATGTACAGATGTAGACAATGTTGAATTTATTAACGCTGATGTTTATATGAAAGGTTTTAAATTACCTAAGGCCGACATCGTACATATAGATGCTGGACATACATATGGAGCAGTTGCGTATGATTTTGATAGATGTATGAACGAGTTAGACAATCCAATCATTATTCTTGATGATTTTGGTAACCCAAAACAAGAAATAAATTCAGCGATACTTGATAAGGTAAAAGAATATAACTTAACCATAGACGAGTTTATTGGTGAAGATGATGGTTATATATGTCCGCATGGATTAGTTTTTAATGACAGAGAAGGTGTTGTTATAAACTTAAAATAAAATTAATTTAGAAAAGAAATCTTAATACTTATATAAAATAGGAGTTATAATATGAATGTATTAATTACAGGTGGAAGTGGTTTTATTGGTAGTAATATCGTAGACCGTTTAATTGAAGAGAATCATAAAGTTACAGTCTTAGATTTGTGGGAAAGCAATGAAGTTAAAGTTCATTCAGAGAACCCAAATTTTAGATTTGTAAAGGGTACGGTTTTAGAAGACGAATTACTTAATTCAATAGTTTTAGATGATAACATAGATAGAATTGTCCATTTAGCTGCTGTATTGGGTACGAGTGAAACAATTACAATGTATGATGTAGAACAAGTCGCTCTAACAAATGTAGTTGGAACAGTAAAGATGTTGAAGTTAGCTAAAAAACACAACATCAAACGAATCTGTATTCCAACCACACCAGACGTTACTTGGTTAAATCCATATAAGATTACAAAGGCTGCAGTAGAGAAGTTCGCAGAACTATTCTCAAAAAACTATGGTGTTGAAGCTGTATGTTTAAAGCTTGGTAACATCTATGGTGCAAGGGAAAGATGGTTAGATGGGCCAAAAGAAGCTCCATATAATTATCAGAAAGTTATTCCAACCATATTAATGGAAACTCTAAAAGGTAATTCATTTAACATCTATGGTAATGGAGAACAGCGTTCAGAGTATATCTATATTGATGATGTAGTAGAATCATTCTATCGTGCTTTAACAAGTGAAAAAGACTTAGGTGGATTAGTTATTCACGTTGGTGCTGATAGAAATAATTCTGTTAATGAAATCGTTGATGCAGTTGAAGAGGCTTGGGGTAGGAAAGTAGATAGAAACTATGTTGATATGCGACCAGGTGAACATCACGTTGAAATTACACTTAATCCTGAACTACTAAAAGAACATTTAGACTATGAGTTACAATGGGATTTAGTGGATGGTATTAAGGAAACTATAGAATATTACGAAACGGCTTATTCAGAGTTATACTAATGAAGAATGTAGTCTTTATGATGAATGTGGACTTGGGAAGAGAAGGAAGATTTTCAAGTTCACGTTCTAAACCATATAAATATTCGGTAGATAGTTGGAAACGTTGGTGTGATAAAAACGATTGTGAGTTATTTGTACTAACAGAGGAACTTATAAACCATGATGAGATGGGAATATGTTGGCAACGTTGGTATATATTTGATTTATTAGAATCCAATGGGATAGAATACGATCAGGTATTATCAGTAGATGCAGATACGATTGTACATCCAGATTGTCCTAACTTTTTTGAAATGACAGATAATAAATTTACTGTTGTAACCTTTGATGGTAGTTGGGATTGGGTTTTTAGAAGTATAGAATCATATTCAAAACACGTATTTGAAAATCATATGTTAAAAGATGTGTGGAATTATTTTGATAGCGGATTTTGGATAGTTAATAAATCACATAAACCTTTTGCTAAAAAGCTTACAGATTTTTATCACGCGAATTCAAAATTACTAATACAAATGCAAGAAAAGTTTCTTACTGGCACTGAACAAACACCTTTAAATATGTTGTTAGATATTGAAAACATAGAGATGACCCACTTACCTTATGAATTTAATATGAACGATATGGCTAGAAAAGAAGCACTTGATGAAGAGTTAACGTTTACAAAGGTAGGTTGGGTATATCAGTTTAATTGTATACCTAATAATAAAGAAAATGCATTAACTGAATATTGGATGAAAAAAGCTTATAATCACTTTTACGGAGAATATAAAGAATGAAAGTAGAACCTAAAAAAATACTAACATTAGCTGCACATACTGATGACGTTGAAATTGGATGTGCTGCAACCTTACATAAATTTAAAGAAGCTGATGTAAAGGTTATTGCCTTTTCTCTAGCTCCAGGTGAGAATGTAGAACGTGAATTTGCAAATTCAATGGATTTACTAAATACTGAGTGGAGTAGAAAGGGTATGTTAGAATATGACTTACATAAAATGCAAATTAGAGAACTTGGTTATAATAGACAGAAAATATTAGACATTCTTTATGAAGAATCTTATGGAACTACGTATGATTTAGTATTATGTCCATCTTCATTCGATACACACCAAGACCATAAAGTTATTCGTGATGAGTGTTTTAGAGCGTTTAAAAAAACCACCATATTTGGTTATGAAATGCCGTGGAATAATAGAACATTTGATTCAGATGTATTCGTAGAAGTTAGTGAAGCAAATCTAAAAAGTAAATTAAAACATTTTGATTGTTACAAAAGTCAAACGGATAGAAAATTCTTTAGTGAAGATTATATTTTTAGTATGGCTAAGTATAGAGGGTTTCAAACTGGTGTAGAATATGCAGAAGCATTTGAGTTGATAAGGATGGTAATTTGACAACTTTAAAAAATAAATATGTTATAGGGACACACGTGATGTTCTTTGAAATTGAAATGTTCAAGGACTTTGTAGATGGAA
>ENA-OSJC01001186-OSJC01001186.1-marine-metagenome-genome-assembly--contig:-NODE-1186-length-22144-cov-7.414193_pt1 | contig 22144 bp, 21 predicted proteins | sample MGYA00237885_ERZ534234 | MGnify/ENA primary metagenome ERZ534234 (study PRJEB26413, sample SAMN06343907) | marine metagenome | isolation source: coastal waters | place: Atlantic Ocean: West Antarctic... | reverse complement strand
GGGTTGATCTTTGGGGGATGTGGAGGCTTAACCCCAAGAGGAAAAATTATGTCTATTGTCAGTATGCGCGATATGTTGCAGGCTGGTGTGCACTTCGGCCACCAAACCCGCTTCTGGAACCCCAAAATGAGTCAGTTTATTTTCGGCTCACGTAACAAAGTACACGTCATCAATTTAGAGCACACTGTTCCCGCTTTTAACGAAGCGCTAGAGATCATGCGTGTGGAAGCAGCAAAAGGTAACCAGATATTATTCGTTGGAACCAAAAGAGCTGCTCAAAAAATTATTAAAGAGCAAGCTGAACGCTGTGATATGCCATATGTTAGCCATCGCTGGTTGGGTGGTATGTTAACTAACTATAAAACTATCAGAGCATCAATTCGGCGTTTCCGAGATTTAGAAGCTCAGGAAAGTAACGGTACATTTGACAAGTTAAACAAAAAAGAAGTTCTCACGCGGACACGTATGAAGGACAAGCTAGAGAATTCTATCGGTGGTATCAAGGATATGAATGGCTTGCCTGATATTCTGTTTGTTGTTGATGTTGATCACGAGCGTATTGCGATCAATGAAGCTAACAAGTTAGGCATCCCAGTGGTTGGTATTGTTGATTCCAATAGCAATCCGGATGGAGTGGATTACATCATTCCAGGTAATGATGATTCTATTCGAGCAATCAAACTCTATGCTGCGTCGATTGCAGACGCTGTGCTAGAAGGTAAGGCGCAGTCGGCTACTATCACTAGTAAAGATGAGTTTGTAGAAGAAGCTGTAGTTGAGGCAGAGGTGAAGTCTGAAGTAGATGCAGTTGAAGCGCCTGCTGAGGTTGCAGTTGAAGTTGCTGTTGAAGCGCCTGCTGAGGTTGCTGTCGAAGCGCCAAAGGTTGACGAAGCTAAGTAACTGAGATCGAAAATGCAGTTATCTAAAGGGGGTTCTGCCCCCTTTATTTTAAATGAAAAAACGATTATGAGAGGGATATGATGTCACAGGTAACATCAGCATTAGTTAAAGATCTGCGTGAACGTACTGGTCTAGGAATGATGGAATGCAAGAGAGCTCTGGTTGAGGCCGGTGCTGATATAGACAAAGCAATTGAAGAATTGCGCAAGTCCAGTGGAATGAAGGCGGCTAAAAAAGCCGGTCGTACGGCGGCTGACGGGCTTGTTTCCGTAAAGGTTGACGGCGGATTTGGTGTTGTTGTTGAGATTAACAGTGAGACTGATTTTGTTGCTCGAGATGAGGGTTTCCAAGGTTTTGTTCAGACCGTAGTCGATGCCGCATTTGATTCAAAGCAAACTGATATGCCAGCATTAATGGCTGGCGAGCTAGAATCGCTTCGAGAGGCTCTCGTACAAAAAATTGGTGAAAATATTTCACCACGTAGAGTATCTACTATTGAAGCGGCTGTGGTTGGCGGATATGTTCACAGCAATAATAGAATCGCTGTTATAGTGGGACTCAGTGGCGGTGATGAAGCATTAGCAAAAGATGTGGCTATGCATGTAGCCGCGGTGAATCCTGCAGTGGTTAGTTCAGACCAGATGTCCGCTGAAGTTGTTGCTGCGGAGAAAGAGATTTATGCTGCTCAAGCAAGAGAGAGCGGTAAGCCAGAAGAAATTATTGAGAAGATGATTGCTGGTAGAGTAAATAAGTTTCTGAAGGAAAGTAGCTTGGTTGATCAACCGTTTGTAAAAGATCCTGATACAACCGTCGGTAAATTAGTCAAAGCAGCAGGGGCAGAGGTATTATCTTTTGTTCGCTACGAAGTTGGCGAGGGCATCGAGGTTGAAGAAGTTGATTTTGCAGCAGAGGTTGCCGCTCAAGTTAAGGGTGCTAGTTAACCAATATTAGGAAGCGTTATGTCAGTTTCTGGTAACCAAAAGCAGTACAAGAGGATTCTTCTCAAACTTAGTGGGGAAGAGTTGATGGGTAGTGAGGGCTTTGGGATCGATCCTAAAGTCCTTGATCGTATGGCACTAGAAATTGGTCAGCTAGTCGGTATAGGTGTTCAGGTAGGGCTGGTGATCGGCGGTGGTAACTTGTTCCGCGGTGCTGCACTAAATGAGGCCGGAATGGACCGTGTTACTGGCGATCACATGGGTATGCTGGCAACAGTGATGAACGCTTTGGCAATGCGAGATGCTCTAGAGCGAACTAATATTTCCTCCCAAGTTATGTCATCCATCCCAATGAGTGGGGTTGTAGAACACTACGATCGTCGTCGTGCTATTCGATATTTGAAAGACGGTGATGTGGTTATTTTTGCAGCGGGGACGGGAAATCCGTTTTTTACGACAGATTCCGCAGCCTGCTTGCGCGGTATTGAGATTAACGCAGAGGTTGTTCTGAAGGCGACTAAAGTAGATGGGGTCTATAGTGCTGACCCAATGCTTGACCCTAATGCAGAGCTGTATTCAAGCCTTACGTATGATGAAATTCTTGATAAAAAACTCGGTGTAATGGATTTGACGGCTATTTGCTTGTGTCGTGAACATAAAATGCCATTAAGAGTTTTCCGAATGTCCAAGCAAGGCGCTTTACTAAATCTTGTTGTTGGCGGCGATGAAGGTACGTTGATAGAAGAAGACTGAGAGATTAAACAATGATTGAAGAACTAAAGAGTGATGCAGAAGCGCGAATGACCAAGTCTTTGGACGCTCTGGGTAATGCTTTTAATAAAATTCGCACTGGTCGAGCGCATTCGAGCCTGCTCAATGGGATCTCGGTAGACTATTACGGTATAGACACACCGTTATCCCAAGCGGCATCTATTGTCGTTGAAGATTCGCGGACTTTGTCAGTAACGCCGTGGGAACGGTCGCTAGTCCCAGATATCGAAAAAGCTATAATGAAGTCGGACTTAGGGTTGAATCCATCGACAGCTGGAACGGTAATACGTATCCCTCTGCCTGCTCTTACTGAAGAGACGCGCAAGACCTACGGTAAGCAGGCGAAGGCAGAAGCTGAGAATGCGCGAGTCTCAATCCGCAATATTCGTCGTGATATTCTTTCAGTTGTGAAAGATTTTTTGAAAGAAAAAGCTATTAGTGAAGATGAAGAACGTAAGGCTAATGATGATATTCAAAAAATAACCGATCGTTTCGTTGGTCGAATAGACGATTCCTTGGTTGCTAAAGAAAAGGATTTGATGGAGATTTAATCTCTTCATTAGATCTGACAAGGTGGGCTAAGATATGCATGCGATAGGGCGCTTCTCTGGTTGCTACGGCATTGATGGTCTCCGCTGGCTAGTTTTAAACACTACAGTGCTTATAGGTTAGGTATTTAGATGCTTAAACTGAGAATAATAACCGCAGTTTGTATGGCATCATTATTTGTGGCGATGTTATTTCTGTTGCCCTCTCTTTGGTTTGCTATAGCCGTTCTTCCTCTCGTGATGATGGGGGGTTGGGAATGGTCTAAACTTATTAAAATCCGCTCTACAGCCGCTAGAGTTATGTACCTCTCTACCTTAATATTTATTATCTTTGGCTTAAGTGTGTGGTTAGGGCTGCCTAATAACTTCCTCCCTCAGCAGGCTCAAAACATTTTGATTGGGACCGTGGCTTTGTGGGCGATTATCTTCTTATGGATCCAAGGGTATCCATCTAGCTCAATTCTATGGTCTCCTAGGCCTGTCCTAGCGCTATTAGGTCTCATACTTTTGAGTGTAACGTGGTTGTCAGTTGTGACTATTTTGCTGGGTGACCATGCACAGTGGGGGTTAATGCTGGGTATTTTAATCATTGTTTTTGCTGATGTAGGTGGTTTTGTTGCCGGTAAACTGTTTGGTAAGCATAAACTGGCGCCGCTAGTAAGCCCGGGTAAAACCTGGGAGGGTTTCGTCGGAGCAATGGGGTTACAGGTACTTTTGATTGTCTTTTTAGTCAAATATCTGCCGATGGAAATCTCACTGTTAAAGGCGGCGTTCCTAATTTTCTCTGTGGCTCTTTACTCGATAATTGGGGATCTGTTTGAAAGTATGGTTAAGCGTTATAGTGGTGTGAAAGACAGTGGTTCTTTGCTTCCCGGTCATGGAGGTGTCTTGGATCGTATTGATGGCGTCATGGCTGCGCTTCCTCTATATGCTCTTCTTCTGGGAGTCTGGGTCTCTTGAGCGCGCAGTGGATAACAATATTAGGTGCAACGGGGTCTATTGGTTTGAGTACCCTCGATGTTGTGGCGCGTCATCCCCAGAGATACAGTGTTTTCGCTCTCTCAGGTAAGACCAAAATTCAGGTGCTCGCGCAGCAATGTCAAATACATCAGCCAAAGTATGCGGTGGTGATGGACGTTGATGCGGCGCAGCAATTAAAGGCGCTCTTAGTTTCTTTTAAGGTTTCCACTGAAATACTGGTTGGGATAGATGCACTGTGTGCGGTGTCAAGTGATAGTAATGTAGATATAGTGATGGCAGCTATTGTTGGCGCTGCTGGACTTGTGCCCACATTAGCCGCCGTAAATGCTAACAAGAAGGTGTTGTTGGCCAACAAAGAATCGCTAGTAATGGCAGGGCATCTTTTTATGGAGGCCCTCAAGCGTTCGAGCGCAGTGTTACTGCCAATTGATAGTGAGCACAATGCGATCTTTCAGTGTTTGCCTCAACAAAAGAATGATTTATCGGCGGTAGGAGTGCGCAAACTTTTACTATCGGCCTCTGGTGGTCCGTTTCGAGGCTGGACTGCGGAACAGATGAAGCATGTGACGCCCGAGCAAGCATGTGCCCATCCAAATTGGAGTATGGGCAATAAGATATCTGTTGATTCGGCAACTCTAATGAACAAAGGGTTAGAGTTGATTGAAGCCTGCTGGCTGTTTGATATGAAGGAAAAGCAGATTGAGATTGTAGTTCATCCGCAGAGCATTATTCACTCACTTGTTCAGTATGTCGATGGGTCAGTTATTGCCCAGTTAGGTAATCCAGACATGCGTACCCCTATTGCTCACGCGCTAGCATGGCCTGATAGAATTGATTCAGGCGTGAAAAACTTAGATCTGTTCGATATTTCTCGTCTTGACTTTGAAAAGCCTAATTTTAATGATTTTCCATGCTTAGGGCTTGCATGCGAAGCGGCACGGATTGGCCTTGACGCACCGGCAACGCTCAATGCTGCCAATGAGATAGCCGTTCAGGCTTTTTTGGATAAGCGCATTGGGTTTACGCAAATTGCTGATGTTGTAAAAGAGTCGATGTCTGTTGCTATATTTAATGAACCTGAGTCCCTTGTTGCAGTCCAAGAGACAGATCTTAAAGCCCGCAGTCTTGCTACTGCCTATATTTCGAGGATAACGTCTTAAATGTTGGATATTGCTTTAACTATTTTTTATACGTTTATAGCGCTGGGAACACTAGTTACCGTTCATGAGTTCGGCCATTTTTGGGTGGCTCGGCGTTGTGGTGTGCGTGTAGAGCAGTTTTCTATTGGATTTGGTAAGGCGCTTTTTACATGGCATGACAAGCATGGGACCGAATTTATCTTCGCAATTTTACCTCTTGGCGGTTACGTAAGAATGCTCGATGAGCGGGTCGGTGATGTCTCGCCAGAGGACCTATCTTTTGCCTTTAATCGAAAAACTGCTCTACAACGGCTGGCCATCATTAGTGCTGGTCCGATCGCTAATTTCTTACTGGCTGGCGTGATTTTCTGGTTTATATTTCTAGGCGGGGAGCGCGGTTTGTCCCCTGTGATTGGCGATGTTTTACCTACATCAATTGCCGAACAGTCTGGTTTTGAAAAAGGTATGAAAATCGTTGATATTGGCGGTAACCAGGTCGACTCTTGGGCAGCAGTGTCTCGAGAGTTATTTGATTTTATTGGCACAAATGGTGAGATTCCTTTTTTAGTTACTTATCCAGATAGCGCTATTCGATATGAGCTACTTGTCAGCGTCGATGATTGGTTAGCTGATGAAGAAGCACCTATGCCACTGAGAACACTGGGTCTTTCGCCACCTTTTGTTCTCGATGCATTATTAGTGGCCGATGTTGTTGACTCAGCGGCTGCCGATCGAGCGGGGCTGCGTGCAGGTGACCAGATTCTAGCGGTGAACGACTTGCCGGTAGTATCTATCAGTACGTTTATTCAACAGATTTCTGAGAGCTCGGGTCAAAGGCTCAAACTTGGCGTTCAGAGAGTTGATGATGTTGGGGCTTCTGCCAATGTTGATATTTATGCTACCCCGGAAAGTGCGGTGAGAGAGGGCAAAATCGTAGGGCAGTTGGGTATCCAGTTATCATCAAGCGTTACCTACCCAGATTCCTTGATTACAAAGGTTGAGTACGGACTGCTCGGTGCAATTCCACGAGCGTTCGAAGAGGTTGTTGTTAATTGTATTTTTGTCGTTAAGTCAGTAGGTAAACTAGTAACGGGTAATCTTAGCCCCAAGAACTTAAGTGGACCCATCACTATAGCGAAAGTTGCTGGTGACACAGCCCGTTCGGGCCTCGATAATTTTATTCGCTTTGTGGCTATTCTGAGTATAATGCTGGGCGTGATGAACCTCATGCCAATTCCCGTCCTTGATGGGGGTCACATAGTGTTTATTTTAATTGAGGTACTGAAAGGTTCGCCTGTGTCTGAGCGGATTCAACTCGCTGGTTATAAAGCAGGGTTTGCAATGCTAATAAGTTTAATGGTATTCGCCACATTTAATGATCTCATGCGTCCATTTTGAGTTCTCTTACGCCGATTAATTACTAAGGTTATAGATTTTAATGAAGCAATTATTAACTGGCTTGATTCTATTCATCCTGATCACCTCTTCTGGCTCTTATGCTGATGAATTTCAGGTTCTAGATATTCGTATTGAGGGTCTCCAACGTGTTTCTGCGGGAACTGTGTTTGCCGCTCTGCCGATAAGTGTCGGGGACACTGCCGATGATATGACAGTCCGAGAAGCCACAAGATCGCTTTTTCGCACTGGTTATTTCGCAGATGTCATTATGGCGAGAGAGAATGGCATATTAGTGGTTGGTCTGATTGAGCGTCCAGCAGTGACCGAGATAAACATTGATGGCAATAAGGCGATTGAGACTGATCAGTTAATGGATGCGCTCCGCGAAAATGGGTTAGCCGAAGGTCAAATATTCCGCCAAGTTATCTTAGAGGGAATGAGTCAAGAGTTACAAAGGCAATATGTTTCCCAGGGTCGTTATGGGGCGCTAGTCCAAACCGAGGTTAAGCAACTTCCACGCAATCGAGTGGCCGTCAACATAGACATTGATGAGGGTGATGTTGCTAAGATCCGTCATATCAATATTGTTGGTAATAGTAATTTTGCTGAGCCGATTTTACTTGAACAGTTTGAACAGAACAAAACGGGTTGGTTGTCATGGATTACTAGCGATGACAAATACTCTAGAGAAAAGCTATCTGGAGATTTAGAGACTCTTGAAAGTTGGTATTTGGATAGAGGGTATTTGAAGTTTCAAGTTCTCAGTACTCAGGTCTCGGTAAGCCCTAATAAAGAGTCTGTATTCATTACCATCAATGTTAGTGAAGGAGATGTGTATACCATTAGCGAGATTGAGCTGGCTGGTGATCTTATTATCCCTGAGGCACAGGCTAGAATGCTTGTTTTGTTGCGGGAAGGAGTCATTTTCTCCCAGGCTTTAATGACCGCGTCTAGTGACTATTTGACGAGGCGTTTGGGCAATGAAGGGTACACGTTTGCTGAGGTAGAAGGGTTTCCTCAAGTTGATGAGGATGCGAAAACCGCTACCGTCACTTTTTTGATCAAGCCCGGCATGCGCGCTTATGTGAGACGAATTGATTTTCGTGGCAACACCAAGACCGCAGACTCCGTTTTGAGGCGCGAGATGCGTCAAATGGAGGGTGGCTCAGCCAACAACGCGTTGATTGAAATGTCTAAGGTACGCTTGGAGCGTGTAGGCTTCTTTAAAGAGGTGTCGGTGGAGAATATTCCGGTTGCAGGCACTAACGACCAGATTGATGTCGTTTATACCGTCGAGGAGCAACCGTCGGGTTCGGTTGGAGCTAACCTTGGTTACTCTCAGGGTTACGGCCTAATGTTGGGCGCCAATCTTACTGAGAATAATTTTTTCGGTACAGGCAAACAGGTGGGTGTAGGGATCAATAAAAGTGCTTACCAGAGTTCGCTTAATTTCAGTTACTCTGAGCCTTATTTCACTATTGACGGTGTTAGCGCGGGTTACAGTATTTATGCGCGTGAGACTGATTACAGTAAGCTTAGGTTACAGCCGTTTTCTCAGAACACTAAGGGCGCCAGTGTTACTTGGAGTTATCCCGTCTCTGAAGTGCAGCGCATCGGATTTGGTTTCACTTACGAGCACTTAGAGCTGAATTTGGGTGACTATACAAGCTCCCCGGTGATTGAAGATTTCGTTGCCGCCAATGGTGACTGGTTCCGTTCAGTCAATTTCAACGTTAATTGGGTTAAATCTACTCTAAATAGAGGAATCTTTGCGACTCGCGGAACTTCTCAGCGGCTTAGTGCGGATGTGGCCATGCCAGGATCGGGGTTAGAATATTTTAAGCTTACTTATAAGGCGTCTCATTTACGGGGTCTGACGAAAGATTTTACGCTTAAGGTCAAAGCTGACCTTGGCTACGGGGAAAGTTTTGGCGACACCAGCCAGATGCCATTTTTTAAGAATTTTTATGCGGGTGGTTTAGGGTCTGTCAGAGGTTATGAGAAATACTCGCTGGGTCCTCAAAATAGTCAGTCTCAGGGTTATTCAAGCTCCAGAGCGCGGCCGGTGGGTGGTAACGTTCAGGTGGTCCTAGGCGCGGAGGTAATATTCCCATTACCGTTCATTAAAGACCAACGCTCAGTGCAATCAGCATTATTTTTTGACGCAGGTAATGTTTTTAATACCAAATGCGGTCCTCTTGAGGTAAATTGTTATAGTCCCGAAGAGGGGGAGCTGCGTTACTCGGTCGGTCTGGGTGCAACTTGGTTAAGTGGTTTTGGTCCCATCACGTTTAGTGTGGCGAAACCTCTTAACTCAGATGAAGCCGATCAAACAGAAGTTTTCCAGTTTTCGCTGGGAAATCAATTTTAATTAAATCTTAGGTTTGGAGAAGTGTTGTGAGGAATTTGAAAGCGTTCGTTTTACTGTTAGTTGGTGTAGTTAGTTTTTCATCGGTTGCAGTAGCTGCAGAAGATAAGATTGCTATTTTGGATGTTCAGCAGGCTATGTTTGCCTCTGATTATGCACAGTCTAGAGTTAAGCAGTCTCTGGAAAGCGCCGATTTTGTGGCGTTAAAAGCGAAAGCTGAGGGTTCCGCGGCCGATCTACAAGCTATGTCAAAAGAAGTGGAAGCAAAACGCTTAACTTGGTCTGCAGAGCAGGCAGAGGGTCATCAGAAAAGAATGTCCTATGCGAAAGCAGACTATGATCTTGCGGTGCAAAAAATTCAAGGTGAGCAAAAGCAATTGCAGCAAAAAATATTACAAGATTTATCGCCGACTTTTCAGCAGGCACTTACTGAGGTGATACAAGAAGAAGGTATTACCTTATTACTAAGAGCTGAATCAGTCTTGTCCGCTAGCGCTGAAAATAATCTTACGGCAAAAGTGGTTGACCGACTAAACCAGAAGACAAACGCAGTTAACGAAGACAAGTAATGGCCCTTTATGAGTGTCGATTTTTCGCTTGGTGAAATAGCCGCTTACCTCGATGCCGAGGTACGAGGGGACTCTAAACTAAGAATAACTGGTCTAAGCACTTTGCACGATGCGGGTGATGGCCAGTTAGCTTTTTTAGATAACCCTAAATATACGAAACAGTTAGCCACTACCAAGGCAAGTGCTGTAATTTTGACGTCTGATAACTCGGTAAATTTTGCTGGGAACTGCGTAATTGTGGCTCAGCCCTACCTAGCGTACGCGCGTATCTCAAGTTGGTTCGATCTTTCGCCTGTAAAGCCTGAATCTATTCACCCCAGCGCGGTGATAGATCCAACCGCCGTGCTGGGTGATAATGTTTATATAGGGCCCAATGTCGTTGTTGAAATGAACGCATATATTGGTATGGGCTGCCATATTTCTGCTAATAGTTTTATCGGAGCAAGATCCTCTATTGGTGCCAATGGCTATATTGCGGCTAATGTTTCGATTTATCATGATGTTAGAATTGGATGCAAAGTACGTATACATAGTAGTGCCGTCGTTGGTGCTGATGGTTTTGGTATAGCACAGCGGCAAGATGGCAGTTGGGAAAAAATCCATCAAATTGGTGGTGTGGTTATAGGAGATGATGTTGAGATTGGAGCCTGTACAACCATTGATAGGGCAGCACTTGCTGACACTATCCTTGGTGATGGCGTCAAACTGGACAATCATGTGCAGATCGCCCACAACGCGGTAGTTGGAGATCATACGGCTATTGCGTCATATTCTGGTTTGGCAGGTAGTGCAAAGATAGGTCGTAATTGCATTATGGCTGGCGATGTTTGTATCGTTGGACACGTCACTGTGTGTGATAATGTACAGTTAACTGCTCGCACGCTAGTTACCAAGTCAATATCTGAGCCGGGATCCTATTCTTCAGGCGCGATGCCGTTAATGACCACAACTGAGTGGCGTAAAAATTCTGTACGAATTGGACAGTTAGATAGGCTAGCAAGGCGGGTTAAAAAGCTCGAACAGTAACGCTTGTTGTATATTTGGTGACCTGGGCAGATCTTACAGTTGGTCGTCTACAGTAAAATTCACTTGGAAACGTCTATGAATGTAAATGAAATAATGGGTTTGCTACCACACCGATATCCTATGTTGTTAGTGGATCGGGTTGTTGATTACGTTGCCAATGAGCGGATTTTAGCTTATAAAAATATTACCGTTAATGAAGAGGTTTTTAACGGCCACTTCCCTGGTGCTCCTATCTTTCCTGGGGTCATGACTATCGAGGCCCTCGCGCAGGCATCTGGTATTCTCGGGTTTTTATCGACCGGCAGTTCTGCCGATGACGGTAAGCTCTATTTATTTGCGGGAGTTGATAAAGTAAGGTTTAAGCGGCCAGTTGTTCCGGGTGATAAGCTAATGTTGTCTTCCGAAGTTGAAGCGGTAAAGCGGAATATTTGGCGCTTTAAAACGGTTGCGACAGTAGATGGTGAAATTGCCTGCGCAGCTACTCTTCTGTGTGCTTATAGAGATAGAGAAAAATTCCAGTGATTCATCAAACCGCTATTATTGATCCTACCGCGATAATAGGCAAAGACGTTACCGTTGGTCCGTGGACTACTATTGGGCCCGGCGTTGAGATCGGTGATGGCTGCAAAATAGCGTCACATGTCGTAGTTAAGGGTCCAACAGTGATAGGCCGCAGTAATACGATTTATCAGTTTTCCAGTGTTGGTGAAGACACGCCAGATCTAAAATATAAAGGTGAGCTTACTCGACTTGTTATCGGAGATAACAATACTATTCGGGAGGGTGTTACGATCCATCGAGGTACCATTCAAGACAATGGAGAAACTCGGATAGGTAGCAATAACCTGTTTATGGCATACGTCCATGTCGGGCATGATTGTACTATTGGCGACCATGTGGTTATGACAAACAACGCAGCGGTTGCAGGGCATGTAAACGTGGGGGACTGGTCAATTTTATCTGGTTTTGCAATGATACATCAGTACGTAAGTCTAGGCGCTCATTGCTTTATTGGCCCGGCGGCTTTTGTTTATCATGATGTACCAGCGTGCGTAACAGTGTCAGGTAGCCCAGCGGAACCGCGAACGATTAATCGCGAAGGGCTAAAGCGACGTAATTTCTCGGCCGAACAAATTGCTTTGGCGAATAAAGCGTATAAGATCTTATATCGGCGCGGTCTGCGTTTAGAGGAAGCTATTAGCGCGATCGCAGAACTTGGCGATGATCCAATGATAACAATGTTTGTTGATTCTGTTGAGCGTTCGACTCGCGGCATCATTCGCTAGCGCATGAGTTCCAATAGACCAGTTTTTGCCATGATTGCCGGAGAGACATCTGGAGATTTGCTAGGTGCTGACTTAATCTGCGGTTTAAAAAAAATCTTCCCAGATGCGGTTTTTGAAGGTATCGGCGGTCCAAAAATGCAGGCAGAGGGTCTTCATTCTCTATTTGACATGGAGCGGTTGTCTGTTATGGGCCTAATCGAACCCTTAAAGCGACTTCCAGAGCTACTGCGAATTAGGAGAGCAATCGTAGGCCGTTATAGGTCTGCACCACCTAGAGTATTTATCGGTATTGATTCACCTGACTTTAATACCAATATAGAGTTGAAATTGCGCCGCTCAGGCGTCAAAACGGTACATTACGTAAGTCCTTCTGTCTGGGCCTGGCGTCAGGGACGTATTAAAACGATTAAAAAAGCGGTTGATTTGATGTTGACACTGTTGCCTTTTGAGGCAGATTTTTATAAACAGCATGAAGTCCCCGTGTGCTTTGTGGGACATCCACTGGCGAGCCAAATCCCTCTGCACCCAGATGCTCTTTTAGCAAAGAGAACGTTAGGACTTGATGCACATCAACCTATTTTATGCGTTATGCCTGGCAGTAGAGCAGGCGAAGTAAAGTTGTTAGCAGAACTATTTTTAACAGTTGCAGAGCAAATAGGAAATTCACTGGGTGGTTTGCAGATTGTTATTCCTGCGGCTAATCACGCAAGATATGATCAGCTCAAAGAAATTCTCTCGCGTTACGAGGGCCTTAATGTACGACTATTACTGCAGCAATCCCACCTTGCCATGGAGAGTGCAGACGCTATTTTGTTAGCGTCTGGCACTACCGCTCTAGAAGCGATGTTGTTTAAAAAACCAATGGTAGTGAGCTATCGCCTCGGCGCTCTGACTTATGCCTTAGTGTCACCGTTCATCAAAACGCCTTTTGTATCGATTCCTAATCTCTTAGCAGGTGAGATGTTAGTTCCTGAGCTCATACAGAATGATGCGACGGTAGAAGCCTTGGTAGCCGCGGTAAATGATGCGCTTAATAGTGATAAGAAACAGGATTTGATTGCTAGATTCGATAGTATTCACGAATCTCTCGCCATAGACTCTGGGACTATTGGGGCCGAGGCTATTGCTAAGTTGCTAGCCTCATGACGCCTTGGATAAGGCCAAAGGGTATTTTATGTCTGGCAGGGGTTGATGAGGTGGGTCGGGGCCCACTAGCGGGTGATGTAGTCACCGCCGCGGTCATATTACCTGAAAACCATCAAATTGAAGGTCTGGCTGACTCTAAAGTATTGAGTGCGAGACAGCGAGAGAATCTCTATGCAGATATCATTGGCCAGGCCGAGTGCTGGGCAGTCGGACGAGCGTCTGTGGAGGAGATCGATCGATTTAATATCCTACAGGCGACTCTAATGGCCATGCGTCGTGCAGTACTTAGTTTGGACATTAAACCTGATTATGTAGTGGTCGATGGTAATCGGCTCCCTCAATGGGAGTACGCAAGTGAAGCTGTTGTTAAAGGAGATGGGCGTGTGGACGTTATAAGCGCGGCCTCAATTATTGCCAAGGTTGTGCGAGACGCAGAGATGTTAGCTTTGGATAGCCATTACCCAGGCTATGGCTTTGCTGCAAATAAGGGTTATGGGACCCCTCAGCATCTCGAAGCGCTGCAGAGGTTGGGGCCAACCCCTATTCATCGACGCTCATTTGCCCCAGTGAGTAACGAGCTTACAGCTGAACAAAAGCCATTGTTTTGAGTCAAGGTGGATGGTTTTGCTATAGCCGTTGTCCTCGGCTATTTGTTTGTAAATAGATATCCATTGTAATGTCAGAAAATGATACGAAGACCTTGAGTTAAACACCTACAACCTTTACATTAATATAGTCATATAATAATTTTTTTATTAGGAGAATATCGTTTGAAATACGCTGAAATTACTGGATGGGGTAGCTATGTTCCTCCTGTTCTGATGACTAACGACGATATGAGTCAAGTTATAGATACAAATGATGAGTGGATATTCTCTCGTTCAGGTATAAAGCAGCGTCACTATGCTCATGTTTCAACCGGCAAGATGGCATGGTTGGCTTGCGAGCGCGCTTTAGCGTCAGCCGGAGTAAACGCCGAAGATGTCGACTTAATTATTTTAGGGTCCACGAGCCCAGAGGAAATTTGTCCTAATACAGCGAGTTATATTAAAAACGAGCTTGGAGCCACAAAGGCCGCTGCATTTGATTTGAATTCTGCATGCACAAGTTGGTTTTATGGGGTAAACGTTGCTACGGATATGATTCGAGCAGGGTCGATCAAAAAAGCACTTGTGGTTGGTTCAGAGCGAATTTCATTGGCGATGGATTGGCAAAAACGCGAGTCATGTTTTTTATTCGGTGACGGCGCTGGCGCGATTCTGTTGGAAGCTTCGGAAGACAAGGTCGGCTTAGTGTCTTCGCACATGAGTTGCATTCCCGATAGCCGCGAATGTCTTCACTTACCGAGTTGGGGTATGTCGCCGCTGCATTATACGGACGATATTTTTATATCACTAAACTTTGAGGGTCAAGAGATCTTTAAGAGTGCCGTTAAAGGCATGAGTGACTCCATTGCTAATGTACTTGAACGTGAAGGTCTCACACCTGATGATATTGATCTTTTTATCCCTCATCAGGCGAATATTAGAATTATTCAAGCACTAGCAAAAAGGCTTAATTTTTCAATGGACAAGATTGTTGTTCGAATAGATGAGTACGCCAACACGTCTGCGGCATCGATTCCCTTGGCACTATGCGATGCAATAGCGGACGGCACCGTAAAGCCAGGAATGAGGATTTTAACTGCGACATTTGGGGCTGGTCTGACTTGCGGTGCAGGTATCATTAAGTGGGGCGATAGAGTCAGTCCAATCAATAGTAGTGATAAAGATATCCCTGGCTTCGAAGGGACCGTTTTCGACCTAATGGCTGATAGTTTTGCCCATTATGGCGTCGATGCTAAACACCTCTTAACTAAAAAATAAATATGCCTTCAAAATTTGTGCATTTAAGACTTCATTCGGAGTACTCACTAGTTGATGGTCTGGTGAGAATAAAGCCGCTTGCGTCAAAGGTTGCTGAGTTAGAGATGCCCGCGGTTGCATTAACGGACTTCAATAACTTTTTTGGCCTTGTAAAGTTTTACAAAGCAGCCCAGGGTTCTGGCGTCAAACCCATACTTGGAGCTGAGGTTCTGGTACTGGATGAGTCTGGTGAGGGTGCCTTAACTCAGCTAGTACTTTTAGTGATGGACCAGGTAGGCTATAAAAACCTAACATGCCTTATTTCTAAGGCTTATCAAGAGGGACAACGTCAAGCTGTTCCCACCATTAGGCTGGCTTGGCTGGAAGCACTTGGCGGCGGTCTTATTGCACTTTCTGGCGGTCGACTTGGCGAAGTTGGTGTCGCTCTCGTTTCTGGGCGTAATATTGACGCACAGACCTCTCTAACGCATTTGATGCAGTTGTTCCCCGGAAGGTTCTATCTGGAGCTACAGCGTACAGGCCGAGCTGATGAAGAGGACTATATCCATTCTGCAGTTGCGCTTGCTGCTGACTATAATTGTCCTGTTGTCGCCACAAATGATGTACGGTTTATTGATAGAGAAGAGTTTGAGGCTCATGAGGCGCGTGTCTGTATTTATGAGGGTAGAACTCTTGATGATCCGCGGCGTGAGCGCCGTTATTCGGAGCAACAATTTCTCCGAACTAGTGATGAGATGGCTGAGTTATTTAATGATATCCCCGAGGCTCTAGAAAATACGCTGGAGATTGCAAAGCGTTGCAATCTTGATCTAAGGCTTGGGGAATACTTCCTTCCGGACTATCCTATTCCTGACGGTAAGAGTATTGATGAATTCTTTATAGATGTATCTACGGTAGGCTTAGATGAACGTTTGAGAACTTTATTTGATCCCTTGTCATCGGATTTTAAAGAGAAGCAGGTGCTGTATGCTGACCGTTTAAAGTTTGAGCTCGATATCATTATAGAGATGGGTTTCCCTGGTTATTTTCTGATTGTAATGGATTTTATTCGTTGGGCTAAGTCAAATGATATTCCTGTAGGCCCCGGGCGGGGCTCTGGTGCGGGGTCATTGGTCGCCTATGCGTTAAAAATTACGGACCTTGACCCTATTGAGTACGATCTTCTTTTTGAACGGTTTCTCAATCCAGAACGGGTCTCAATGCCCGATTTTGATATTGATTTTTGTATGGAGGGGCGAGACCGTGTAATTGCCTATGTGGCCGAGCAGTATGGTCGTGACGCAGTATCTCAAATTGTTACTTTCGGAACTATGGCGGCCAAGGCTGTTGTCCGAGATGTTGCTCGAGTTCAAGGTAAATCCTATGGTCTAGCTGATAAATTATCTAAACTGATACCGTTTGAAGTTGGTATGACCCTTGAGAAGGCGGTTGAGCAAGAGGATGATCTTAGTCAATTTCTTAAAGCGGATGACGAGGCTTCTGAGATATGGTCAATGGCGCTTCAGCTAGAGGGCGTAGCAAGAAACTGTGGAAAACATGCTGGTGGCGTAGTCATTGCGCCGACCCAAATAACTGATTTTTCACCGATCTATTGTGACGAGCATGGCTCCGGTGTAGTGACGCAGTTTGATAAAAATGATGTCGAAGATGCGGGGTTAGTTAAGTTTGATTTCCTCGGTTTACGGACATTGACGATCATCGATTGGGCAGTAAAGATGATCAATAGAAAGCGCTTAGAGGGAGATGAAGAACCCTTAGTTCTAGAAAAAATACCTCTTGATGACGCGGCCACTTACGCGATGATGCAGCGAGCAGAGACAACCGCTGTGTTCCAGCTTGAATCACGTGGTATGAAGGAGTTAATTCGTAAGTTGGGACCAGATCGATTTGAAGATATCATCGCTCTGGTGGCGTTATTTCGTCCGGGGCCACTACAATCTGGGATGGTCGATGATTTTATTAATCGTAAAAAAGGCCGTGCGGAAGTCAGTTATCCCCATCCACAGTATCAGCATGAATGTCTTAAACCTGCACTTGAACCCACTTATGGTGTGATCCTTTACCAGGAACAGGTAATGCAAATTGCTCAGGAAATGGGGGGTTATACCTTAGGTGGAGCTGACCTATTGCGTCGAGCGATGGGCAAAAAGAATGCGGCCGAGATGGCAAAGCAGCGTGATTTATTTGTGGAAGGTGCGATAGGTAAGGGATTTGCTAACAATCTGGCTTCCAATGTTTTTGATTTAATGGAAAAGTTTGCGGGTTATGGATTTAATAAATCCCACTCAGCGGCTTATGCGTTGGTGGCTTACCAAACTGGATGGTTAAAAGCGCACTATCCCGCTGAATTTATGGCCGCAACTATTTCTTCAGATATGGACAAAACCGACAAAGTTGTCACCTTTATCGACGAGTGCAGAGCAATGAAGCTCGACTTGTTGCCACCTGATGTTAACTATGGGCAATTTCACTTTAGCGTCAATCCACAGGGTAGTGTGCTTTACGGATTGGGCGCTATTAAGGGGCTCGGGGAAGGCCCTGTTAGCGGTATTACATCTGCTCGCATCGAAGGTGGTATATTCACTGATTTGTTCGATTTTTGTGCTCGTGTTGATGGGCGTAAATTAAATAAGCGAGGTCTTGAGGCAATGATTCGTGCCGGCGCTTTTGATGAAATCGGGCCTAAGGGTGAAATAGGATATCGGCGGGCTGTAATGCTCGCGTGTATGGACGAGGCGGTTAAGTTAGCCGAACAGCACGCGCGTAACAAAGTGAGCGGCATGGGTGATCTGTTTGGTGATTCTGTCGTGGACAGTGCTCCAGAGATCAATTATAACGCGTACTCCGCGGTAAGGTCTCTGTCAGTTAGAGAGAGACTTAATGGCGAGAAAGAGACATTAGGGCTGTATTTGACCGGTCATCCGATCGATGAGTATGAGGATGAATTAAAAGTGATGTTGCCTCAGAGGATCGTTAATTTACGACCCGGTAAAGACGCTGAGACGATATCGGGTATGGTCGTTGGTATGCGCATTATGAAGAACAAGCGCGGAGATAGTTTTGCATTCCTGACGCTCGATGATAAGAGTGGTCGTATCGAGTTGTCTGTTTGGGCAGACAAGTACAATGCTTATCGAGAGATCCTTGCTAAAGATGCATTGCTTGTAGTGAAAGGATCCGTTTCTGAAGATAGCTTCACTGGAGGCTTAAAAATGGTCGCCGAATCTATACAGTCAATTTACGAGGCTCGTTGCAGCAAGTTACGGCGTCTTGAAATAAACATTACGGCGGGTAATGATGGTTGGGTCGAACAAGTACACACAACGCTCAGTGCATTTAAAGACGGCAACTGTGCGGTAACCGTAGATTACTGCCAGCCTAATGCTAGCGGTACTCTAAAATTAGGTCATCAATGGAAGGTCCAACCTAGAGATGAATTAATTAGTCGCTTGAGACAGCAATTCGGTAAGACAAATGTGTCTATGGGCTATGATTAAACCATTAGTAGCCAAGTAATTATTAGATGTTAAAATACTCTTTTGCATCGCCTTGCTGGCTTAACAGAGAACGTTATTACAATGAACCTAGATTATTTATCCTTTGAACAGCCAATTGCCGAATTAGAGGCTAAGATTGAAGAGCTTCAGCTAGTTGGCAATGATAATGAGCTGAATATCGCAGAGGAGGTCACAAAGCTTCGTGAGAAGTCTCGCAAGCTTACGCAAAGTATTTACGCCAAGCTAACGCCGTGGCAGGTCGTTCAGGTCGCCCGCCACCCGCATAGGCCTTACGCACTTGATTATATCCAACGTATTTTTTCTGACTGGGAGGAAATGCATGGTGATCGTCATTTTGGCGATGATAGTGCAATTGTTGGTGGCGTTGCCAGATTAGGTGATAGCCCAGTAATGATAATTAGCCAAGAAAAAGGTAGAGGTGTTACTGAAAAAGTAATGCGTAATTTTGGTATGCCAAAAGCGGAGGGCTATCGCAAGGCATTGCGTCTGATGGAAACCGCTGAGCGTTTCAAAATGCCAATTTTAACACTGATTGATACTCCTGGTGCTTACCCAGGAATTGATTCTGAAGAACGTAATATTTCTGAGTCGATCGCACGTAATTTAGCCGTTATGTCTAGATTAAAGACCCCAATTATTTGTACAGTCATTGGCGAGGGTAGCTCTGGTGGTGCACTGGGCATAGGGGTTGGTGATAGAGTAAATATGTTGCAATACAGCACCTACACGGTTATCTCCCCTGAGGGGTGTGCAAACATTTTGTGGAAGAGCAGTGATAAAGCATCGGCAGCTGCAGAAGCCATGGGCGTTACGTCCGCGGGTTTAGAGGCGCTCAATATAGTGGACAAAACCATTCCTGAACCAATGGGAGGTGCTCATCGTGATATTGAGGCAATGAGTTTGAGTCTCAAAGATCATTTATGCTCCCAGCTCGAAGAGCTTAAGGCACTTCCTATGGACGAGTTACTCACCCAGCGATATGATCGATTGATGAGTTACGGTAATCCAAGTTAAATGTTGGTAGACATCTAACTACTCAATAGTTTAACCATTACTTCCTGTCCTCGAGTAGCGACATTGCAGCCATTGCATCGGGATCTTGATTCTTGATCTGGTTGGCAATGTTGTGCTGGAAAAAGTAACGAAAGTCAGAGCACTCGTTTGCTGGATACAAGCACTCATCTCCAGGTAGTACTGGCGTAGTAACTTTCTTATCTTCATCGACCAACATTGCCTCAAGATTACCACTGTTGTTGAGACGCCAGCTAATAACTTCTTTTAATACGATACCCTGTGAATCATGAGCAGATAACGCCGCATGAGTGCCGATGGCGTCGGGTATTTCTTGAATTATTTCATCTGCAGAGTCGCACTGGTAATCGTAGTATTCTGCGGCCGTTTCTAATTCTACTATTTTGTGCATTGGTGCACTAAAAAACAGCTCATCAACCCCTTCATCATAATAACCTTGCCATTGGCCGTTCAAAGGATCATTAATCTCATTGCAGGGGATTAGTTTGTCGAGCCAAGGTACTAGCCCAACAACCTCTCCATTGAGTCTGAGGCCCCACGCTAAAATTTTCACTGAGAACAACTTGTCTGGGTTATCCGTATTACTATAGAGTATTTCTAGGCCATCAAGCTCTGCGGCCATTCTAATTATACGATTGTCATCAAGCTCAGAGAGAGGCTTGCGAGTGAAGATATCGATTACGTTGTCATGGCAGTGCTGAGGCGCCGAACTAGGCATAGAAATATCTCCTTATGGCAGTAGTGAGGAAAAACACTAACACTACATAAGGTACTCTACATAAATTAAAAGCACAACAATTTGTGTTTCGTACCTTAAACATTTAAATCTTGAGTAGTAGCTAAAATCTACATTTGCGTTGTTTTGGATACATTAAAACTCATGTAAACTAGAGTCAATTAGCGTCTATTGTCAGTTATTGGGAAGTAAAACCTCATCACACTTAATGAATCAAATAAATTAGTCGTTATCAATGAAGTATTTGCTGCCGAGTTTACGACTACGTTTGGGACTGAGCTAATTGGTGGTGCTGATGAGCCGTTATATTTACCTGCGGGAGCTACTTCTCCCACAGCAAAACTATTCTATCGACAAGATTTTTTGGCCAGCGCACTTCATGAAGTCGCTCATTGGTGTATTGCGGGTAAAGATCGGCGAGCAATGGAAGATTTTGGCTACTGGTATAATCCTGATGGAAGGACAATCATGGATCAAAGTAAGTTTGAGTTAGCAGAGGTGAAACCTCAGGCATTGGAATGGATGTTCAGTGTGGCCTGTGGGAAATCATTTCATGTGAGTGCGGACAACTTAAACAGTGATACGAGTGTCGCCAATGATAAGCAGTTTAAATTGGCAGTGGTTGACCAGGCTCAGCAGTGGTGCTTGTCGGGTAGGCTACCTATTCGAGGATTACAGTTTTTAGAGGCCCTTATGAATCACTATGACATCGATGCCAAATGTACTGAACATTATCAACTAAAGCACCTTGTATAGAGGCTACTAATGCAATCTTTACTCATCGATTCTTCAATCTATATATTTCGTAGCTACTTTACACTACCTGAAAACTGGCGTACTCCTGAGAGTAGATTGCCAACTCACGCAGTGTATGGATTTACTAGTTTCATGATCGATTTATTGCGACAGAAACAACCGGATTATATCTTTTGTGCCTTTGATGAGAGTCTTCAAACTGGTTTTCGCCACCAACTGTGTGCTGATTATAAATCGAATCGCGAATTACCTGATGATGCTTTAGCGTTTCAATTAAATGCCTGCCGTCAGCTTTGCCGGGTCCTAGGTGTGGCCGAGATGGCGTCTAATATTTATGAGGCTGACGACTTGATTGGCTCTATGGCGAGCATAATGCGTGGGGTAGGGGTCCAGCCGGTTATTGTGAGCAGAGATAAGGATTTAATGCAGTTAGTCGGGGATCAAGATTTATACTGGGACTTCGGTAAGGCCCATCCAAAGTCTCAGAAACAGCTAGAGCAAAAATTAGAAATAGCGTGCACCCAAATGGTCGATTATTTAGCACTAGTGGGTGACAAAAGCGATAATATCGCTGGTGTGCCCGGTGTTGGCGAAAAAACTGCTAAGCAGTTACTTTCCCATTTTCCAGATGTTGAGGCGATTTTGGAGCACCTTGATCAACTCCAGGATTTGCCGATTAGAGGCGCGAAAAAATTAGCTGATAAACTACTGGGTAGTATAGATCAAATTAAATTAGCGCGAGAACTAGCAACAATAGTGACAGATATCGATGTAATGCCAGTTCCCAATGATATTACTTGGCAAGGAATTCAGGTACAGGCGTTTGATTTATTTGCCGAAGAGATGGGGTTCGGTAATGTATTTACGGCGCGAGTGGCTGACCTAAAGCATCGGCCAATAACATCTAATTTTCGAGTATAAAGAAGTTATGAACCATCGATTACTAAAAATTATTGCTGATGAAAACATGCCTCTGGTTCAGGAGTTATTTGGCCATTATGGTAATGTTACGCTGATTCCTGGTCGATCTATTCGAGCAGAGGATGTGATCGATGCCGACGTTTTATTGGTCAGATCCGTTACCGTAGTAAACCAAGAATTACTCCAAGGCTCAAGTGTCAAATTTGTGGGTTCAGCGACCATAGGCATTGACCATGTAGATACTAA
>ENA-OSJC01001183-OSJC01001183.1-marine-metagenome-genome-assembly--contig:-NODE-1183-length-22207-cov-4.997198_pt1 | contig 22207 bp, 25 predicted proteins | sample MGYA00237885_ERZ534234 | MGnify/ENA primary metagenome ERZ534234 (study PRJEB26413, sample SAMN06343907) | marine metagenome | isolation source: coastal waters | place: Atlantic Ocean: West Antarctic... | reverse complement strand
TTCAGATATAATTTTTTGATCTTTCAATTCATTTAATGAAGCTGCAAGCAAAACATACCACTGTTCTTTTGGCGTGTAGCCTTCTTCTTCAGCAAGTGCAATAGCTGTTTCAATAGAACTTCTAGCTTTGACATAGTCGGTTTTTTGGAAATACGCCTGTCCCAATAATGAGTGTGATTGAGCTGTTACATTTTCAACTTCATCCATCCACTGAAGAATTAATGCAATCCCTCTGTCCCAGTTACCTTTGACTAGATTTAATTGGGCCAAGGTAAGCAAGGAAGCTGTTCGCAAGGGAACAGTTGCTTCAGGCTCATTAAGCAATTTTCTGTATGCTCCCATAGCACTGTCATAATCTTCTTCGCTAAAATAAACATAGCCCCAATAATTCCACATGACTGAACGATCATAACTTTTCAACTCAGACTGTCTATTTTCAAGTTCCGTTAAAATATTTTTTGCTAAAGGGAAATCAGGATCATCTTCCTCTTTTTCAATGAATTCTCCAGGATTAAGAGGGTCCGCTTCTTTTACAGTTTTTTGTCTTTCAAGAGCGTCCACAACTTTAACAATCTGTTTGGCAGTAGATGACTGAAGAACTCTGGCTTTTTTATAACTTCTGGTTTTTCCTGATTTACTAGAAGACCCACCAACAGATCGATCGTCTTGTTGGGCAGGCAGATTTAAAGAACTTAAGCTAAAGCCCACAAAAACTGTAAGAAAAAATATGCTCCTGGAAAATCTTTTAAGCATTAGGCTTCCTCAAGGATAAATGTAAATTTATGAGGCACGTTCTCAACTCTAACTGCCTTGCCATCAACAATTTTAGGTTTGTACTTAAGTTTTCCTGCTGCTCTTGAAGCTGCAGAATTGAAGATTGAGCATGCCCGAAAGACTGTTTCTGGATCAGTTGGGTCTCCACAAAATCCTTCCAATGGCTCAGAATCTTCAACAGTACCACTTTCAGTAATGGTGAATGCAACAATTGCATATCCCATGATGCCTCTTTCTTGCGCTCTTCTAGGATAGATAGGTGTAACTTTGAACAATGGAATGTACTCACCATCCCTAAAGAAAGAACCACTGCTAACGAAATTTGCTTTCGGTTTGGCAATGTTCACTTCCATGCCTGTGATGGGAGCAAGATCTAGTTCAGGTTGAGCAATATCTTCCGGCTGTTCTTCGGGTTCTTCAGGCTTATCAACATTATCAAATAAGGTATCAATATCTCGTTCGGGCATGATGACATCACCCAGTTTTCTTGAGTTATCAGTTTTAATCGTGGCATCACCCAAGGAGATTAAAGCGACCATTAAAAAGAATAATGCGAGTGTGATAAATCCTGCAAAACCAGCGCCGGCTAAATACTTGTTGTAATTAAAAGCCTTATAGAATAACTCAATCAATGGAGCCATTGCCTTGGCAAAAGCCAAGGATAATGAATTAAGGCTGTTAGCTGCAGTGTTCAAATTTTATCTCTAGTTAGGTTCAGCTGCCAAGGAAATATTGAATACTCCAGCTTCTCTGGCACCATCCATTACTTTAATAATTGTGTCTGCTTCAGCTTTTTCATCTGCTTGAATAACCACTGATCCTTGAGGATTATCTGCTAAGAGCTTCACAACATTCGCTTTAACTTGTCTTGCATCAATGCGTCGTCCGTCCATCCAAATCTCACCAGATGCACCAACAGCGATCAGAATCGCAGCATTTTCTTGAGTTTCGGAAGTATTGGAATCAGGTCTGTTAATCTCTAGCCCTGGTTCTTTAATAAAGTTAGCTGTAACGATAAAGAAAATAAGCATGATGAAGACAACATCAAGCATAGGAGTCATATTAATTTCTGCATCTTCCTCTTGTGCTGCACTGGATATAGTATTTCTTCTCACAATATTCTCCTTGGTAATTAGTTATTTCTAATTGTTTCTTTGATTAAGCGCTCTTCTCTGTTTCTTGCTGAGGTTAGGTAAATGGTTGCGAAAACACCTGAAAGAGCTGTGGTCATCCCTGCCATAGTCGGCAATGTTGCTTTTGAAACTCCACCTGCCATTGACCTAGCATCTCCACCACCTGTAAAAGCCATAACCTGGAACACCTCAATCATACCTGTAACTGTTCCAAGCAATCCAAATAATGGCGCAAGAGCGACACAAGTATTGATAAAAGGAAGATACTTATTAATCTCAGTTCTGGCTTGAGAAATTAATTTATCTTTGATTTGCTCTGCTTTCCAGCTGGTGTGATCTGAGAGTGATTCCCACTCTAAGGTGAGTTGTTGCATGTAGACTTTGTGACCGGCATTGTAGTACCAAATTCTTTCTAGAATGAGTGCCCACATAAAGGCTGCGAGCAATGCAATTAGCCAAAGCACACTTCCCCCAGCTGACATAAAGTCTCTGAGGGTATTAAATGCTTCAATAATTGCGTACATGACGGCTAATTATTTATCTGAATGTTCTGCAACAATTCCTGTGCTTTGCTCTTCAAGGACATTAATAATGCCTCTAGAAGCTGAATTAGCAAAGGAATGTAATAGAGTTGTCGGTATGGCTACCACAAGACCTAAAACAGTTGTTACTAGAGCTTGTGAAATACCGCCAGCCATAATTTTTGGATCACCGGTACCGAACAATGTAATTTGCTGGAAGGTAACAATCATGCCTGTTACTGTGCCCAGCAAACCTGCCAATGGAGCCACTACAGAAATAATTTTTACAACATTGATGCCCTTCTCGATGGCCGGTCTCTCAGCCATGATGGCTTCAGCTAGTTTAAGCTCTAGTGTTTCAAGATCTTTACTATCATTAGCTTTTCCAACAGCCAAAACTCTACCAAGTGGGTTTGAAAGATCGTGAGTTTTTGATTTAGCCTGTTTAGTTACAGCAACTGTCATCATGTATAGGGTGTACAGCTTCCAAAAGGCTATGCTGATACCAAAGAAACCTACAATGATAATGATGTAACCGACTTCTCTACCTTGATGAACTCGTTCCATTAAACTTGGGGTTTGAATAAGGTTAGCAAGTAAGCTTCCGCCGACAGGTCCAGTTGGATCAACTCCAAACTTAACGATATCACCTGCGTCTGCTTTAGAAAGCTTCTTCGCAGTACTGACATATCTACCTTCTGGCTGTTTACCTAAAAATGCAAATTGTCCTTTGCTTCCGATGTACTCAAGATATTTGCCATCACAAATCGCACCATACAGACCAACACGTGTGACCCTGCATTCTTCAGACTCTCCATCTAGGTTAATAACATTTGCATTAAAAGAGACAACTTCTGAACCAGCCACCATTTCTCTTTGAAGCTCATACCAAAGACCTTCAAGCTCTCTAATAGTAGGTAGCTCGGTTGCGCCTGACATCTTCGATGAAAGATTGTTCAAGAAAGTTTCACGATCTCTTCCATACTGCCCAGATGAAACTGCATCAGCAAATAACGCACTCGCCTCTCCAGCTGAACTTTGCAAATGACCAAATAACTCAGTTAATGAGCCAAGCTCTTTCTTATAAGCAGTTTCTTTAACAACCAATATAGATTCATTTGCTTTAAATTCCGTTTCAAGCTGCTCAGCGATTCTCTCTTGCTTTGCGAGCTCTCTTTTCTCAGCAGCTAATTTAGCAGCTTGTTTGTTCTTGTCAGCAAGAAAATCTGCTTCTCTTCTAGAATTAACTGTTTGCTCTGCAACTCGACCTTGTTCAACAAGTTGAAGCAATCCTTGAATGGTAGTCGGCTCACCGTCTGCTCCTTCTTGCGCAACAGCTGAAAAAGATACAATTAACGCAAAACTTAAAAGGTATTTGTTAAATGTTCTCATGAGGCATCTCCTTGATAGACGATCGGCAGCATCATGATATCCATTGGGGCTAATTTGCCTGCCATGCGGATACCATCTCTAATTTGAGTTCTATAACTTCCAGATAATGTTTCCCAGGTACCAGTCTCATTGTCATAGTAACCAGTTTTTCTCTCATCTTTTGTTTGGAAGAACATACCAAGTCTTCCAACTCTTAAAATATTAACAACCATTTCTTGGCCATCGATCACAATAGTCTCGTCATAAGCGTCAAGCTTTCTGCCATATTCAGCCTCAATGTTATAGGCTTCAAGAATTTGTCTGACTTGCTCTGAGGCTGTAACTTTTGGATTTGAAAGGGAGGCGCGAACAAGATTCAATCTGTTCATTCGCTCTTCGAGATGAAAAGGAGTATCCAATTTTACATATTTCTCAAGTCCCTCTAACATTCTCTGAGCAAATGGCGGCACTTGTCTCTGCATAATGACAACTTGAATGAGCTGCTCATCATATGTGTCCATCAAATCAAGCTGGGCTTGGATTTGAATTCGTTTTTGAGCGTTGTATAACTTCAGGCCTTCTACCTGCTTGGATACAACCTTGAATTCATTGACTAGCTTATCAGTAGCTGTCTCAGTAGAATCAATTTTTGATTGTGAGGCTGCAGATAACCCGGTGTTATCTCTTCCAACTTCTAGAACTTGCTCCATATCGGATGCTGCAACAAAAGTTGTCAACATAGCTAAAGCGACTACGTACTTATTTAACATTACTTTTCCCCTTGAAAAATGGTTATCTATTCTAACAGTGATGTGAAAATCTTCAAGATTTCTATTTGTGGGAAAAATTGTACCTAATTTTAACAAACAATGCTCCCCCTAAATCCTGTATAAATTTAACTCTTAATAATTGATTATTTTAAAATCTTTGGTAGCAGTTTTGGAGTATTTTTGATGTAGGCTTGATAGTCCTCTTGATGACCCCATTTTTTATGCCCCCTATACTCCACCATTCTTACGCCACTGACAAAGTTCAGAAGTAAGTAGGTAAAAATTGGAGAGAAAAGCGCTAGATAGTTCATACCTTCAAAAGTAGATATGCCCATTACAGTAATGCCTGTCCATAAAGTGATTTCACCGAAATAGTTTGGATGTCTGGATCTCGCCCATAATCCCTCATTAATGAATGAATCCTTATTCTCAGGAATGGATCGAAATGCAGATTTCTGATTATCAGCAATGACCTCAACTACAAACCCTAAAATAAAAAGTCCAAGTCCGACAATGAATACACTATTTACAACCACGCCCGTTGGGTTGGCAATTGCAACCAAAGCTGCAGATGAACATATAAAAACCCACATGCCCTGCAAGGTCCATGTCATCAAAAATTGAGAGAAAGAGGTTTTAATGGAATCGAATCTTCCATCCTTTTTATCTTTGTGAATTCTTATAAATAAAAATGAGCCCAATCTAATAGCCCAAATAATTATTGCAGTTCCGATAATCAGACTTCCAAGATCAAGATTTTGAGGATTATTAGTAGAATATAAAGCAAACAAAATCGCTGCTACATAGGTAAAACTACCAGTTAAATCATAAAACTTCTCAGTTTTTAAAAGAAAGGCTGGTATGTATGCAAGCCATTGAATTGCGAAAATCATAACCAGTAATTGACCAATTAGGTTCATTCCTGATAGCTCTATGCTATTAAATGAAATGATATCAGCATAGATTTTTGTAAAAAGAAAAACCCCAGCAGTGATAGCCAGGTTACTTATGTGTTTAATCATTCCTGCCATCCACATGCTCGGTCAGCATTTTTAATGTCCAACCAATTCTTAAGAGGTTTGTAGTAATTCAGCATTGATTTACCACTGAGAGTCCGTGTCCCTGTTAGAGCCTCAAGAGCCACTTGCCACTCTTGGCTTTGACCAAGAGAAAGCATGGCACGTAGTTTTTCACCAGCAACCTCATTGTCATAGATGGAACATTCGTGCAGTGGTCCCTCAAAACCAATTTGTTCACACAAGGATTCATGGAATTGATACTGAAGAATTTTAGCGAGGTAGTATCTTGTATATGGCGTGTTACCAGGAATATGATATTTAGCACCCGGGTCAAATGCATCCGCTTCTCTGTCTCTTGGGACGCCAATACCTTGATAGAACTCTCTTAGTTCCCACCACGAATCATTCATTGCAGATGGCTTTGTATCTCCCGAGAACACTCCTGCTCTCCATTTATCAAGCATCAAAGTCCAAGGAACTGATACAACACCATCTAAAGCTTGTTTCATTAAAAGAGCAATTGGGTCTCCTTGTGCAGCCAATGCTTCTTCCTTCGAGACCATCCCAATTTTTTCAAGGTAGCCTGGTGTAATTGAAAGCGACAGAAGGTCTCCCACTGCTTCATGAAATCCATCGTTTGCTCCACTTTGAAATGTGCTTGGTTGCCCAGCATATGCTTGATAGTAAAAAATGTGACCGAGTTCATGATGAATAGTTGAGAAATCTTCTGCATTTTTTTCAATGCACATTTTAACTCTTAGATCCTGCTCATCAGAGTTCATATCCCATGCAGAAGCATGACAAACTACCTTATGATCTTCTGGTTTAATAAATAATGATCTTTCCCAAAAAGTCTTAGGCAAAGGGTTAAAGCCAAGTGAGATGAAGAAGTTTTCGGCAATTTCAACCATCTCAATCTCATCAACCCCCTTTTCAGCAAGAATCTTTGTTAAATCAATGCTACTTCCTTCTTGTGAGAGCTCTGGCTCATAAACCAAGTCATAAATATTCGCCCATGACTGTCCCCACATATTGCCCAATAAATGTGCTGGCAAGAGCCCATCATCAGCCACAACATCTTCTCCGTAGTGATCTGACAGCTCACTTCGAACATGGCAATGCAGTGCGTCATATAATGGTTTTAGCTCATCCCACACTCGATCCGTTTCTGTTAAAAATTCACCTGCCTCCATGTCATATTTACTAAACCAAAGATCAGTTAGGCCATCATATCCAAGGTCTTTTGCACCTTGATTGCCAATTTCAACCATTCTCAAGTACATTCCTTTCATGGGTTTGCCAATATTTCTCCACCCTTCCCAAGCCTTTAAAAGCTCCTGCGGATCTCTGGAGGTATCAATAATGGATTCAAATGCTTCAAGGTCGTAGCAATCATCAGCAGCGAAACAATGCTGCCCCAGTCCATACATTGCTTCTAGCTCAGAGCTAATATCAGCAAGCTCACCTGCCAGAGAGTCATCAAGAGGTGAAGGCATAACAAAAGAGCTTTTAATAAGGCTTAGTTTTCTTCTCTTATCTGCAGAGACATCAACACCATCAAATGCAGAAGCCTGTCTCGCTCTCTCCAGCGCAAGTAATTGAAATCGCTTTCCATAGTCAGCAACTATTTTCTGTGAGTCATAAGTGATAAAATTCGAGCCGATCCAGTAAGCTGAACTTGCAACAGGGCCGAGCGTTTTATCTTCCAGCTCCACTCTTTCAAGAAATGCTTCCGCATCTGATTCTGTCAAAACATTATCTTGTTGACTAGAGCAAGAAGAAATAGTCAAAATAGATAAGAATAAGGTAGATAATAGAAATTTGTTCATGAATAAGCCCCTTTATATGGAATGAGAGAGTAAATCACACAATGAAAATATCAACAAGTCAATTTAAAAACGGTCTGAAGATTATTATAAATGATCAGCCTTGCTCAATTATTGAGCATGAATTTCATAAGCCTGGTAAAGGTCAAGCCGTCATGCGGGTTAAGTTCAGAAATCTTATCACCGATAAAGTGATAGATAAGACCTATAAGTCTGGTGAGTCAGTCGAGGAAGCAGATATATTAACAAGTGAAATGACTTATCTTTATTCTGATGGAGAGTTTTGGTATTTCATGAATGCTTCAACCTTTGAGCAAATCGGTATTTCTGAAAAAGTGCTCAGCGAAACAAAAAAATGGTTGGTGGGGCAAGAGAGTTGCGCAGTGGTTGTTTGGAATGATGAGCCCATTTCAGTAGAAGCGCCTCCTTTTGTCGAGCTGCTCATTACCCAGTCTGATCCAGGCATTAAAGGTGATACCGTCTCTGGGGCAACGAAGCCAGCTGTATTAGAAACGGGTGTTACGATTCAAGTGCCCTTGTTTGTTGAGGAGGGAGAGAAGATAAAGGTGGACACTCGTACAGGGGAATACTCTGCGAGAGTATAATTTTTGTTCAGCTTAATCTCATTAACGCTTCAAGACTTTGTAGAGAATGATCTAGGGTTTTCTGCAGATCAAAAAAAGGTTGTCTCAAACAAGCATAAGCTAACATTATCAGACTCACTTGATAAAGGTCACTGGACCACTAACTTGTGTTTGATTGCAGCAAATCTTGCCAATAAATCACCAAGAGATCTTGCAGAGAGTCTTAGTAAAAAGCTTGAGGCCTTACCTGCTGTGATATCGGTTGAAGTTGCTGGACCCGGTTTTGTAAACATCTTTCTTAATCAAAGTAATTTTTTAGAGCAATGCCATGAACTGCTAAATCCAAGCTTTCACTCAACAAAAGAGTCCAAGAAAATTCAAGTAGAGTTTGTTTCAGCCAATCCAACGGGGCCGCTGCATGTTGGGCATGGAAGAGGTGCAGCTTATGGAGATGCTATCTCTAGGATACTTAGGTACCTAGGCCACCAAGTAAAAACTGAATACTACGTAAACGATGCTGGAAGACAGATGGATATCCTTGCATCAAGTATTTTTCTTCGAAAATTCTGTTGTTTTGAGGAGGACAGCTTTCCAAAAGCTGCATACAAAGGTAGCTATATTCAAGAAATTGCTGATTCGATCTTTTTAACAGAAACCCCAGATCATCTCCAAGTTCAGAAAATTACGCATGAGCTTCCTGAAGAAGATGAGGAAAAGATTGATACATTGATTGAAAGAATCAAGGCAGATTTTCCAGAAAGCTGGAAGCTGATAAAGGACCACGGACTTACAATTGTTACTGAGTCCATTAAAACAGATTTAAAAGACTTTAAAGTTGAGTTTGATGAGTGGTTTTACGAGTCATCTCTAGGTGAGCTGTCAGATAAATCTTCGGCGATCTCATTAGCAATGCAAAAGGTACAGGAAGATCATGCCTATGAAAAAGAAGGTGCTATATGGCTTGAATCTTCAAAATTTGGAGATGACAAAGACCGAGTGATTGTTAGGGACGACGGCAGGGGGACATATCTTTCTTCAGATCTGGCATATCATAAAGACAAGTTAGACCGTGGGTTTGATCAAATTATTAATGTTTGGGGCTCAGATCATCATGGATATATCAAAAGAATTGAAGCCTCGATAGAGGCAATGGGATACAGCAAGAAGCGCATGACGGTTCAGTTGGTGCAGTTTGCAAATCTCTTTGATGGGGGGCAGAAGGTCAAAATGTCTACTCGCAGTGGAAACTTTTATACTCTCAAACAACTTTTGGAAGACATAGGCCCTGGAGCAACAAGGTTTTACTACCTATCAAAACAGGCAGATCAACATTTAGACTTTGACATTGGAGTTGCCCGCACAAACTCAAAAGACAACCTTTATTATTACGTTCAGTATGCCCATGCAAGAATTTGCTCCATAGAAAGCAAATACAAAGAACTAGGACATGACATACCTCAGACATTTCAGAAACCAGAGACATTTAAAGCCTGCGATGAGTTATTACAGTTGACACTTAACTTTCAGTTTGTGGTTAAGAGTTCGGGTGAAAATATGCAGCCACATCTTCTGATCTATTACTTAAGAGATTTGGCTCAAGCATTTCATCATTTCTATAACGAGGTTAATATTTTAAAGGCACCTCCAGAAGACCAAGGCAACATGATGCATGCGCTTTCAATTGTGAAGCAGGTGATTGGTTCCGCGCTTGAGGTAATCGGCATAGAGCCTCTTGAAAAGATGTAGCCAAATGAGAGATTTTGCAAAGAAACATCCGGTTAATAAGCCCAGGCGTAAAAATACAAATGCTGCCCTGCGCACTAAACGCCAGCTTAATCAGCCCTTAAAGATTAAACATTTTTTTTTACTTAGCGGCATTGCGATCATTCTCTTGCTCTCTTCTAAATTTATTCTACAAACAGACGTGCACAATCTTATTGGTGGAGTTGCAAGTCCAACAGTTGTTTTTACTTATCCCACGGATTTAAAAACAGATACTATTTTAGTTGAGATAGGGGGACTTGTTCAAGAAGAGGATTGTAAGTACTTCATCCAAATTGAAACATATGGGAGAAGAATCTATGCTCAGGAACAGCTGGGCTCGCTTTCAATATTAGGGTTTAAGGCTTACATTGAAAAAGTTTTTAGTGCCTCAAACCCAAACAAGCCTTTATTTCAAATCAGATCTGGGCCTTATTTAAATAAATCTGAAGTAAACAACGCAAGAGAAGTTCTGGTAAAAAATAATAGGCAGCCCTATATATTAAAAACATGCACCAAAAAATAGTAGATCGGCTTGCGTCTATTCAAGCAATAATCAGTCATGCTTTAGAAAACTCTCAAAAAGCTGGTTCAGCAGTAAGCATCATTGCTGTGTCAAAACTTCAGACTATTAAAACCATAGAAGCTGCCTATCATTCTGGTATCAGAAACTTTGGAGAAAATTATGCTCAGGAATTGGCAGCAAAAACAGCAACATGCTCTCAGGACATCACCTGGCATTTTATAGGCCCCATTCAGTCCAATAAAGTCCAGTTAATAGCTGAAAATGCACAATGGGTTCACTCTTTAGAACGCTCTAAAATAGCAAGGTTACTAAATCAAGCATGTAGCAAACTCAACAAAAAAATCTTTGTGCTTATTCAGGTCAACATTGACAATGAGGATTCCAAATCAGGAATTCCCGCTGATGGTGTATTAAACTTTGCTCATGAAATACAAGAACAATATCCCAGCCTCGTTTTATCGGGCTTAATGTTCATGCCTAACATTCTTGCAAGCGAAGAAGAGAGATTGAATACCTTCAAGAAAATTGAAGCTTTAAGAGATTCTTTTTTGGCTGCTTATCCACAATGTCAAGAACTCTCTCTTGGAACCTCCAAGGATTTTGAGCCAGCCATTGAGTTTGGATCAACGATGATCAGAGTCGGCGAAATATTATTAGGGGCTAGATCATGAATATTTGTTTTGTGGGATGCGGCAATATTGCTCAGGCTATTATCAAGGGTTTATTAAATGGGCGTATGGAATCTTTACAAATATGTGGTGTAGAGAGGAGTATAAAAAATCAAGATTGGCTCAAAGAGAAAGGACTTGAAGTAATAGAATTGGAGACCCTTGCTCAGCGAAACTTTGATTTAATTATTCTTGCAGTAAAGCCTAAAGATGCCATTAACGTTAGTCGTGATATTGAAACACGCAGCCCTCATACAAAAATAGTGACTGTGGTGGCGGGTATCTCAGCTAATAACTACCCCCAACCTCAAAATGTATTTCGTGCAATGCCAAACACCGCTACTGCATTCAACAAAGGAACCACAGCGATGTATGCCCAGAATCCCGAGTGCACTGAATTTAAAAATGCTAAATTATTATTTAAAGAGATAGGGACTGTGCTGGAAGTGCAAAAAGAATCAGATATACACACCTTCACAAGCATCATTGGAAGCGGCCAAGCATTCTTATTTAAAGTGCTTGATGTATATCTCAAGGAGCTAGCAGAGCTCATGGGTGATAAAGAAGAGGCAGCTGAGACATTAAAGGGGTTTGTAAGTAGCCTGGGTGATTCATTTTCAAAAGAGCCAAATTTTCAATCCTTGATAGATCAGATAAAATCACCAGGTGGAACAACTCAAGCTGGACTTGAGTTTTTAGATGACAAGAATATTGAGCTGATTCTTAAAGGTGCGTTTGAAGCTGCCAAGGCTCGCTCAATAGAAATAAGCAATGAGCAATGAGCATTAATATCAAGGGGAAAAAATTATGATCACACCACTTTCAATTATTGCTGGGTTTCTAAGTTATGCATTTGTAGTAATTTTTATTTTTAGATTATTTCGAGTGAATTACTTTAATCCAATAGTCAAAATTTCTGCGACTTACTTAGAGCCACTCTCTAAGTCTATTTTCTTCTTTGCGCCCCCCTTATTTGCATCTATAGCCATGGCCCTATGCTTAAAGTTTCTTTCATTTTATCTAGCCTATGGAACTGGCTACGAGCCCTTGATGTTATTTTATATTTCAGTCATCGATACTCTCAACGCTTTTTTTAGGGTTTTATTTTACTGCGTCATTGGCTCAGTCGTATTGAGTTGGGTTGCACCTGGAAGCAATCATCCGCTTTTGCAGATTGTTGAAGAAGTGTCGGGGAAGATTCTAGGTCCGATTAAAAACTTCATCCCACCCATGGGCGGGCTCGACTTTAGCCCGATTGTCGGTCTGATGGGTCTCAACTTCATCAATACAGCCTTCATACAAATTTTAAGCTCAATGGTATGAAAGTTCGATCTGAAAAAATAACCTTTGATGAAACTCTGAGCCTGCAGTGCGGCAAAAGTTTGCCTGGGTTTGAGTTAATGGTGGAAACCTATGGTGAATTAAACGCACAAAAAAATAATGCTATTTTGGTGTGTCATGCTTTTTCAGGGAGCCATCATGCAGCTGGATTGGATGAGGGTTCTGGTAAAACTGGCTGGTGGGATCAAATGATTGGAGCTGGAAAAACAGTTGATACTGATAAATATTTTGTTGTTTCATTAAACAACTTGGGTGGCTGTCATGGATCTTCAGGTCCTGCCTCGATTAATGCAGAAACAAATGATCCATATGGAGCTTTATTTCCTGAAGTGACAGTTTTAGATTGGGTTAAATCTCAAAAACTTTTGGCTGAAAAGCTTGGAATTGATTGTTGGGAAATGGTTGCAGGCGGAAGTCTGGGTGGCATGCAGGCATTACAATGGGCTATCACTTATCCTGAAGCAATAAAAAAAGCTGGTGTCATTGCTGCCTCAGCGAAGATCACTACACAAAACATAGCACTAAATGAGGTTGCTCGAGAAATTATCAGAAAAGATGAAAACTTTCATGATGGTAATTATCTGGTTCAGAATACATCCCCAAAGCAGGGTCTCAAAGAGGCAAGGATGCTAGGGCACATCACCTATTTATCAGAATCTAGCATGGGCAAAAGGTTTGGTAGAAATTTACAGGAGCCTGAAACCAAAGTTGATTCCAGCATCAACTACGAGGTTGAGAACTACCTCCAGTACAAAGGTGAGCAATTTGCAGATTCATTTGATGCAAACAGCTACATATTAATGACCAAGGCCATGGACAGTTTTGATCCTGCAGAGACCTGTGGCGGTGATTTGGTTGAAAGCCTAAAAGGTATTCAAGCAAAATTATTAATTACCTCTTTTGATTCAGATTGGCTTTTTCCAAAAGAGCATGGATTAGAAATACAGGTTGCCGCAATGAAAGCTGGACTTAAAAGCTCTTATCTTGAGTGTGCTGGTGAGCATGGGCATGACAGCTTCCTCTTTCATCAAGAGCACTATGCAAGATCTTTTAAAAACTTTTTAGAAAATAATGAATAGTGAGCTAACAAATATTGTGTTGGATTGGGTGAAGCCCAACGCTAAAGTAATTGATCTTGGTTGTGGTGACGGCTCGTTACTAAAAGAGTTAGTTTTAAAGAAGCAAGTGATCGGCTACGGAATTGAAAATGATCCTGAGGAGATTAATGCCTGCATCATCAATGGTATCTCCGTGATTCAACAAGACATAGACGCTGGTCTAGAAAATTATTTTGGCATGGGCTTTGATGTTGCTGTTATGGCAAGTTCAATTCAATGCCTAAAAAGACCTAGGTTCGCACTAAGAAACATACTTAAGATTGCGGCAGAAGGGGTTATTACTTTACCTAATTTTGGCAATTGGGAGCTTCGCATGGGTCTGTTGAAAGGCAGGATGCCATCATCTGCAGAGCTTCCCGCTAAATGGTATGACACAACCAACCTTCATCTTTGCACTATCGCAGACTTTGAGGAGCTTTGTGATGAAGAAGGTTTCATCATTAAAAAGAAGGTTTATCTTGGAAAGGGTGGCCGCTCTTCCTGGCTTGCAAGAAGTTGGCCAAACTTGTTTGCTGTTGAGGCGGTCTATCTCCTTGGCAACTAAGCAGCAACTTTTAATCGCAACCAACAACAAAGGCAAAGAAAAAGAATTTGCGTTGCTGTTTCCTGAGTATGAGCTGATATCCCAATCATCTCTGGGAATAACTCCTGAAGAAGAAATTGGTTCTACTTTTTTTGAAAACAGTCTTGCCAAAGCTCGATTTGCAGCCAGCGCCTCAAGCATTCTGTCACTTGGTGATGATTCAGGCTTAATTGTTCCAGCATTACAAAATCAACCAGGACTGAACTCAGCTAGATATGCCGGCATCAATGCATCAGATGCAGACAATCGAATGCAACTTAAACTTGCTTTAGATGAACTCAAGTTGAAGGAAACAAAAGCATATTATGTTTGTGTGCTGGCGCTAATACAGAATCCTGAAGATCCATTCCCTCTTATCTCCACGGGAATATTACAAGGCACTGTCAAAAGTAAAGCAGCCGGAGAACTTGGTTTTGGCTATGACTCAATGTTTTATCCAATTGGAAGTTTGCTCTCCTGCGCTCAAATGGATCCACTAGAAAAAGCTAGGATTAGCCATCGTGGTAAAGCAATCGCAGGGCTCAAAGAAAAAATTCAAATTCATCTTGCAAGTTAGCCCTCCTATCAGCCTATACATACACCTACCTTGGTGCGAAAAACAATGCCCCTATTGTGATTTTTCTATTACCACTCAGCCGGTGGCAGATGATGATGTAAAGCTTGCACACGCTATTGCACAAGATTTAAAGCAATCTGCTCAGATGTTTGCTGATCGAGAATTCATTAGCGTCTATTTTGGAGGAGGCACACCCTCGCTAGCTTCAATAGAGGCAATAGAGATTATTTTAAGTGCTGTGCATGAGTGCTCTTTGACAGATGAGTGTGAAATATCAATGGAATTAAATCCAAATGACCTTACAGCTGAAAAGTTAGAGGCACTCAAAAAACTCGGCATCAATAGATTTTCACTTGGGGTCCAAAGCTATCACAATGAAGAGTTAGAAGCACTTGGTAGAAATCACAATAAAGGCAATGCGGTCATTGCAGCCAAAATGCTTGAAGGCACAAACTCAACCATAGACTTGATGTATGGAATTGAGAAACAAACCCCTAAAACTCTTGAAAGCTCACTCAAATTATTTTTAAAATCAAAAGCCAATCATCTGTCTCTGTATCAGCTAACCATTGAACCCAATACGATCTATTACAAAAAAGAGCTGCACCTGCCAAGTGAAAGTGCTATCGAAGAAATGGAGAAAATTGCACACGAAGTGCTCACCAAGAATGGTTTTCATCAATACGAAGTTTCCTCTTGGTCAAAGAAAAACTATCAAAGCAAACATAATGTAAATTACTGGCGCTTTGGAGATTTTCTGGGAGTCGGCCCAGGTTCTCACAGCAAGATTACCCTGCAAAATACCATCACTAGATTTAGAAAAATTAAGCCCTTGCATGGTTACATCAAAGAACAAAAAAGTGCAGATCTCACAAACATCGTCGGCGATGATCTGGACCTTGATCTAGCGATGAATCTCTTGCGGATTAAAGATGGTATATCGCAAAGTAATCTTCACATGGACTTACCCCAAAGCTTTCAAGAGAAATATGCAAAGGGAGTAACTGAAGGCCTATTAAGGACCGATAAAATTGGAGCAACTAAACGAGGCTATCAATTCTTAAACGAGACGATCAAACTTTTCTTCTAAACTTGTAAGCAAGAAGGTGCAGATATCGCGACCCTCTCTCATAGCTCGAGCTTGAAAGCGAGTAATCGGCATCCCAGCATTGGTTATTTGTTCGTAACTAAAGATAGTTGAACATTTCAGAATCTCTTCTTCCATGGATTCAGCATAATTCTCCCAATCAGTTGAAAGGTAAACCGTGGCTTTGGGTTTGAGGTTCAAATGCAAGGTTTCCAAGAATGTTTGACTAATCAATCTGCGTTTATGGTGTCTAGTTTTTCGCCAAGGGTCTGGACATATAATAAATACTTGATCAAAAATTGGTTTATTCACTGCCAATAAGAGCTCGCGAATGTCTTCATCAAATATATAAATATTCTGTAGCTTTCTTTCGGTGATTCCTGAGAGCAAACTCCCAATCCCTGAGCGATAAACTTCAGAGGCAACAATCAAAGCGTTGGGATTTTCATTCGCAAGGTGGAGAGTGTTGTCGCCATTACCAAAACCAATTTCTAGAATGCAATGATCTTGCATGGCTACAAGCTTTTCAAGATGCTCTAAATTTTGGATCCTAAAACTCTCAAGGTGCTGCAAAGATTCTTTTTGCGCAGAGGTGATTCGCCCTAATCTTTGAACAAAGCTCGCGAGATATGGTTTGTCTTGATTAATAGATCTTTCCTAGGTCTGACAAAGATTCAGATCCATGAGTGCACCTAGTCAAACTGCTAGAGAGCAGTTGAGTCTTTAGACAACATTAGACATTGCAGCTTTTAATTTTTTTAAAGCCCCATTTTCAATTTGTCTAATTCGTTCAGCAGAAATTTTATATTCATCTGCTAAATCATGCAGGGTTTCCTTTTGATCTGCTAAATACCTTCTAGTTACAATATCTTTGCTTCTCTCATCCAACTCTGAAAGAGCCATCGCCAACTCACTTGAGTTGTGACTCGCCTCCTCTTCATTGGCAACCAACATTTCTGGATTGTAAGATTTGTCTTCTAGGTACTGGGATGGTGATAAGACACTGCCTTCATCATCACTGCCAACTGGCGCATCAAACGCTGCATCATGAGAGGTCAGCCTGTTTTCCATGTGGAGCACATCTTTGACCTCAACATTGAGATCTTTTGCAATTTGAGTTGCTTCTTCTTTTGTGAGCCAATCAAGTGTTTTTTTCTTGCTGCGAAGATTAAAAAATAATTTTCTTTGAGCTTTGGTTGTTGCAATCTTTACCATTCTCCAATTCTTTAAAATATATTCATGTATTTCGGCTTTGATCCAATGCACAGCAAATGAAACCACTTTCACTCCTCTGTTTGGATCAAATCGATCAACTGCCTTCATCAATCCAATGTTGCCTTCTTGAATGATATCGGCCAAGGGCAAGCCATAACCTGAATAGGATCTTGAAATGTGAACTACAAACCGCAAATGAGATAATACAAGCTGTCTCGCTGCCTCTAAGTCATTATTGTCATACAGCTTATGGGCAAGCTCTTGTTCTTGTTCTGGAGTTAGAATTGGGATCGCATGAACGCAAGACAAGTAAGACTCGATGTCCTTGCCCGGAGTGGTTAGCGTTATTTTTTGTAAATCTGTACCCATATAATTTATGTGAATAGTTAATTATAACTATTGTTTATTCTAAGAACTAATTATAGCAAATTTTTAGTGTATTCATCCACAAGAGACAAAATATCCGCTTTTTGATCAAAATTACTAATTGCTATAAACATAGGGTTTAATATGCTTCCTTTTTTTCCATATTCAAGGGGTTGAAGGTTTTCTAGCTGTAAAATGGCCCCGCCTTTAGAGCGCAAAACCGCATCAGCTGCGGCTATATCCCACTCAGAGGTTGGTCCAAATCTAGGATAAAGATCAGCTTCGTGGTCAGCCAAAGCGCAAATTTTTAAAGAGCTGCCTCTTGCAATGACTTGGAGCCTAAAACCTCGCTTGTCTAGAAAGTTCAAAAAAGTTCTATCCAAAACTGTCTGATGGTTCTTGCTCATCACCAACTTTAATGTGTTGGTGGGCTTCAAAGTCTGGGCTTTAGATGCTTGCTCGGCAGCAATGCCCGACCATATCTTTCCAGAAGTTGGTGCGCCAACCACTCCCATTACAGGCTTACCATTCTGAATGAGGGCGATGTTGGTAGTGAACTCGCCAGATCGACTGACAAACTCCTTCGTTCCATCTATAGGATCGATCAACCAGAACTCTTTGGCAGGTTTGTAGTTTTTTTGCACAAAACTCTCTTCAGAAACTATAGGAATGCTTGGAAAATGCTCTCCAAGATAGGCAAGAATAAGATTGTGCGCAGTCTGGTCTGCAAGAGTTAAAGGAGAGCCATCACCCTTGATCTCCACTTTAAATTTTGGGTCATTGTAAATCTTTAGCACAGGAGGAAATAAACTCTGGGTGAGTTCCTCCAATTGAGAGATAATAACGTCTAAATTTTTAGTTAACATGCACTAATAATGATCAATGACAAAGCTTAATTCTACCACCAACATCCTTTCAGACCTTGATGGTGTCATCTTGGATTTAAATTATGACATCACATTTTGGAAAGAATGGCTTCCAGAAGTTTTAAAAGAAAAAGGTCATGGCACCTTGGAGCAAATTACAGCTGAGCTTAAAGAACACATGAAAGCTCAGGAAGACGGCCTCAATTGGTATGACCTAAGTTTTTGGGATCAACTCTACGATGTAGACTGTCTTGAAATTATTAAGAATCAAGAACTCAAGTGCTCCTATCTACCAGGCTCCTTGGAGGCTCTGCACAAAATGCATGAATTGAATAATCCTAAATATATCTTAACGAATGGAGATCCAAGGCTTTTTGGCTTTAAAACTGAAACTGAAAGTTTTTTAAAATTCTTTGATGGTCATATTTGCAGCATGGAAGTGGGGTATGCAAAAGAGCAAAAGGAATTCTGGACTCTGGCAAGTTTGAATCTTGAGGTTGATTTGAAAAATTCTATTTTTATTGACGACAATTTCAAAGTGGCCAATAGAGCAGCTAGTTGTGGGGTAGGTCAGGTGTATTGGATCACTCCGGGTCGATCAAAGAGATTGCGCAATGGGATTGAGACCTTTCCTTCCCTTAGAGAGCTAGCTGCCGCAGTTTTTTAAATCAAGATCTCGATAATTAATTGATTGTAGAATTCGATCAAAAATTTCTGTGTTGTCCATCACTCCTGAAAAGAGCTCAGACCCTGGGCCATAGGCATAGATATTGATGGGTGATAGATCATGATTCGTGGTGGTCCATTGAGCTACAACATTTGAACCAGAGGGTTTTTGCAGAACTAGTCCACCTGTTGCATGGTCAGCTGTGACTAACACCAATGTGTTTTTGTCTTGCTTGGCAAACTCGATGGCAGCTTTTACAGACGCATCAAAGTCCAAAGATTCTGACAGCATATACTCCACATTATTAGCATGCCCACCCCAATCTATCTGACTGCCCTCAGACATTAAAAAAAACCCAGAGCAGTTTAAAGATTTTTGCTCAAGAAATTCGATTGCAGTGGAAGTCATGGTTGCTTGTGTGGGCGGTGACTCCCTTCTATCTAGGCCATCTTCAGCAAACAAACCCAGTACTCTTTTTTTAGACGATAGAGCCTCTAAATTTAATTCACCTTCTGATTGCACAAGATGCAACTCAGGAGTCAAGGCCGTTAAATCAAAATATTCAGTGCCTCCACCTAATGCAATAATCACATCAGATTCAACTAACATCTCAGCAATCTCAACTTCTTTGTCGCGACTATCAACGTGAGCATAAAAAGATGCAGGTGTTGCATGGGTAATAGATGAGGTAGAGACCAAGCCTGAAACATAGCCCTTAGTGCTAAGAAGCTCTGGAATCGTGGGCAAGAGTTTTTTTTCAGAATCGACAGATACAAATCCATTGATCGTTCTTATGCCCGTTGCAAGGGTTGTGGCTGATGCAGCTGAATCTGTATAAAGATTATCAACGGAGTGGTTATACACAATCCCTGTAATAGGAAAATTTTCAAATGAAAGCCTGTGATTAGGTCCTCCAATCGATAATCGAGCCAGTGATACGTGGTTGGGACCCATGCCATCCCCAATAAATAAAATAATATTTTTTGCTATAGGCGATAGGTTTCTTTCTAGAGGTGCGGCTATTTGCGTTTGAGTGCCAATCGGAACTAGTTGCTCAAGGCTAGACTGGTCATCGCATGAGGAAAGAAATAAAACACCCAGAATGATTAAAGATTTTTTCATAATTATATTTGCTTCCTTGGGAAACAATCCTTTGTTTAAGCCATGATAAGTCTTAGAAGCATGTTTTAAAATGCTGCTTTAGGCAAATAAAGTTTGCCAGAGGCGTGCTTTAAACCAACCAAGCCATTATAATTTTTTGTTTACGTAACCTATTGTAACTATGAGCAAAGAAATAATCACCAAATTAGATGCGATAGAGAATGGGCTAAAAAGACTTAGCTTGGAGAGAAAGGTTGTCATGCCACATCACAAGACCTTCGAATTGGTTGACGAGCTAAGAGAGCTTGTTGAGAGCATTAAAAAAGAGGTAGGTGGCAATGTCTAAATACACATGTTTTGAAGTCAAAGTGCAGGATCAAATTGCTCACGTAATTATGAATCGTCCCGATGAGTTTAATTCCATGACTCGTTTGTTTTGGAAAGAACTCCCTGAGCTAATCAAAGAACTAGATAAGAATGCTGAGGCCAGAGTTATCTTATTGCAAGGTGAAGGCAAGCACTTTAATTCAGGGATGGATTTAGCGAATTTTGCTCCCAGTGACCCCAAAGGACCCAAAAAAGATCCTGCAAGAATACGTGAGACTTTTTATCATGAAGTATTAGAACTGCAAGATGCTTTTACCGCACTAGAGGAATGTCGAATGCCAACCATTGCTGCCATTCAAGGCGCCTGTGTTGGTGGTGGCATCGATATGGTTGCTGCTTGTGATCTGCGATATTGTTCTTCTGATGCTTTTTTTAAAATTGCTGAGGTTGATATTGGCATCGCTGCAGATGTGGGTACCTTGCAAAGATTGCCAACTTTAATTCCAATTGCTGCTGTCAGAGAGCTTGCCTATACAGGTAGAAAATTTCTTGCAGACGAAGCCCTCTCGTTGGGATTCATGAACAAGGTTTTTGATTCTCACGAAAGCTTGATGGAAGAAACAATTAAAGTTGCCAAAGAGATCGCATCAAAATCTCCTCTAGTCACACGAGTGATTAAAAAACAAATCAATTACGCAAGAGATCACTCTGTGAAAGATTCCCTTGACTATCATGCGGTCTGGAACTCATCGTTGTTAAGCCATCAAGACATGGAAAGCGCAATGAAAGGGTACATGGAAAAATCAAAAGCGGACTTTGATGATCTGGAACCAACCAAATCTTTCTGGGAAAAGGGAAAAAAAGACGGTCTACTTTCTTAAAAATACCGGTTCACTTGCCGTCGATAGCTTGGCTGAAAATCTGTAGCCTTCTTCTGCAAACTTTGCTAAATCCTTCGCAGCCGTAATTTTATTTTTTACGATCCAACTACTCATGTAGCCTCGAGCTTTCTTTGCATAAAAACTAATAAGTTTGTACTCACCATTTTTAAGGTCCTTAAAGACTGGGGAAACCACTTGAACACTTTTAGGTAATTTGCCTACAACGCTAAAGTATTCTTTTGAGGCAAGGTTAATAATCAAATCAGATTTATTGTCTTTAAGTTCTTGCAGCAAGTGAGCCTGAACCTTGTTGCCCCAAAATTCATACAGGTTTTTACCTTTTTTGGTTGCAAGCTTTGTTCCCATCTCAAGACGATATGGCTTCATTAAGTCTAGCGGGCGAAGCTTGCCATAAAGACCGGACAGGATTCTTAAATGTTTTTGCGCAAAGGCAATGTCCTTTTTATTAAAAGTTTCTGCTTTTAAGCCCTGATACACATCTCCCTGAAATACAAAGAGTGCCGGTTTACTGTCTTTGCTAATTTTTTTACTTGCAGACCAAGACTGGTATCGATCAAAGTTTAATGCTGCCAGCTTGTCACTTAAGCCCATCAATGAGGCAATATCTTTTGGTTCCTTGCTGCGAAGTTCGTCGATTAGCTGCGTTGAATCCTTCAAAAAAGATGGCACGCTTGGCTCTACGTCAAAGTCTCGTGAGTAATCTAATGTCTTGGCAGGTGATAATAAAATAAGCATGTTTCTTATTTTACCCAAATCTCTTTAAGATAGACAAGATGAATGAAGCAATTGGAAAATTCTTTGCAAGATTGCTCCCAGTTTTGCTCATGTTGGTGATGGGCGTTGTCATTGGCAGATACTTTTTTGGTGTCGGTCGAACCGACTGGCAAGAGTTGGCATTGTATGTGCATGCCATTATTTTTTTAGGCTGTGCAGGTTGGGCCTATCAGGCAGACGAGCATGTCAGGGTGGATATTTTTTATCGTACTGCCTCCCTGAAATATAAAAAAATGATCAATACTTTTGGAACCCTCTTTTTTTTATTACCTTTTCTTAGCGTCATTAGTTTTTACTCTATTGACTACATAGCGGCATCTTGGAAAGTCTCAGAAATCTCTACAGAGTCAG
>ENA-OSJC01001182-OSJC01001182.1-marine-metagenome-genome-assembly--contig:-NODE-1182-length-22221-cov-7.759348_pt1 | contig 22221 bp, 18 predicted proteins | sample MGYA00237885_ERZ534234 | MGnify/ENA primary metagenome ERZ534234 (study PRJEB26413, sample SAMN06343907) | marine metagenome | isolation source: coastal waters | place: Atlantic Ocean: West Antarctic... | reverse complement strand
GCAGTGCATATTACAATATCAATTTTCTTTAAAGTTTCAGCTAAAAGATCTTCTTGTTTTTTCTTAAATTCTTCAGATGCTTCTTTTGCATAACCACCTTCTGTTTCGAGATTTTCAGATCCTTCAACAGTTAAAAATTTTCCACCTAAGCTTTCAACTTGTTCTTTTGAGGCCATTCTTACATCTGTGGCAAATACAATAGCACCCATTCTTTTTGCTGTTGCAATAGCTTGAAGACCAGCCACACCCGCTCCAACCACCAACACTTTTGCTGCTGGAATTGTACCTGCTGCCGTCATCATCATTGGTATTGCTTTTTCAAAATTTGCAAATGAGTCTATTACTGCTTTATAACCAGCGAGATTGGCTTGTGAAGAAAGAATATCCATTGATTGAGCTCTGGTTATTCGAGGCAGCATTTCTAAAGAAAAAATATTAATATTTTTTTTAGATAAGTTATCTATTTTTTCTTTATTAACGAAGGGATTAAACACTCCAACTAAAGTTTGGTTTTCTCTTAACTTTAAAATATTTTCATCTGATAATAAACCTAATTGAACAACAATATCAGCACTGTTTAAAACTTCAGATTTGTTGGATAAAATTTCAACACCTAAATCCTTATAGTCACTATCTTTAAATCCTAAGTGTTCTCCATATTTTTCAGATATTGAAACATCAATACCAAGAGCTATATATTTTTTTGCAATATCAGGCGTGATTGCAATTCTTTTTTCTATTTTTTGATTTTCTAAAACTGAAGCGATTCTCATATAGATAATTCTATAGTAAGAATATTGCCATTAAAACCAAAACACCTATAACAGCGACAGTTCCCCACAATACAAATTTTGTAAAGTTACTCCATGTATTTTTATGGTCTTGATTATCCATAAAATTACTTCTGTCTTGCTTTAAATTTAGGGTTTGTTTTGTTTATTATATAAACTCTACCTCTTCTTCTAACTAATTTTGAGTTAAGGTCTCTTTTTTTTAATGATTTTAAGGAGCTTTTAATTTTCATAATATTTTTCTAGCCGGCAATGTCCTACTCTTCCGTGTCTTAAGACAAAGTACCATTGGCGCTGAAGGGCTTGACTTCCGAGTTCGGAATGGGATCGGGTATTACCCCTTCGCAATAATCACCGGCACCAGTCTTTTAACAATATTTTTTCATTTGTAAACATGTTTATTGTATAATCTTTAATTTAAGGCTTTAAGTGTCTTATTTTTTTCTCAGATAAAGCCCACATTATTAAACCCATAGGGTAAAAAAAGACAATACTTAACCAATTATTAAAAAAATTCCCACTTGGGATAATTGGCCATAAAGTTAGATAAACTGAAATTAATAAACAAATTTCTAAATCACTAAACAGAGGTTTATTATTTAAACATTTTACAAAATGTAAGCCTAGCTTGTAATTTATTAAAACAAAAAGCATTAAAATAAATAAAAAACCTAAAATACCAATTTCTGAAAGTATTTGGATATAAATACTGTGAGGGTGTGGGCTACAAGTCCAATCAGATATCCTAAATTCTGGTTTATCACAAAAATTTCTAAAATTTTTAACACCAACACCTAAAACAGGGTTCTTTTTAAACATACTTAATGCTGAAATATAGTGTTCTTCATGCTGTCTAGTGAAAAAATAAGTTTTATTATTAATATCACCTTGAAACATCTGATCTAGGGTAACATCAATTATTCTTACTCTTAAGGCCTCAGAAAAACTAAGAAGCAATACAGTTAAAAAAACTATTGAATAAAAAACTTTTTTTAAAAAAATTTTATTTTTGAAAATTAAAAAAAACATTAATATAAAAGATAAAATCATTAAGAATATTGCTGTTCTTTCTCCAGATAAAAAAACTAAATATAACGTGAACACACTTAACCCCAATAAAAAGTATAGTTGCTTTTTAGATTTGTAAAAAAAGAGAAATAGCCCAAATAAAATAGGAAATAGTCTAGATAAATAACTTCCTAAAACTAATTCATCTTCAAAGAAACTAGAAACTCTGGGCCCAGGATAAACTAATTCAAAGCCAAAAAGGTTTTGACCATAAAAATATTGCAAAATACCATCTGATATAAGAATTAAAAAACAAAGTATTAAACAATTTAATATTTTTTTTGATAAACTTAAATCTTGGTTTAAAAAGTAAGTCACAGCAAGGCTAAAAATTCCAAATCTTATATAAGTTATCGATATCCTTAAAGAGTCTAAATTTTGATTATTAACTAAACTGTTAAAACAAATATAAAGATAAAATAAAATAAACAATTTAAAAAAAATATTATTAAAAAGATAAAATTTTTTTTCTTTAAATGCTATTATTAAAAAAATAATTGAAACTAATGTGATAGCTAAATCACTTAAAAAAGGCCCGCTTATTAAAAATAAGGGTACCAAATAAATTAATATTTTAGGAAAATCTGATAATAAAATTTTATTCACAGGTGTTAATTTACTTTTTATTTAAATTAAAGGATATTCCAAAAAAAACTGAAGTTTGAATCAACACAGCGACTAACGGATCCAAAGCAAAATGATTTATAATAATAAATGGTAAAAAGCATAACATCAAATAAAAAAATAAAGTTGTATATAATGAGTATCTTGCAATCAACAAATAATGTAGGTGTTTTAAATCTTTTTCAAAAGGACTTTTTCTATCAAAAATTCTTATAAAAAATAGTTTAATCATATCTAAAATTGGAATTATTATTAAAGATATAAAAGAAAAAATTGAAAAATTATTTTCCCTTCCATTATAAAGGTATATTAATATATAAGGAATAATAGTTGCTAGCATTAAAGAGCCTGAGTTACCTAAAAATAAACTACCTTGCATATTAAGAACTGTCACAAAACACAAAGAAAGAACCAGATATAGTATTAAACTTTTTAATTTATAGTCTAAATCAAAATAAACTAATACTAACATTAGTAAAATTATCACATAGAAACCAAATAAACCATTGATACCATCTATAATTACTAATGAATAATGATACGTTAAAAAACCAAAGACACTAATAATTAAAGATAAAGAAATTATAGCCACATTTTCAGAAATAATAAAATTATCAAAAACTAAGACAGTAGTTTTAAAAAAATCAATATTTTGAAAAAGTAAAATATGAAATATTACGATAATACCTATCTTTTTTTGTGGTGTTAAGTTTATAAGATCATCAATAATCCCTATTACAAAAACAAAAAAGGTACCAAAAAAAAGTATAATAATTCTTTCATCAATTAAATTGTTTTTAGAAAAAGAGAAAAAATAATTACAAAATATATATAGAATTAAAGAAAAAAAAATTATCAAACCACCTGTTACTGGTATATTATTTTTATGGATCTTATTTTTTCCAGGTCTATCAATTAGTTTAAGTTTGATTATGGGTTTTAGTAATTTTTTTTTTATAGAAAAATAAATTAATATTTGTGCTAAAAATATGTATACAATAAAATCATACTGCATATTTTTTATACCAATTCACAAATCTTTTAACACCATCAGATATTTTTATATTTTTTTTTATCAATTTAAATCTTTTTAATTTAGTTATGTCTGCTTGAGTTTTTTTTATATCACCTATTTGCATACCTACAAAAATTTTTTTCGCTTTTTTTTTACAATATTTTTCAATCAATGAAACTAGGTCTAATAATTTTATTTTATTACCACCAGCTATATTTAAGATCTCAAAGTTATTTTTTTTAAATACATTATCAATTTTTTTTTTGGTTATTAATTGTGAAAAAATATCTTTAATAATATCTACATGCGTAAAGTCTCTCATATGATTTCCATTATTAAAGATGGTAATTGGTTTATTTTCTAGTATATTTTTTGTAAAATTATAAATAGCCATATCAGGTCTTCCAAATTCACCATAAACTGTAAAAAACCTTAACCCTAAACATTGAATGTTATAATATTTTGAATATGAATATGCTAAATTTTCATTAAAAATTTTTGATGAAGAATAAATAGTTAATGGAGAGTCTATTTTGTTGTTTTCAGACCAAGGAAAAGTATTTATATCTCCATAAACTGAACTAGTTGATGCAAAAATTAATTTTTTAATTTTCCTCTCTTTAATAAAACTAATAAGATTAGTAAAACCAATTACATTACTTTTAATATAACTATCTGGATTTTTAAAAGCATATCTTACACCAGCTTGTGCAGCTAAATTAATAACAAAGTCAAATTTATATTTAGATAAAATATTTAATTGTTTTTTTTTAGACAAATCAATTTTGAAAAATTTATAATTTTTATTTTTTTTTAAAATTTTTGTTCTATTTAGCTTAAGATTTTTATCATAGTAATCGTTTAAATTATCTACACCGACACAAAAATGGTTTTCTTTTAATAATTGCCTGGCAACATGGAACCCTATAAAGCCAGCCGAACCTGTAATTAATATTTTATATTTAGGTGATTGCTTCATAATATTTCTGATTTATTTTTTTTGATGAGAATTGTAGTAAATTTTTTTTTGAATTAATTGAAAATTTAATAATTTTTTTTTGATTTTCTATCATCCAAATAATCTTTTTTGAAAGATCTATCTCATCATTTTTCTTAAAATACAACCCATTTACATCTTTTTTATTAATTAAAAAATTATGCCCAGGAATATTCGATAATAATAAAGCTTTATTAAAATTCATTGCTTCTAACGCTGTTTTTGGCATGCCCTCTCTTAATGATGGTAGAACAAAAACATGCTTGCCTAGGAAAATTTTTTTTAAGTTCACATTGTAATTAGTTTCTTTTAAAAAACAGTTTTCATTTTGATTAATTAATCCTTTAAGTTTATTTTTCTTAATACTTGTTGGGTTGTTATCAAATAGTCCATAAAAAAAAAAATTACACTTTTTTTCATATCCTTTTGAGTTCACAATATTAATAGAATTAATTAAATCTAATATTCCTTTATCATAATTAAATCTGGAATAAAAAATAAAATTAACAGTTTTGTCTACTCTATTTTTTAAAATAGTATTTTTTTTTACTTCAATTCCTGAGCCTGAAATTATTTTACTCTTAAAAAAAAATATTTTTTTTAATAAAAATTTTCTGTCCGCTCTATTATAAAAAATAAATAAAGTATTTTTTTGTAAAGCAACTAAATTAAAAATTTGTTTAACTATTAGTATAATAATTTTATTTTTAGAGTTAAATAAAGATCCAAGACCAGTAAAAACAAATACATTTTTTTTTGATAAAATAAAAAATGATAGAATACCAAAGATTAAATTTAAATATGAACCAAATATAATATTGGTAGTATTTTTTTGTTTCTTAAAAATTTGATATATATTCAAATAATTCTTAATCAAGCTAAGCAAACTCTTTTTACTCTCATGAAGTTTAAATTTAACAACCTTTAATTTTGAAGATTCTAATTTTTTTTTTATATTGAAAGAATTATTTGGAGTAATTATTTTTAATTGAAGATTTTTACTCAACAGATATTGAATTAGTGACTTTCTTAGCGAAAAAAAACTATACCCTGAATTAATTAAAATATTAATCATTTTTTATCTTTGAAATTTTATTAATCACAAAAGAAAATGTTATTAATATAATAATTACATTAAGAGGATAAACATATCTTAAATAAGTAAAATAATTACTTGTCACCAAATCTATAGCTGAAGTTAATGGTAAAAAAATTAATATAATTCCCGAGATAATTTGAAGCTCTTTAATAGATCTGTTTTTATAGGCTAAATAAAAATAATACAAAAATATAATAGAACCAATTATTTTAATTCCTGAAAGTGTAGCAACTAATTTATTTGCATTAAACATAATGGGCATAAAATAACCTCTAATTATTGAAACTGGTACTTGTTTGAAAACATCAGTGTAAGAAAAATAGTTTTTTTTATTGATAATATTTTTGTTCCATAGTTCCGATTCTAATTCAAACCCATTTTCCCATAACGTGGCTTTCTTAATAGCAGATACTTTATAAGTAATATTATTGATTTTTTTACAGTTCCTCATGCTTATAAATTCAAAGCAACTTAAAGTTTTGTAATATACACTTGCCTTATTCTTGTTGATTTCACGAGTGAAGTATGAAGAATCTTTTTTTATGTTTTCTCTCATATTAATCATTAGTCCTCTTCTGGCTCTTGTATCTTTTTTTGTTATATTGGAACTATTTGCGGAAGAACTTAAATTAGTTGTAGTTTCTATCTTTTTATTAGTATTTTCGGCATTATCGGCATTATCGGTAAATATGGGAGTACCATTATTGGTATTATTGGCATTATCGGTAAATATGGGAGTACCATTATTGGTATTATTGGCATTATCGGTAAATATGGGAGCACCATTATTGGTATTATTGGCATTACCGGCATTATTGGTATTATTGGCATTACCGGCATTATTGGCATTACCGGCATTACCGGCATTACCGGCATTATTATAATCTAATATTTTATTAGAATATAATATTTTATTAGTATCTAATCTTTTATATTTATTAGTTGAGTTAATGGTTAATGAAATTGAAAATACTAATATTAATTGAAAACAACAAATTAAAAATAAATTGACACTTTTTTTGTATAAAGTTAACAGCAAGATACTTAACATAAATGAACAGGTATAAATTATAAAATATTCATATTTAACATAACGTATTAGAATAAATGCAAAAATAAGGTAAAGGGTACAAAAAATAAATTTTGGTAAATTTATTTTATTTGTTAAAAAATATACATAGTTAAATACAATCGCTGTTAAACTTAGTAGTATGAATGGTTCCTTATAAAGGCTTAAAAAATAAATCCAAAAATATGGGAGCACCACAATATTAGAAATTATTAAAATCAATAACATTTTAGAAAGTAAAGGAAATAAGATTTTTAGAATCTTATAAAAAATAAATGATAAAAAAAGTATAATTAAAAAATTAATAAAAATAATAAAATGAAATATATATTTATTATTATCAAAAATATTGATATATATGGATGAGTAAATGTTTAATAAAGATTCGTGTTTTATTTTAAAACCTTTGATTACAAAAAATGTTTGCTGATAATCATCTAATAATTTAAATTCTTTATTTTGTGATTTCTCCCAAATACTAACCATCCTCTCTGAATTTTCATATAGTTTTTTATTTTTTCCTAATTCATCACGTTTTTTCTTAATAAAAAAATTTAATGTATTTAATTCAAAAAAATCTTCAAAATAACTAGTGTTATCAAGATCAAATGGTAAAACATAAATAGATGATTGATTAACTGAGTTTTCATAAGTATTTGAAATTTTAAAGACATTTAAATCTTTACAAACCTTAAAAGACAGAGGATATCCTGGATAATTATCCTTATTTAAAATCTCGCAACTCTTTGCCCATTTCTTAATTGAAAAATTTAGATCTACTTTTTGAAAAAATTTAAAACTAAAAAAAAGTGATATTAATATGAGTGAAATAAAACTAATTATTAATATATTTCTTGTATTTTTGAAACCATTTAAAGAATACATAAAATGACCATACCTGATAAGAAAGTTTATAATCATTATAATTAAAAAATCTATTCATTATTTCATATATATTATTCATATTAAGTCCAAATAAACGCTCATCACCCTTAATTTTTTCAAAATTTTCAAATAATTCAGATTTAAAATCACCATGCAAATATTTATCTAATGGAATAGCAAATCCTTTTTTTTTATTTGAAATAAAATTAGCTGGGAGTTTTGATTTTAAAATTTTCTTTAGAACTTTTTTTTTAGAAAATATGTCAATATTATCATGTAACTGTATATTTTTAACATAATCATAAATATCTCTATCCAAAAAAGGAGATCTAGCCTCAACGCTATAAAACATTGAGGATCTATCTACTTTAGTTAATATATCATCTACCATATAATTTTTAATATCAAAATCTCTTAGATCTTCAAGATCTTCAAGATTTTTGTCAAAAAAAATATTTTTTGTATTTATAAAATTTTTTTTATCTGACAATCTTAAAAAGCTTTCATATATATTTTCACTATTAAAAAAAATATTTATAAATTTTTGAGTTTTATTTGTAGTAATATTAAATTTTTCAAATAATTTTTTACTAATAAAGTTTTTTTCTAGTAAATTTATTAATTGAGTAAAAATATATTTAGTTTTATTATTATTTAGATAATTATTTTTAAAAAATTTTTTCCATATTAAAAACCACTGATATCTATTGTAACCATAAAAAATTTCATCTCCTCCATCTCCAGTAATGCAGACTTTTGAATAGTCAGAAATTTTTTTAAATATTAACATTGTTGGAATTTGGGAAGAATCAGCAAATGGCTCATCAAATGCCTCAGGTATGTTATGTATAATATCTTTAATTTCTGCGTTGTTAAATTTAATTGTATTATTTCTTAATCCAAAATAGTTTGCTATTTTTTTGCTATCCTGGCTTTCATCAAAATTTTTCTCTTCAAAACCCACAGTATAAGTTTCTACTTTTTTATCAATTTGTGAGGTGTAATATGCAATCAAAGAGCTATCAATACCACTAGATAATAAAACACTTACCGGAACATCTGCAACAAATCTTTTCTTTACACTATTAAAAAGTAAATTATCTAAATGATTATAATCTAATTTAAAGTGTAAATTTTTATTAGATGTTGTTTTTTCATGGACTTGTTTAGTATCAACTTTCCAATTATTAAGATTAAAACTGATAATAGTATTTGGAGCAACTTTCTTGATATTTTCAAATATTGAGTTTTTATTAGGACAAAACCCATAATGTAAATAATGATCTAAAGAATCTAAACTAATTTTCTTTTTAATATTTTCATTTATAATTAGCGGCTTCAAAGTTGATGCAAAAAAAATTGTGTCTGAGTCGTGATAATAGTATATTGGTTTTTTTCCATAAAAATCTCTTGTAAGGTGGAGGAAATTTTTTTGAATGTCGTATATAGCCAGTGCGTACATTCCCTCTATATCTTCAAGAGTTTTTTGGATTCCAAACAAAGAAATATATTCAATTAAAACTCTAGTGTCTGATTGTAATAATGACTTTTCTACATTAACTATTTTAGTTGCAAGTTCTTTAAAGTTATAAATTTCTCCATTAAATGAAATAATATATCTCCCATTTTTTGATTTTATTGGTTGATTTGCATTGGGTGAGGGATCAATTATAGACAACCTTAAGTGACCGATAAAAATTTTTTTATCTTTGTCTAAAAAATAATCAAAAAAATCAGGTCCTCTGCATTGCATTTCTTTACTTGACTTAATCAGGCTATTTAGGGTTAATTCATCTATAGAATTAACTTTTTTTAAATTACCAATTATTCCGCACATGCTATCTTGTCAATTATTTTACAATATTTTTTTAATGTATTTTTTTTATCAGAAAATATTTTTAACTTTTGAAATGAATTTTGAGATTTTGATTTAAGTTTTTTATCATAAAAGAAATTTTTAATTATTTGAGATAATACTTTTGGGTTTCGATTTTTAAAAATTTTACCATTTTTATCGTTAACTAATCTTTTTACATCACCAGTATCATAAGCCAAAATAGGCAATCTAAATGTAAAATATTCCAAAATTGAATTGGGAAAGCTCTCAGTCTTTGAAAATGATATACCCAATGAAAAATTTGGAAAACAAAGACTTTGATCAATTTTTTTTATAAAATTAACTTTATTATAGATATTAAGTTTTTTTGAAACTTTAATCAGTTCTTTTTTGGTTAGATCTTTGTCTTGACCATAAAAATATACAGTTATGGGCAAATTTTTTAAATAACTCAATGTTTTTAGAATTAATAAATGCCCTTTATACATATGAAAATTTGAAATACATAAGATTTTAAATTTCCTACTTTTAATTGTATTTTTTTTTATTTTATTTTTTGAAATCTCTATGTAATTATCTATAACATCAATTTTTCTCTTTGGAACATTTTCTTTGGTAATTAAATCATTTTTTGCAGCATAAGAATTGCAGATAAATGAGTGTGTAAATTTATGCAAGAAAATTTCATAATATTTATAAAAATAATTCGATTGATAGTAATTTAGACTTCTTCTTAATAAAACTTTTTTTATTTTTGGGAATATAATCATCAATGTACCAAATAAAAAATAAGATTTTGGTAACATAAAAAAAACAATTTTTGGCTTAATTAAAAATATTTCAATCAAAAACCTATAGAAAAAAAATATCTTATTCATTTGATAAATTTTTATTTTTTTGTCAAATTTATATTGAATTTTTTTTTGACCGAACATAAATATATGAATATCATAATAAATACAGAGATAATTAGATAAATAATTAAGTTGTTTTTCTGCTCCACCTCTACTTAAATCATTTATACAAAAAAATAATTTTAATCTATTTGAATTAATTTTTTCCATTTTTCGAATTTTTCAGTATTATATTTTTTTAAGTTAAATTTTTTTTCCAAATTTTTACTAATATAAAGATATTTTTTTTTATTAGAGATAATTCTATACAACTTTTCAAACAAATCTTTTGGATTATTATTTTTAAAAATTATTCCTGTACGATTATTTGAAATAATTTCTGTAGGTCCAAAATTACAATTCGAACTTACAGAAACAACTCTTGCAGCCAATGCTTCTAATAATGAATTTGGAAACCCCTCAAATCTAGAGGATAAAATATATAAATCGTATTTATGATATAAATGCAAAATATTATTTGATACTCCTTTTAAAAAAATAAAATTATTTAATTCATACCGATCTATCATTTCTTTAATTATCTTTTGCTGAGAACCAACACCATAAATATCACATTGAAAATTTATATTCTTTTTTTTTAAAAGATATAGAGCCTCTATGAGGACATCATATCCTTTTTGTTTTTCAAGCCTCCCTACAGATATAAATTTTAACTTCTTATTAAATATTTTTATATTTCTGCACTTAATATCTTCTGTAATAGTATTTTGAATAATCTTAATTTTAGATTTATTAAGAAATTTATACATTTTAGTTATTCCCTTTGTTTGCAAAACTAAGTAGCTGCAAAATCTATAAAATATTGTCTTCAAAATTAAATTTAAAATTGGCCTTTCTGATTTTTCTGGATTATTTCTATCAGATATAATTTTTATTTTTATGCTTTTAATAAATAAAGAAGAAATTAATACAGTTATATTCATTGTCTCTAGGAATGATATCAACACATCGGGCTTGCGTGTTCTTAAATTTAAATTAATTGAATATATTCTTTTTAAAAAGTTATAAATCTTAGATAAAAAGTTTTGATTATTATTTAATAAATTTAAATTTAAAATTTTAATTTCTTTAGATATACTATAAAAGCAATCTTTATTTTTTTGAAAAGTTAAAATTGATACTGAATTTTCTTTTGATAAATAATTGCCAAGTAAACATGCATTTCTTTCTGCTCCACCAGAGGATAACGTAGAAATAGCTAGGCAAATTTTCATTATATGTTGAGATTGTTTAGTTAATATCATAATACATCTAAATTATGAAAAATAAAGATATTTCAATTGCTGTAATAGGCCTGGGTTATGTCGGACTTCCTCTCGCAAACGGCTTATCAAAAAGTTTTAGAACTACTGGTTACGATATTAATAGTAAAAAAATTCTAGAGTTAGAAAAGGGATATGATCAAACTAATGAAATAAAAAAAATTAATAAATCTTTAAGACTTACGGCAAAACTTAAAGATCTTGAGGATTGTAATTTTTATATTTTTTGCCTACCTACGCCTGTAGACAGAAAAAAGAAGCCTGATTTACAAATTTTAAACCAATCTTTACAACTTGTTTCTGGTATTTATAATCCTGGTGACACAATAATTTTAGAAAGTACATTTTACCCTGGTGCAACAGAAGAGCTCGTAAATAAATATTTTAACCCAAATAATAAAAAAATTAATATTGGTTACTCTCCTGAAAGAATAAACCCTGGAGATAAGAAAAATATAATTTCAAAAATTACAAAAGTAGTTTCTGCAAATAATGCTTCAACACTAAATATAATGAAAAAAATATATGGATCATTAAATAATAACAACATATATGCTGCAAAAAGTATTAAAGTGGCTGAGGCTGCAAAGCTGATCGAAAATGTACAAAGAGATTTAAATATTGGTTTAATAAACGAGTTGTCACAAATATTTGATAAAATAGATATATCTGTTCATGATGTTCTGAGTGCTGCAAAAACAAAATGGAATTTTTTAAATTTTAAACCAGGTCTAGTTGGAGGACACTGTATTGGAGTTGATCCATACTATTTAAAATATTTATGTGATAAAGTTAAATTTAAACCCAAAGTATTTATGTCCGCTAGAAATACTAACGAGGACATGATACATTATTATAAAAAAAAAATTATTAGAAATTTTAATTCAAAATCTAAAATATTATACTTGGGTGTAACCTTCAAGGAGAACACTAATGACTTAAGAAATTCAAAGTATCTTGATTTACTAAAGATGATTTCAAAAAATCATAAGGTGCATTATTACGACCCGCTGGCTAAAAACTTGGGCAAATTAGATAAAAATTTAATTAAATACAAAAAACAAGTCTATGATGTTATTATTTTTGCCGTTCCTCATAATAAATTGTTTTATTTTTTAAAAAACAATTTAAAAGGCTTAATTAAAACTAATGGAACTTTTATAGATTTAAACAAAAATTATAAATTTATTATAAACAAATCTACAAAATACATTTGTTTATAATATAAAAATATTGAATGAATATGGATTTTAAAAATAAAAAAATTTTAATAACTGGTGGAACTGGTACTTTTGGAAAAGCATTTTTAAAATATTTGCAAACTCTAAAATCTAATCAACCCAAAAAAATTGTAATTTATGCAAGAGATGAGCATAAGTTTAATGATATGCTTAACGCTAATTTGGTCAGTAAAAATACAAGACTACTCATAGGAGATGTAAGAGACCAACAAAGGTTAGAGTTAGCAACTAGTGGCATAGATATTGTTATACACGCAGCAGCTTTAAAACATGTTATTTTTGCTGAATACAATCCAATGGAAGCTATCTCAACTAATATTTTTGGCTCTAACAACCTTATTAACGCTTGTATAAAAAATAAAGTAAAAAAATGTATGCTTGTTTCAACAGATAAAGCTGTAAACCCTATTAATCTTTATGGCTCAACAAAACTTTGTGCAGAAAAAATTTTTATAGCTTCAAATAACCTTTCGGCAGGTAAAACAAAATTTTCAGTTGTAAGGTATGGGAATGTACTTGGCTCAAGAGGAAGCCTAGTAGAAAAATTAAAAGAAGCAAAAATAAATAAAGAGAAAACATTTGGAATAACAGATAAAAAAATGACCAGGTTTTGGATATCGATTGAAGATGCTGTTAAATTTGTTGCAAAATCTATATCCTCAATGGATGGTGGAGAAATATTTATTCCTAAAATGAAAAGTATGGAAATTTTAAATTGTATAAAAACAATTTTACCTAATGCAAAAATTATAGATATAGGAATAAAACCTGGTGAAAAAATTCATGAAAAATTGATTCATAGTGAAACTAAAAATATCTATGAATTTAATAATCACTATATAATATTGCCTGAGTTTAAATTTTGGACAAAACAAAAATATAAAAATCTAGGAAAAAAAATAAAAGGGGAATTTGAATATTCTAGTAATACAAATAAGTTTTGGATTAAGGGTGAAGAATTGGCGAGAAAAGTTCTTTGAAGACCTATAGCTACTCAAAACAAAAAATAACAAAACAAGATTTAAAAGAGGTTAACAAATCTTTATTAAATAATCATTTGAGCAGAGGTCCTACTATAGATATTTTTGAAAAAAAAATTAAATTATTTACAAAATCTAAATATGCTATTGCAGTAAATAATGGAACATCGGCATTAATTTTAGCAATACACTCTCTAAAACTTAAAAAAAATTCATTAATAGCTGTACCTAATATTACTTTTATAGCGACAGCAAATACGGTTCTGCTTGCAGGACATAGAGTTGTTTTACTAGATGTTAATAAGGATACAGGATTAGTTGAATTAAAGAATATAAAAAAACAATTTTACAAATCAAAAATTAATTGCTTCATCAATGTACATTTAAATGGAAATATTGGAGAATTAAAAGATATACATAAATTTTGCAAAAGTAAGAAAGTAAGAATTATAGACGATGCCTGTCATGCCCTAGGTACAGAATATAGTGTTAATCAAAAAATTTATAATATGTGCGATAATAAATATTGTGATATATCAACGCTTTCTTTTCATCCAACAAAACTTATAACAACAGGAGAAGGTGGTGCACTCTTAACAAATAATAAAGAGATAAATGACAAAGCAAGAAAAGTCATGAATCATGGGTATGAAGAATTTTTTATTAAGAGTGGAAACTACAAACATAGATATTATAAAATTGTCAGTCCTGGTTATAACTTTAGGATTAGTGATATTAATTGCGCATTAGGGATAGGACAATTTAAAAATATAAAAAACAAGATAAATCATAGAAGAAAAATTGCTCAATTTTATGATAATTATTTTAAAGAAAATAAATTTGTTGATACTTTAATTATTGATAAATATGTCAAATCTTCATACCATCTTTATCCAATATTTATTAAATCACTTAAAAAAGTTAATAAAATAGAATTAATAAAAAAATTGGAAAAAAAAAGAATATTTACTCAGATTCACTACTTGCCATTAAATAAGCAACCACTGCTTAGAAAAGCAGACAAATTATTTTTAGAAAGTCAAATTTATTATGAAAAATCATTAAGCATTCCAATGCACGACGACATAAGTATAAAGGATGCCGAATATATCTGTAAAACAATAATTAATGAAATTAAAAAAATCAAAAAAAATTAAATTTGGCATTGTTGGTTATGGTTCAATTGGGAAAATTCATAACTCCATATTAAATAAATTAGGGTATGAAACTTTAATTTTTGATACTAAGAAAGAATCAAATAAAATAAAATATAGTTCTTTAAAAGAAATTTCAGAAAATTGTGAAGCAATAATCATTTCATCTCCGAGCTTTACTCATTTTAAATATTTAGAATACTTTTCAAAAAAAAATAAGCATATATTTATTGAAAAGCCATTTAGTCATGAAGTTAATAAAACAAATAAAATCTTAAAAGATTACAAAAAAAACAAAAATATAATTGCTGTAAATTATAATTTAAGAGTAAGAAAATCTGTAGAAGTATTAAAAAAATCCTTAAAAAAAGTTAATCAGATATATTGGTCAAAATTTACCATGAGTTCAAATGTTTTAAATTGGAGAAAAGATTATAATTTTTCTAAAAATTATACACACAACAGATTAGCTGGTGGAATTATTTTTGACAGTATTCATGAAATTGATTTAAATCATTATTTGTTTGGAGATGTAAAATTTATTAATTCTTCTTTAATAAATTATGATAAAAAAATATTTAAAAATAATTCTTTTGCCCATATTCTACTAAAAATTAATAATGAATTTATTTCATCAATTCAACTGGACTACAAAGGGGGGCCTGACAGAAGGACTATAGAAATCCTTACTGACAAAGGTTTATTTTTAACTGACATAAAAAAAAATACGCTAAAACTTATAGATAAAAATAATCAAATTAAAATTTTTAAAAAATACCTTCCTCAAAAAATAGATGATTACACAAAAATGATGAAAAATTTTGTTTTAAAAATAAATAATTCAAAAAAAGAAATTATATGTGGACCTGAAGTTGCCCTTAAAAACGTCAAAATTGCTAAATTAGCTGATGAATAAAAACATTGGAATAATAATACAAGCAAGAACCGGGTCAAAAAGATTGCCTGGAAAAGTCTTGATGAACATTACTACCGAATTAAATATGATAGAATATTTAATTAAAAGAATACAAAACTGTAAGGAAGTTAAAAAAATTATAGTAGCAACTTCAAAACTTAAAAAAGATGATAAAATAACCAAAATAAAATCAAATGGAATTGAGTTTTTTAGAGGTAGTGAAAAAAATGTCCTAAAAAGATATATTGATGCTGCAAAAAAATTTGAAATTAATCATATAATTAGAATAACAGCAGATTGTCCCTTTTCTGACCCTGGTATTATTGATTTACTGATAAAAAAATATTTTAAAGGAAATTATGACTATGTTTCAAATGTAAATCCCCCAACTTTTCCAAATGGGTTTGATGTAGAAATATTTAAACTTAAAATAGCTGAAAAAAGCCTATTTTTATTTAAATCTTTAAAAAATCTAGAACACGTTACTTATGCAATAAGAAATAAAAAAACAAAAAAAAAACTTGTTAAAAAAACATATAATTTGTCTAATAAGAAGAACATCAATAATTTGCGACTAACTCTAGATAACATTGAAGATTTAAAAAAAATTAAAAAACTAGCAAACTATGTTAAAATTAATGATAATTGGAAACAGATATATTTTAAACTCAAAAAATTAAATAATGAAAAATAACCTAAAATTATTCAAAGAAGCTCTAAAGTACATACCTCAAGCCAGCCAAACATACTCTAAATCTTATAAAGTTCATTTTAAAGATGTATCACCACTTTTTTTAAAAAAAGGTAACGGCTGTTATGTGTGGGATGAAGATAATAAAAAATATATAGATTTCATTAGCGCTCTTTTACCAATAATTATAGGGTATAATACTAAAGAGATTAATTCTGCAATAATTAAACAATTGAAAAAAGGCATATCCTTTTCTCTTCCAACAAAATTAGAAACTCAACTAGCAAAGGAACTCTGCAAACTAATACCAAGTGCGGAGATGGTCAGATTTGGAAAAAATGGTTCTGATGTAACTGGTGCATCAATAAGATTAGCTAGAGCATATACTGGTAGAGATAAAATTATTTTTTGTGGATATCACGGATGGCATGATTGGTACATTGGAAAAACAGATATGTCATTAGGTGTGCCTAAACAAATTAAAAAATTAACCAACTCTTTTAAATACAATGATTTTGAAACATTAGAAAAAATTTTAAAAAAAGAACCTAATAAATATGCTGCAGTAATAATGGAGCCAGTTTATAATATTGAACCTAACAAAAACTTCCTACAAAAAGTAAGACGAATTACAAAAAAATATGGCTGTCTATTAATATTTGATGAGATCGTTACAGGCTTTAGAGTGCACATCAAGGGAGCTCAGTATTATTATGGGGTCACACCCGATGTATCATGCTTTGGTAAAGCTATGGCAAATGGTATGCCTATATCTGCTATTGTAGGAAAAAAAAAAGTTATGAAAAATTTTGATAAAATATTTTTTTCAACAACTTTTGGAGGTGAAACTTTATCTATCGCTGCTGCCTTGGAAACAATAAAATTTTTAAAGAAAAAAAAGGTAATAGATAAAATAAAAATTTTTTCAAAAAAATTAAGATTAGATATTAATAAGATTATTTTACAAAATAATTTAGGCAAAATATTTAAAATTGAGGGTGTATGGTGGAGACCAGCTTTTGAAGTTCTGGAAGGAGTTAATAGACAATATCTTCAAATTTTAAGAAAAAATTTAGTTCAAAATAAAATTTTAATTGGAAATAGTTTTAACTTTTGTTATTCACATATAGATAAGAAAGTATATTTAACTTTGATAAAAAGTATTGAAAAGTCATTAAATGATACAATGAGTACAAAAGAACTTAAAAAATTTAAAATTATTAAAAGTGGAGTGCGATCTTAAAGTTGAAGATAGCTCATCAAAATATGAATTTTAGGATCAAAAACATCTGGCTTCCTGTAAAAACTCATTAACCCTGTCTTTACATTTGAATAATTAAAATGTCCTGTTACTAACCCCATCAGTAAACTGTAACTACATCTAAATATTTCATAATTAGAGTCCTTAATTTTTTCTTCTTGAATAGTTTCTACTGTATCATCAGCTAATGACATTCTATATAAATGCTCGTGACCCACATCTATAAAAAATGCTTTGTCAGAAACTATACTCATTTTACTTTGCCATTTAATTTGATTTGATCTAGCTTTTTTTAAAATCCTTTTAAGATTTTGATGATAACTTTTTCCAATAATAAAAATATCTGAACTTAATTCATTGTGTGGATAAAATTTTTCTAACTTATCACTTATAAATTCCTCATCAAATATACTTTTGTTTTCAGAAATTCGCTCTAGATATTCACTTTGGTCGTCATGAGTTATTGGTATAAAATCAGCTGATGCTTTTCCAGTTTCAAAGTCATATTCTTCCCCACCATTAATTAGTATTTCAGTAAAACTCTGATTTTTATCCTTGCAATACTTAACTCCTTCTTGAGCAGTTCCAACTCCATAAAAAGCATATAACTTTGCTTTTTTTCCGCCATAAACACATCCAGCAGCAAATGGAAATACATTTCTTGGTTTTATACTGTCTATAAATTTAAACATTAAATCATAATTCCTTATTTTTTTTTCATTTGCTTTAATTTCTCTATCTTTGGCTGTTAAGTTTTCATAAAATGCTGGATAAGGCCCTTGATAGGCATAGGGAATCATGGCTATATCAAAATTAAATTTTTTTCCAATTTCATCCATTTGATCTTTTGAATAGACCACATCATTTGCATTTAACATTGTAAGACCATCGACCTTAAATATTCCAAATGAATCTACCTCTGGATTAATTTCAGCAACATATAAATTGCATTCATCTTCATCATTAAATTTGTAACTTTCATTATTTTTGCAAACTATTACGTTTTTAAAACCTAGGGCTTTAAGATTTTTTTCAGTAAAATTGTTTTTATAATCTGCACATAAAACTGGAGTATTTTTATCAAATAAATTTAAGGTTATTTTATCAAAGTGATCTGCATGGGTGTGAGTAATATAAATATAGTCAGGTTTTATTGAAGCTATTTCTTCTTTAGAAAATTTTGTTTCTGGAAAATTGTATAAGTTGGTGTTTGAGGTTTCATCAAATGTTATCCATGGATCACATAAAATGGATAGATTTTTTCCACTAATAAGTACCATTGAATTTGTAAAATATTTAATCTTCATTTTTATAAAATTGACGTTCCAGTTTTTAAAAATCTACCATCAGAAGCTCTATCTAATCTTTGAAAATTTATCCCATTTTTTAATTTTCTATTTTCCACAATATTACCTTTAATTAATTTAAAACTTTTACCCAAGCAACTTTTTATTCGGTTATTATTGTCGCTTTGGATTAAATATCTGAGAGAAACTCTAGGGGTTTTACTGAAGTTAAGACCGGTTCCGTGTAAATTTAGTCCATGGAAACAGAATATTTTACCTGCTTTTCCAAACAGATCTATTTGTTTACATTGCATGTGATTTCCTTTGAGATCACTATAAAACCATTCATTTTTTTTACTACCTGGTCTAATATAGTGAGGATAGTGAGATGCACCAAATTTATAAGATCCACTTAAAATCTTTAATGGTGAGTCCTTTTCTGTAACATCATCTAAATATATATAAAAAGTAATAAACTTCTTCCCTCTAGTCATATCTTGATGAAAATCAATGTTTTGAAAATATTGAACATCTTGATATTCTCTTTTAATATAGGGATTAACATTGGGTCTTCCGATATCTTCTGTTATTTTTGAGGCCCACAATGGATGAATAGATTTAGGAACCGATCTGATTATTGACTTTTTTCTTATAAGATATTGTTTTCCAACAATGGTCTCTACTGCTTTAATAAAGTTTGGTGATTTTTCGATAAAATCAAGATTAATTTTCAAATTATAAATTGCATTATGATCAATTGTGCCAGGAGAATAGTTTTTGAATTTTCCTTTTTTTAAAAATTCTTTTTTTGATTTATAGAATATATTTTTATTACATGGACGATTTTTATCTATAAATTTTTGTAATTCTGAGCATTTTTTTTTATCAAGTACACTTCCAAAATCATAAAAGCCTTCCTCAAGAAATTTTGATTGAGCTTTATTTTTATTTAACATAATTAATAACTCTTCCACATTTTTTATTATATAAATCCTTGGTTTTATCTAGTCTATAATTTTTTAGATAAAAAGATTTAGTGAATATCTTTTCATTTGATTTATTAAAAATTGAATTTTTATTCAACTTATTTGGTGAAAGTATATATCTTAAGGCTAGTCTTGTTTTTTTTTTATTGTTATCAATGGTTGAACCATGAAGAGTATAACCATTAAAAAAGATTGCTGTTCCGTTCGATCCTAAAATTGGGACTTGTTTAGTTAAAATATGATTTCCTTTAAGGTCAGAATAGTAAATATATTTTTTATTAGAACTAATTCTGCAGTAGTGTGGGTAGTAAGTTGCCCCAAGAATGTGAGTTTTATCTAACATTCTTATTGGACCATCACTTTCATTTAAAATTGAATCTAGATAAATTAAAACAGTAGTAGCATTTCTTAATTTTCCACCATTTTCTTGATGAAAATCCAAACTATTTGAATAAGATATGTTTCTATATTGATCTTTTATATACATATTTAATTGAGGCATGCCAATATCTCTAACTTCTTCACTTACCCATTTTGGCATAATTTTTTGAGGTAAAATTTTTATTAACCATTTAGACTCAATAGAATATTCTCCCCCAAAAAAAATTTCTAAAATTTTATTAAATTTTGTATTTTTTTCAATGAAATCTAGATTAATACTTTTATCTAATAGGATATTATTTTCATTTAATCCTGGTGTAATTTTCGAAAATCTTGTTTTATTTTTAAAAATTTTAAAATTGTTGTAAAATATATCTTTTACTTCAGGAGCTAATTTTTTTAATCTTTTTTTGAGTTTTATAATTTTCTTGATGTCAAAAGTTTTTGGCAAAGCAAGGTAACCATTTTCAATAAATTTATTTTTTTGTTTAGTTTTAAGCATTTATTTTAATTAAAATATAGATAGATAAATCTTATCATCTTTTTTTATATAGCTTTTGATAGTTTTAATATTCATAATATCTTCATTATCACTTATTTTTTTTCAAGGAATGTATTGCTCTAATTTAAAACTTATTTAAGTAAATTTTTATTACGTGATTTTTCTGTAAATTAGCATAGAACAATATTTAATCAAAAATTAAATTTAACATTAAAACGAATGAAATTAAGTAAAATTTGTAATTCTGAAGTTATTTTAGCAGATGATATTAAAATACTAGAAAAAAATAATGTTGTAACAGATGGATCTATAATACTTACATTTATTGGAGAAGAAGATCACGAAAAAAAAATTTATAACTTTTATAATTTTATAGATTATGAGTTGCATCGTAAACTAGAGATTTCATCAAAAAATATTTCAGAGAAATTTCATGAGTCGTTAACAATTGGATTGGCTTTAAAAAAAAATATTACAAGAATATTTTATGGGCAGATAGGGTTATATCCACACTTTGATCTAATTAAAAAACTTATAAATAATAAAAATAAATTATATATTTATACAGAAGATGAAAAAATATTAAATATTTTCAGAATTATAGAAAAGTTTGGTGATGTAAATATTTTTTACAAAAAAAAAATAATTCCAAATTATTCTTCTTATTTTAAAATTTCAAGACTTGATTTGTTAAAAATGTATTCATTAAGTGAAATAATTTTTTATATTAAAAAAAAGTTTTCTCCTACATTCAAAAATTTTAATAACTTAAGACATAAGGTATTTGTTCACTTATCAACAGAAGCAAATTTTTTGTCGATTGATAAATATCTAAATGATAAATGGCAGAGTAAAATATTAGAAGTTGATTTAAATAAGATAAAGAAATTGAAATCTAAGGATAATCAAGAATTTGATAAAATATTTGAAGCTACCCAGTCAATTACCAGCTCTCACTTTGATGATAACAAGTATTTCAAAGAACAGCTAAAAAATGAATTTAAGCTTTTTTTTGAAGATTATATTACATGCTATTATGAGGTTTCTAAAATTTTTGAAAAACTTAATTCTAAATTTTACTTTTTAACAAAAATAATAAGAGGACCATTAATGACTTCTTTGTATGACTATGGGAAAAAAAATAACAAAAATTTTTTTTGGATTTCACATCAACATGGGCATGGCATAGAAATAAGTGACATTCATGATAAAACTCAAATTACAAAAGAAGAAACTCTATCAGACTTATTATTTGTATATTC
>ENA-OSJC01001181-OSJC01001181.1-marine-metagenome-genome-assembly--contig:-NODE-1181-length-22229-cov-3.648880_pt1 | contig 22229 bp, 18 predicted proteins | sample MGYA00237885_ERZ534234 | MGnify/ENA primary metagenome ERZ534234 (study PRJEB26413, sample SAMN06343907) | marine metagenome | isolation source: coastal waters | place: Atlantic Ocean: West Antarctic... | reverse complement strand
TGGTGGTATTACGTCTGCTAACAGAAATTTGATTATTTCTTTAAAGAATAATTTTAAATTTATTAATATTTTTTTTAAATCTTGTAAGGATTTAGAACAAGAAAATGACATTCCAAATATTTACTTAAAGTACTCGCTTTTTTATCCTCAAAATTTAATAAAGACCATTAAGCACCTTAAACCAGACTATATAATTATTAATGGATTATTTTCAATTAAATCGTCTATCATCCCAATAATTCTAAATTATTTTTTGAAATATAAAATAATAATTAGCCCTAGAGGAATGTTAAAAGAATCAGCATTAAAAAAAAATTATTTAATAAAAATATTTTTTTTAAAAATTTTAAAATATTTTTTAAATAATAATACTATTTTTCATGCAACTAATAATATTGAAAAGGATGAAATAAATTTTTTTTTCAAAAATTCAAGTACATTCGTCGTTTCAGACACACCTCCTAAACTTAAGACCCCCTATACAAAAATTTTAAAATCGGAAAACGTACTAAGATTATTTTATTTAGCCAGAATAGATGATATAAAAAACCTTTTATTTTTGTTAAATATAATTAAATTGTTGCGTAAACAGAACGATAAAAAATATCATTTATTTCTAAATATTGGTGGTGAAATTGTGGATGAAAAATATTGGATTAAATGTAAAAGATTAATTAATGATTTGAATAAATTTCATCAGATTAACATTAATTATTTAGGACAACTAAACAGAAATCAGATTCAAAAATTTTTTTTCAAATCTCATTTATTTTTTTTGCCAACAAAAGGGGAAAATTTTGGATATTCTATCATCGAATCTCTCTCTCATTCCGTTCCTGTTTTGATTAGTAATAACACTCCATTTGTAAATTTAGAAAAATTAAGGTTTGGTAATGATTTGGATTTAAACGACAAACATAAATTTGTAGAAATATTGATGAATTATATTACTATGAATGACAGTATATTTTCAAGAATTAGATGTTCTATATATAAAAATTATAATAAGTTTGCATTTTTAGATAAAATTAAATTGGATTACATAAAAATATTTAATAATAAATTTAAATAAAATGATAATATTAGGATTAAACGTTTACCATGGTGATTCTTCGGCCAGTCTATTAAAAGATGGTGAAACCTTGTGCGCTTTTGAAGAAGAAAGATTTACCAGATTTAAGCATTGGGCTGGTTTTCCATTAAATTCAATAAAGAGTTGTTTAAAAGAGGCTAACATTACTATTGACAATGTAGATTTTATTACTGTTTCAAGAGATCCGAATTATAATATTTTTAAAAAATTTTTATTTTTATTAAAAAACCCCAAATCAATTCCAAATTTTATACAAAGATTTAGAAATAGAAAACACATTTCAAATTTATCATTAGATTTTACGAATAATTTTAACATTTCTAAGGTTGATATTGAAATGAAAATTAAAAATGTGGAACATCATAATTCTCATTTGGCAAGTGCTTTTTTTGCATCAGATTTTAAAGAATCAGCTATTCTCTCAATTGATGCATTTGGAGATTTTTCTTCAACGGTTTTAGCTATTGGTAAGGGTAACCAAATAAATAAAATCGAAGAAGTTAATTTTCCGCATTCTGTAGGACAATTTTATACGGCTATAACTCAGTTTTTAGGATTTCATTATTACGGAGATGAGTATAAGATAATGGGATTGGCACCTTATGGAAAAGCAGTGTATATGGAAGAAGTTTCTAAAATATTAAAACTCACAGATGATGGTCTATTTAAATTAGATTTAAAGTATTTTACTCATCATACTAAGGGTGTACAAACAAAAATTTTTGAAAATAACGATCCAACACCAAGTTTATTTTTCTCTGATAAAATGGAAGAACTATTTGGAAAAAAAAGAGATCCAAAATCTGATTTAACTCAAAAACATAAAGATATTGCTGCTTCTGTTCAACTTCATTGTGAAAATGTTATTTTTCATCTTTTAAATAATTTATATTCAAAAACAAAAATTGATAATTTATGTATAGCTGGTGGAGTTGCTCAAAATTCTGTTGCAAATGGAAAAATATCTAGTAATACCAATTTTAAAAATATATACATCCCCCCTGCAGGTCATGATGCAGGCACTTCAATTGGTTCTGCCTTATTTTATTATAATCAAGTTAAGAATAAGCCTAGGTTCAAGGCTATGTTTAATCCATATTTAGGTTCAAAAAGCAATAACAGGGATATTGAAAATTTATTAATAAATAAAAAAATTGAATACATAAAATATAAAGACAATGACTTAATTGATGAAACTGCTAAACTTTTGTTCGAAGGAAAAGTTGTAGGTTGGTTTCAAGGAAATGCAGAATTTGGCCCAAGAGCATTGGGTGGAAGATCTATCTTAGTTGATCCAAGAAGAAATGATGCAAAAAAATTATTGAACGCTAAAATTAAGAAAAGAGAAAGTTTTAGGCCTTTTGCCCCATCAATATTAGAAGAATTTGTGAATAAATATTTTGAAATAGATGATAAGGCACCATTCATGGAAAAAGTTTTACCAATTAAAACTAATATGCAAAACAAAATTCCTGCTGTCACTCATGTAGATGGAACAGGTAGACTTCAAACTGTAAATAAAATTAATTCTCCAAAGTATTATGCTTTAATAAACTCTTTCTACAAACTTTCTGGTGTTCCAATATTGCTTAACACATCTTTTAATGAAAATGAGCCGATAGTAAATGTCCCAGAAGAAGCTTTAAACTGTTTTTTAAGAACAGAAATGGATGTATTGGTCTTAGAAAATTTTATAATTAAAAGATGATTTAATAATGAAAATTTTAATTACTGGAGGATCTGGATTTATAGGCACAAACCTAATTGATTGTTTTTTAAAAAAACAATTCAAAATATTAAATTTAGATATAAACCCACCCAGAAATCACATTCACATGAATTTATGGAAGCAATTAAACATTTGTGATTATAAATTTCTCTCAAAAGCTGTAATTGACTTTAACCCGAATTTCATAGTTCATTTAGCTGCAAAAACTGATTTAAATGGTAAGTCTTTAACTGACTATGATGCTAATGTTAAAGGAGTTGAAAATATAATGGAAATTTCTAAAGACATCCCAGCATTAAAAAGAGTAATTATAGCATCCTCAATGTTGGTTTGTAAGATTGGATATAGGCCGAAATCTTTTGAAGATTATAAGCCAGATACTATTTATGGAGAAAGTAAGGTTTTAACTGAAAAAATTGTTAAAAAATATAAAATAGATTGGGTAATTATAAGGCCAACTTCAATTTGGGGTCCCTGGTTTGGAGCTCCATATAAAAACTTTTTTGAGTTGGTTTTAAAAGGATATTACTTTAATATTCCTAAAAGTAAATCTGCAACCAAAACATTTGGCTATGTTAAAAATACATGTGATCAAATTGCCACCTTATTATTAACAAATAATAAAGTTATTAGTAAAAATTATTTTTATTTGGGTGATTTAGAACCTATAAATATCCACGAGTGGGCAAATATGATAAGAAATATTTCAGGAAAAAATAGATTGATAACATTTCCCTTGTTTGTATTAAAATATGGTAGTTACTTTGGACAATTAATTAAAGATTACTTTAAAATTAATACTCCTCTAAATAAATTTAGATACAGAAATATGACAACAGATAATATAATTCCAGAAATGGATAAATTGAGTGAAATTGGTTTTCAGAGAACCCAAAAAATTGAAAAGAATATTAATGAAACAATTCATTGGATACATTCGAATAAATCATGAGTTCAAAAATTTATAGAATTATTATAATTTTAACTCTATGTATAATTATAATAAATTTTTCTTCTTCAAACATAAATGCTGATGAATTTGCATTAGGTGAAGAAACCACATCTTATTATGCTCAAAACAAACTTGGGCATAAAATTCACTTTTCAAATTTAAATGACGTCAATTTTGATTCTAGTAAGGAATTGATTTTAATTTTAGGAAATTCACAAACTCATGGTATAAATCAAAAGCAAATTACAGATGTAAATTATGTTGAAATTTTAGATTCTCATTTCAATTCTAATAATATTATTTCATTTTCTTTACCAAACGCTACTTTAAATGAATTTTATTTAATTTCTCTTTATTTGATTGAAAAGTTTAATATTTCTCAAATAGTATTACCTGTTTTTTTTGATGATTTTAGAGAGAATGAAATCCGCCCTGAAATAGTTAATTTTTTAAATTCCAATATATCAATTGATAAATTATCAAATTCAATAAAACAAAAAATTCTGTATGGTTCCGAAGAAGAACATCATTCACATAATAAGTCAACTCAAGATTTGTCAGAACAAAAATTGAATGATTTTTTTAATAAATTTCGCTTGTGGAAAAATAGAGAAAATTTAAGGGTTCAACTATTTACCTTTCTATATAAACTTAGAAATACAGTATTTTTTATTAGTCCATCTTCAATTAGGTATAAAATCAAGGAATCCTACGATCAGAATTTAAACTCACTGTATAATTTATTAGACAACTCTTACAAAAATAATATTCAAGTATTAACTTATATACCACCAATTAGGAAAGATGTAAAAATCCCATATGATTTAACTGAATATAATGATTTCAAGAAGGATATTAAATTATTAAAAAATGACTTTAGTAATCTGAAATATGCTGATTTAGACAGTATTGTTAATGGAGAGTTTTGGGGTTATAAAAATTCTACAAATCTCTTAAAATCTACAGAGTATGATTTTATGCATTTTAATTATTATGGTCATAAAATTCTTGCGGATACTCTTAAAACTTTAATTAAATAATGTTCTTTAATTCTTTAACATATCTAATTTTTTTATTTCTAGCTGTATCAATATATTGGTTATCAGCTAGAAAATTTAGAGTATTTATTTTAGTTGCGCTTAGTTGTATTTTTTATGGTTTTTGGAGGTGGGATTTTTTACTTCTAATTCTGTTTTCCACTGTTTTAGATTATTCTATTTCCCTTTTAATTTTCAAAAATAACAACAACGATTTTAAAAGAAAGATACTTTTAATAGTTAGCGTTTCATCAAATCTTTTACTTTTAGGATATTTTAAATACTTATATTTCATAGTCGACAATATTAATTTCTTTATAAATGGAGAGATATCTCTTCCAAATATAATCCTTCCTTTTGGAATTAGTTTTTATACTTTTGAAACAATAAGTTACACCACCGATGTTTACAGAAGATTAATTAAACCTGAAAAAAATTTACTAACATACTCTCTTTTTGTTACTTTTTTTCCAAAATTGGTTGCTGGCCCTATTCAAAGGACTTCTGAGTTTTTAAACCAAGTTAACTCACCTCAAAAATTTAAATTATCAAATATATTTGAGGGATTAAAAAGAATATTAAATGGTTTATTTTTAAAAGTTGTTTTAGCTGATAATATTAGTCCAATGGTTGATCAAGGATTTCTTTTAGATCCAGAACTTCTTTCGGCATTAGATGTTTCAACTTTAGCGTTTCTTTTTGGATTTCAAATTTATTTTGATTTTGCTGGTTACTCAAATATTGCAATAGGAAGCGCTAGATTATTTGGATTCATTATCCCTGAAAATTTCAATTTTCCTTATATAGCAACTTCATTTAAAGATTTTTGGAAACGGTGGCATATATCACTTTCTTCTTGGATTAGAGATTATCTTTATCTCCCATTGATGGGGGTACGCGTTGGTAAGACTACGTCTAAAGGCGGGATTGGAGAAAAATTAGATGAACCAAAATTAAGAAATAAAAATTTCATTTTGTTTATTACTTGGGCAGTTATGGGACTTTGGCATGGAGCTAATTGGACTTTTTTGTTGTGGGGATTAATACATAGTGTGTATATCTTTCTAGAAAGAATTATTAGCAAATCTTTCAAAAATCTAATTAATATAAATATTAAATGGTTTACAGTCTTTTTTCTATCAATGCTGAGTTGGATCCCTTTCAGGGCTAGTTCTGTTTCCGATTCATTCATAATGTATTATCATTTTTTTGATTTTTCAAACTTTTTTTCTAGAAATCTAAGAGAAAATAATTATTTGATAGCTTTTTTATTAACTCTCCTTTTTATTTCAACATTTTATTTTTCTAAAAAATTAACTATAAGAAGTAAATTTTTAAAAAGTAGTATAGACATTCTAAAATATACCTTTATGACAGTCTTAGTATATATTTTTTTAAGGCCAATACAACAGTTTATTTATTTCCAATTTTAGTTTTTAATTAACCAAGTTCATATATTTACAAAATTATTATTTATAAAATAAATTATTATGAAAAAAGTTATTGTATTGGGAGGAGGAGGTTTTATAGGTGGTCATTTATCTAAGAGATTGAAGAAAGAAGGTTGTTATGTTAGGATTGCTGATATAAAAAATCACGAGTATTGGAGCCATGATGAAATTTGCGATGATTTTATCAAATGTGATTTAACGAATCCAATTTCGGTTTCTGAAGTAATTTTTGAAGATGCTGATGAGGTTTACCAGTTAGCTGCAGACATGGGTGGTGCGGGATATATTTTCACTGGGAATAATGATGCAAACGTAATGCATAATTCATCTTTAATTAATTTAAATATAGCTAAAGAATGTGTTGTAAAAAAAGTAAAAAAAGTTTTTTACTCATCATCTGCATGCATGTATCCAGAACACAATCAGTTAGACCCTAATAATCCTAACTGTGAAGAAAGTTCAGCATATCCAGCTAATCCAGATTCTGAATATGGTTGGGAAAAATTATTTAGTGAAAGATTGTATTTCGCGTTTAATAGAAATTACAATTTGAATGTTCGAGTTGCTAGATTTCACAATATTTTCGGTTCACAAGGAACTTGGGATGGTGGAAAAGAAAAAGCTCCAGCTGCAATGATAAGAAAAGTATGTCAAGCGAAAGAGGGAGATGAAATAGAAGTCTGGGGAAATGGTCAACAAACAAGAAGTTTCTTGCACGTTTCAGAATGTGTTGAGGCAGTTTTGAGATTGATGAATTCAAAATTTTTGGGCCCCGTTAATATAGGTTCTGATGAGATGATTTCTATCAATGGCCTTGCCCAAATGGCTATAGATATTTCTAAAAAAAATATTCAAATTAAAAATATCAAAGGACAAGATTTTATAGATAAATATGGTTTTAAATGTCCTCTTGGTGTTAAAGGCAGAAATTCAGATAACAAGCTTTATAAATCCGAAATTGGGTGGTCTGTTTCAGAACCATTAATTGATGGAATGAAAGATACTTTTATTTGGATTGATAAACAAGTAAGAAAATCATAAGTTTTCAAAAAATTTCTAGTTGAAAATTCTTTTAATTTCTCAAGTTTTTTACCCTGATACGGTATCAGTGTCACAACACTTAACTGACTTGTCTATTTCATTAGCTAATAATGGTCATGAAGTTTCCGTTTATACCAGTAATTATCCTTATGAATCTAAAAAAAATAAGTTTTCAGCCAAAGAAAATTTTAAGGGAATAAATATATTTCGCGTCAAACAAACTGGTTTTGGCAAAGGAAAGACTATTTACAGATTAATTGATTTTTTCACATTTTATATTTCGATTTTATTTAAACTTTTATCAATTAAAAATAGACAGTTTGATATTGTTATTGGGACATCTGTTCCCCCAATGCTTGCAGTAGTTGGTGTTTTTATTTCAAAAATTAAAAGTATAAAATTTTATTACTGGGTCATGGATTTACAACCCGAATTATCTATTTCGTCTGGGTTAATTAAAAAAGACTCTTTTTTGGCAAAGGTTCTGACTTATTTTGGAAATTATAGTATTCGAAACTCCAAAAAAATATTTTCAATGGATTCTTATATGTCAAAATATCTTATTGAAAGAGGAGCAAAAAAAAATCAAATTTACACGAGCCCTCCGTGGCCTGTTTTAAGTGAAGTTTATCATGGCTCTCGTAGTGATAATCCATTTAGAATTAAATACAATTTTGAAGATAAAATTGTAATAATGTATTCTGGAAATCATGCATTTGTACATCCTCTAGACACCATATTAAATACCGCTAAAATTTTAAGTAAAAAGGATAAATTTTTATTTGTTTTTATTGGTGAAGGAGTAAGAAAAATTGATGTCACAAACTATAAAAACAAACACCAATTAAAAAACATAGTACAGATTCCTTTTCAGCCCAGAGAAAATATTCATCTTTCACTTGGCTCATCTGACTTACAAGTAGTAATTATGGGTAATAATCAAATTGGATTTACTCACCCAAACAAAATTTATGGAGGAATGTTTATTGGTAAACCCATCATATATATCGGGCCTGAAAAATCTCATGTCACAGATGTTTTAGAACAAGTTTCTGGTAATATTATGGTTGATCATAATGAGTCAAAGAACTTAGCAAACAAAATCTTGGAATTCTCTAAATTAAATTCTGATTCTCAAAAAAAAATTGGAACAAACAATAGAACTTTCGCTAATCAAAATTATGATCCTGAAAAATTAAAGTCTGATATGTGTAATCAAATAATTAAAGATTAATACTCATGTTTTTAATCTATTTTTATTACAATTCAATAATTACAGATGCTAACCAATCAATAATTATATTTCATTAAATTATTGTGGAATTAATATTAGGTTTTTTGATTATTGGAGAATATTTAAACTTAAAAAAAATTACTAAAATTGGCAAGACATATTGTTATAACAGGAATTAGTGGTTTCGTTGGGGGAAATCTAGCTCCATTTTTGAAAGAAAGTGGAGAAAGTATTGTAGGTGTTTCAAGAAACTCTTTTGGAGACAGGATAAGTTATGAGGATTTAAATTTGGATTTATTGAATAAATCCAAGACCCTTATTCATTTAGCAGGTAAAGCACACGATTTAAAAAAAGTATCTTTAGAGCAAGATTATTTCAGTTCAAATACTGAACTAACAAAAGATATATTCAATACTTTTCTTCAGAGTAATTGTGAAACTTTTATATATTTGAGTTCTGTAAAAGCTTCTGCAGATGCAGTTCAAAATATTTTGACCGAAAATATTTTACCAAACCCAGTAACTTTATATGGTAAATCTAAATTAGCTGCTGAAAATTATTTGCTTTCAAAGACTATTCCCAAGACTAAACGTCTATATATATTAAGACCTTGTATGATTCATGGTCCTGGAAATAAAGGAAACTTAAATATTCTTTATAAATTTATTTCCTCGAGAATCCCTTGGCCTTTGGGTGCATTCAAGAATCAGCGTTCGTATTGTAGTGTTGAGAATTTATTATTTATTATAAAAGAACTTATAGAAAATAAAGCTATTCAATCAGGAATATATAATGTTTCAGATGATAAACCTTTGTCAACAAATAAAGTTATTTTACTAATTGCAAAGTCACTTGAAAGAAATCATTTAATTTTAAAATTTCCGGTAAATTTAGTTAGATTATTATCTCGATTAGGAGATATAATTAAATTACCTTTAAATTCAGAAAATCTAAAAAAGTTAACGGAATCATATGTAGTTTGTAATAAAAAAATTATCCAAGCAATTGGAAAAAAACTTCCAATAAGAAGTGAAGAGGGAATGCTGAAAACTTTCGAATCTTTTAATAAATAATTTAATGATATGATTAAAGAGTCAATAATAAAACAACATATTAATTTTGATTACGATTTGAAAAAATTCAATAATCACCTCTCTGATAAAATTAATAATACTAATATATTAGTTATAGGTGGTGCTGGAACAATAGGGTCTAGTTACATCAAACAAATTTTAAAATTTAAACCTTCAAAAATAACTGTTGTTGATATTAACGAAAATGGTTTAACAGAATTAACTCGAGACCTCAGAAGTTCAAATTTATTAGATTATAATCCAGAATACATTACCTATCCTGTAAATTTATTAAGCGAAACCTTTGATAAAATATTTAATTCTGATAGTTGGCAAGTGGTTGCAAATTTTTCAGCCCATAAGCATGTACGTTCTGAGAAAGATAAAATTTCTGTTGAAGCATTAATTAAAAATAATGTTTACGGAGCAATTAAGCTTTTAAAATTTTGTGAGTCAAATCCTCCAAAATATTTCTTTAGTGTTTCGACTGATAAAGCTGCGAACCCTGTGAATATTATGGGGGCTTCAAAGAGCTTAATGGAAAAATTAATTCTTTCAAAGAAAAATAATTTTAGAGTATCAACAGCTCGGTTTGCCAATGTTGCTTTTTCCAATGGAAGTTTATTAGATGGGTTTATATACAGATTAAACAAGAAACAACCTCTTTCTTGTCCAGAAGATATTAAACGTTTTTTTGTAACCCCAGAACAATCAGGACAAATATGCTTGTTAGCTACGTTCTTGGGAGATACCGGAAACATTTTCTTTCCTAAATTAGATTTTCACAAAGATCAAATCTACTTTAAAGAAATTGCCTTAGATTTTCTAAAAGAGAACGGTTTTGAGCCAGAATTAGTTCTTTCGGAACAAGAAGCTAAAAACTTTGATTTTGATAAGTATCCTACAAAATATCCAATTTATTTTTTCAAGACAGATACTTCAGGAGAAAAAACATATGAAGAGTTCTTTTCTGAAGAAGAAGATTACGATTTGACTAAATATGACTCACTTGGCTACATTAAATCAAAAAATTATTCAATTTCATTTGACGAGGTGAAAAATGATTTTAATAATATTTTTGATAATCTAAATGCCGATAAAACAGACATAGTTACTTTAATTAAAAAATATGTTCCTGATTTCTTGCATATTGAAACAGGAAAACATTTGGATCAAAAAATGTGATTTTATGTATAAATTTATTTTAAAAAGAATTTTAGACATTATATTGTCGAGCATAGCTATTATAATTCTATGCCCAATTCTTGTTCCGGTTGCTGCAGGTTTACTTCTCACTGGAGAACATTATATTTTTTATTTACAAGAACGTATTGGATATAAAAACCTAAAGTTTAATATATATAAATTTGCAACTATGCTTAAGGACAGTCCTAATATTGGTACTGGCCTGCACACCACTCTAAAAGACCCGCGAATTTTGCAAATGGGAGGTTTTTTAAGAAAAACTAAAATTAACGAATTGCCACAGCTTTTTAATATTTTTTTAGGATCCATGAGTATAGTTGGTCCAAGACCTTTAGTTGATAAAACTTTTGAACCATATTCAGACTATGTTAAAAAAAACATTTATAATGTTAAACCTGGGCTAAGTGGAATCGGATCTATTATTTTCAGGGATGAAGAAAAGTTGCTATCAAATTCTAAAATTCCTATTGATGAATTTTACTCACAGTATATTTCTCCTTACAAGGGAGAATTAGAGCTGTGGTATCAAAAAAAAATATCTTTTCGCACTGACTTTATTATCATTTTTTTAACTCTATGGGTTGTATTATTCCCTACATCTAATCTTGTATTTAAAGTTTTTAGTGATCTGCCCTCAAAACCTGATTTCTTAAAATAAAAATTATACTTTTTTTATTACGCATTCTACTACTCCCCAAATAATTAACTCATTTTCTTTTTTAATCCTCTTAACTGTAAAATCTCCATTGATTAGGCATATTGCAATTCTTCAATTTTCTAGATTTAATAACCTGTCAATTCCTAACAGATCTCTATCTTCAAGTCCCGCTCCAATCATCGAATCTCCACCTACTCTGGCGTAAAAAATAGTATCTTAATTTCTTACTAATTCTCTGTTTAGACTAATTCGAACTTTTTTAAAATCATCTGCTCGTGATGGAAACCCAGCAGAAATTCTTTCTTCAGCTAGCCATTATCCAATTCCTTCTTCTTGTTTTGGAATAAAAAATTAAGTGATTTTTTTGAATTGAGCAACAGCATTATTTGATGAAATTTTTTCAATAGTTTTTGCTTTGGCATGTGACTCAACAATTACTAAATTGTTGACATTAGATTTGGAATTTAAGGACTCAAAAGTATATTGTTTTATTCAACTTTAGACTACTTTTTATATAAAAATTATTATTGAAAACTTGTCTTAGATTTTTATACCTGTACTGATTTAAGGATAATATATGAACATAGAATTACATATAAAAACCAAAAAAAATGGAAAAAACTCCAAGATATTTTATGTACTTTTATCTATTAAATATTATTTTTCAAATACTATTAGTAAATTAAATATATGATCAAAAACTTCAAAATATTTAATGATTTTAAAAAATCGTATTATTTTAAAGCTATAGTTTTAGTGAAGTTTATATTACTTTTTTTGTTTTCATCTGAGTATAGTAGTGTCTTATTTCAGCCTTTTGTTAATTCTTTTATAAATAATGGATTAATCAATCCATGGCAGTTTTATATTGAGAATAATATGAACTTAGACTCATTCCCATACCATTCATTAATGCTACTGATTTTGACTCCATTTGCTCTTTTGAGTAACTTATTTAATGTTGAAGCTTTATTTAAATTGCCGTTACTTTTTGCAGACCTAACTATTTTATTTGTATTGCTCAAATCTTTTCCATTTAAAAAAAAAGAAGTTTATTTTTTTTATTTTTTTAATCCAATTATTATATATTCAATATATATTCATTCTCAACTTGATATAATCCCCACTGCATTATTCTTCTACGGGATTTATTTACTTATGATAAATAAGTATAATTATTCCTCTGTAATGTTTGGTTTGGCACTATCAACAAAAATTCATGTAATTGTAGCATTGCCTCTTATTTTTTTTTATTTGTATAAAATTGAAAGGATTAAAGTAGCATTTAAGTACCTAACAATTTCTTTATCTATATTTTTATTATTAGATCTCCCATTTTTATTTTCAGACGGGTTTATTCAAATGGTAATTTTAAATCCCAAACAATCTTTGTTGTTTGAGTCATTATACAATATTGGATCGGTTAATATAATAGTTCCACTCGCAGCTATTTTAATGATATATCTGCATTTTTTTAATCAAAAAAAAGTCAATCAGGATTTGCTTTATTTCTATTTTGGAATACTATTTGTCGTTGTTATATTTTTTATTTATTCTGGCTCTGCTTGGTATGTATGGATGGTTCCTTTTGTTTCAATGTATTTTATTCAAAATAACAATAACAAAAGTCAAATACTTTACATTAGTTTTTCCATTATTTATTTAGTGTTTTTTATTTTCTTTTATAAAAGTGAATATAAAGATATTTTATTTTTAGGTAATGAAGTGAACATTAAAATAGATAATAATAGATTAGCTGATGTTTTTTTTACTCTTATTGAAGTTCTTCTTGTTTCCATAATATATTCTTTTTACAAATACGGAATAAAAAGTAACTCTATTTACAGAAAGCATCTAAACTTAACAATTGGCGTCGGAGGTGACAGTGGAGTTGGAAAAACAACATTTTTAAATAATTTACAAAATGTGTTAGGAAACAAATTACTCCAAATTGAAGGAGATGGAGAGCATAAATGGGAAAGAGGTGATGAAAATTGGAAAAATTTTACACATCTTGATCCCAAAGCAAATCATATACACAAACAATCAGAAGCAATAAACAGTTTAAAAAATAATGAAACTATATTTCGAAGTGATTATAATCATATTAATGGTAAATTTTCGGAATTAAAAAAAATTCAACCAAAAGAATTTATAGTTATTTCAGGTTTACATCCTTTTTATTTACCAAAACTGAGAAAAAATATAGATCTTAAAATCTATATTGACACTGAAGAAAGTATAAGAAGACATTGGAAAATTATAAGAGATACAAACAAAAGAGGATATAGCATCCAAAAAATCATGGAACAGATTGAAAGTAGAATAGAGGATGCCAAAAAATATATCTACCCTCAAAAAGAATTTGCTGATATGATTATAAAATATTATCCTATTAACACATTTAAGTTAGGAGAACAAAATGAAACAGTCAATTTAGGTCTAAAAATTACATTTGATGCAAATATATATATGGAAGATATTTTGAGTAATTTAAATTGTCCTTTTAAATGGGATTATAATAATGATTTGAAGTCTCAATATATCGAAATTGAGACAAGTCCTAAGCTGAATTTTAAGGACATAGCATGGAATTCAATTGAAAATATTAGTGAAATAATTTCTCTTGACATTAAATGGGAAAGTGGTTATGAGGGTTTAATTCAGCTTATATCATTGAAAATGATAAGTGAAAAATTAAAATAGAATGACAAATGAAATATAAAGGTATTTTATTAGATATTGACAATACTCTATACCATTACAATGTTGCACATGTTTTTTCAAAAAATGTAGTTTTAGATTATTGTGCGAATGAATTTAGTTTATCGAAAAAAAAGATAAATTTTGCTTATGAAAAAGCAAGGAAACAAGTACACATAGAGCTTTGTGAAACAGCAGCATCACATAACAGACTTTTATATTTTCAAAAGATGTTGGAGATTCTTAATTTGAATCCAATGAAATACGCAATTGAAATCTACTCAAAATATTGGGAAAGTTTTTTAGATGAATTAAAGCCATTTGATGAAATATATGTTTTGCTTGAAAAGTATAAAAATAGAATTTGTTTACTGACAGATCTTACTGCTCATATTCAATATAGAAAAATACAAAAATTAGGACTGGAAAAGTATTGTGACAAACTTGTTACAAGTGAAGAGGCTGGACGTGAAAAACCACATCCTTACATGTTCATGTTGGCATTGCAAAAGTTAGGTTTAAGAGCTGATGAAGTGTGCATGATAGGAGATAACTTTAAGAAAGATATTTTGGGATCTGCAGCTTTAGGAATAGAATCTATATGGTTTAACCATGAGGGTAAACAAGAAGCCCATGATAACAAGTTAATAACTGAAGTAAATAGCTTCAAAGAAATTTTAGAATTGTTATGATAGAAATCAAAGATTTTATTGAGATATCAAAATATGCTGGAGAGCGACTCGATTTAGTACAGGCCGCTGGAGGAAATAGTTCAGTAAAACTTGATAATGGTGAAATGCTTATTAAAGCATCAGGGTTTTTACTTAGTGATGTAAATAAAGATTCTGGATATTCAAGAGTTTATACAGTACCTGTAGCAGCTATTATTAGAAATAAAGAGATTTTGAACTCAGTTGATAAACGACAAAGAGAATCGTTAACTTCTAAATTTCTAAAAGAAGCAACTATAGACAAGAAAAATCGCCCTTCAATTGAGACTTTGCTTCATTCACTTCTTATGAAATATACACTCCATACTCATCCTATAGTGGTTAATATGATAGTTGTTCAAGAAGACTGGAAAGAGATATTAAATACTATATTTAAAGATGAGGTTATTGCTCTTGTTTCTTATGAAACACCTGGAATAGAATTGGCAATTGCCCTTGAAAAAGAGATGCGAAATTTTAATGAAATTCCGAAAATCATAGTTTTACAAAACCATGGACTTATTGTTACATCTGACAATAATGATGATATCAAAACACTTAATGAATATGTTTTGAATAAAATAGAAAAGTACCTCAAAATTGACATGTCAAAATATAAACTCACAAACAATATCAGTCATTTATTTAATATCATTGAAAAGAGTTCAAATATCTCCTACCTTAGTGAAGACGGGTTTTTAAATGAGCAATTACAAAAAAATAATCAACTTTTTTTTAACACTCCCTTTTGTCCTGACACTTTTGTTTATTGTGGTGTAAATTCAGTTAAAATAAAATGTTTGTCCGATGTGAAAACTCTAAACGATTATAAGTCTATTAATCATGAACTTCCAAAAGTGATTATCTATAATAATAATTTTTTTATTAGGGCTTTAAGTATTAAGAAAGCAAAAGAGATAGAAGAGGTTTTGAAATTTCATATCATGGTTTTAGTACATAATAAAAATTTAAATTTAAATTTTTTAAAACCTGAAGAACTAGATTATCTTTCAAACTGGGAAGCTGAAAAATTTAGACAAAAATTATAATTTATGCATATAGTAATTCCGATGTCTGGACTTGGTAGTAGATTTGTAGTTGCAGGTTACTCAAAGCCAAAACCCTTAATAATAATTGATAACAAGCCAATCATTGAACATGTTTGTGATTTGTTTCCAGGAGAAACAAAGTTTACATTTATTTGTAACTCTAAGCACTTATCAGAAACAGATATGAGAGAAGTCTTATTAAGAATCAAGCCTAACGCAAATATTGTTGAGATTCCTAATCACAAAAAGGGTCCAGTATATGCCGTTAGCTTAATCGAATACTTGATCGAAGATGATGAAGAAGTGATCGTGAACTATTGCGATTTTGGAACATATTGGGATTATAATGATTTTTTAAAACACACTAGAGATAGAAATGCTGATGGTGCTATACCAGCATATAAAAGATTCCATCCTCATATGCTGGGAAGCACAAATTATGCTTTTATGAGGGATAAGGAACAGTGGATGTTAGAGATAAAAGAAAAAGAACCTTTTACAGATAATCGTAACAATGAATTTGCGTCAAATGGAACATATTATTTCAAGAAAGGTGTATTTATTAAAAAATATTTCGATGAACTAATTAGAGAAGATATAAACTTAAATGGAGAATATTATGTATCTCTTATATATAATTTATTAGTTAGAGATAACTTAAAAGTATCTATTTATGATATTCAACACATGTTGCAATGGGGAACACCAGAAGATGTGCAAGAGTACAATACTTGGTCAAAATATTTTAGAAATGCTGTAAGAGAAAAAGAAAAACCAAAAGCACAAAAAAATAGCTTAATATTAATTCCTCTTGCTGGTCATGGGAGTAGATTTACAAAGGCAGGATATAAAGATCCAAAACCTTTAATTAACGTCAGTGGAAAACCTATGATTGTTCAAGCAGCAAAATCTCTACCAAATAGTGAAAATCATATATTTGTAACTTTAAAAGATCATTTAGAAAATTATCCACTTGAAAAAGTATTAAAAAATGAATATCCAAAGTCTGATATTATTACAATCAATGAAGTAACTAAGGGGCAAGCTATCACATGTAGTATAGGTTTGAAGGATTCAGATATTAATTCGTCATTACTTATAGCTGCAACTGATAATGGCATGATTTATGACAAAATTAAATATCAAAAATTAATTGAAGATGAAAATGTAGACGTAATTGTTTTTACATTTAGAAATCATATTTCTAGCAAGAATAATCCTCATATGTATGGTTGGGTTAAAACTGATAATAATCAGAATGCAAAAGGAGTTTCTGTAAAATCACCAATATCAGATAATCCATATTATGATCATGCAATAGTTGGAACATTTTATTTCAGTAAAATAGCATATTTTAATCAAGCTTTAGAAAGTTTATTAAATAAGGATATAAAAGTAAATGGTGAGTATTATGTTGATAGCCTAATTGGCGAGGTAATAGAGCAAGACCTTAATGTAAAAGTTTTTGAAATTGAAGATTATATTTGTTGGGGTACTCCAGACGATTATGAGACTTTTATCTACTGGCAAAGTTTTTTTCACAAAGCTTCATGGCACCCATATACTTTAGAAAAAGATATTACGTTAAACAAAAATAAAATTAAAGAATTAGATAAAAGTTTCAGGGATTTCAATCAAGATTTTAGATGAATCAAATAAAAAGAGAATTAAATAAATTTCTGTTTGCTGGATTAGCCGCTGTGGGTACTGATTTGTTAGTCTATTATTTGCTATTAAACCTTTTAAGTACTGAAGTGTCGAAAGGATTATCTTTTATTATAGGTTCAGTAGTTGCTTTTATTATAAATAAGTATTGGACCTTTAAGAAGCCTGAAAAGTCTTATAAAGAAATGATTCAGTTTGGGATTTTGTATGCTACAACATTAGGATTAAACGTTATGACAAATAAAATAGTATTGGATTATACTGATATTGTTCTTGTTTCTTTTATAGTTGCTACAGGAATTAGTACAATATTAAATTTCGTAGGCCAGAAATGGTGGGTGTTTAATTAAATAATAATATGAAGTTATCTATAATTCTACCTTGTTACAATGAAGAAAAAAATATACCATTAATTCTTGAAAAATTTAATAACTGTATAAAAACAGAGGACATTGAATTAATATTGGTGAATAATGGTTCATCTGATAATTCTGAGGATGTGCTTAAAAAATTACTACCAAAGTATAGTTTTGCAAGGACTGTAAAAATAGAAATTAATGAAGGTTACGGTTATGGAGTTACTCAGGGATTAAATAGTTCAAAAGGTGAGTTTTTATGTTATACTCATGCAGATTTGCAAACTGACCCTGAAGATGTCTTAAAAGGGCTTGAGATAATAAAAAACTCATCAGATTCTGAAAATTGCTTTATTAAAGGAGATAGAAAAGGAAGAGGTTTTTTTGATCAGTTTTTTACTTTAGGAATGAGTGTTTTCGAGACTTTATATATGCGCACAATTCTTTGGGACATAAATGCTCAACCAAATTTATTCCACAGAAATTTTTTTAAAAGTTTAGATAATGTTCCTAAAGACTTCTCTCTTGATTTATATTTTCTTTTTATGGCAAAAAAAAAGGGACTTAATATAATTAGATTTGATGTTGTTTTTCCTCCAAGGATTCATGGAGTATCAAGCTGGAATGATGGTCTTTCATCAAAGTGGAAGTTTATAAAAAGAACAATTAACTTTAGTACTAAGTTAAAAAAAGAGTTATAAAATGGAATTTATTGCGCACAGGGTTAATACCATTGAAGAGTTAAGGAAAGTTCCTAAAGAATATGGAGTTGAACTTGATTTAAGAGATTTTGGAGAAAGATTAATACTTCAACATGACCCATTTATTGATGGTGAAGATTTTGAAGAATATCTTAAGTTTTATAATCATGGTACGATGATTTTAAATATTAAAAGTGAAAGAATAGAACATAAGGTTTTAGAGTTAATACAAAAATACAATATTCAAAATTATTTTCTTTTAGACAGCTCTTTTCCAATGATTAATTTACTTATAAATCAAGGCGAAAGAAAGATTGCACTTAGATTTTCTGAATTTGAAACTTTAGATAATATTTTGATATTAAAGAAAAAAATACGATGGGTTTGGATTGATTGTTTTTCTAAATTACCAATAAACAGAAAGAACTATAAATTATTAAAAAAACTCAATATAAAATTATGCTTAGTTTCCCCAGATCTTCAGCTTCAAGAAGAAAAAATAAATGATTATAAAGAATATTTATTTAAAGAAGGTATTTTTTTAGATGCTATTTGTTGTAAAGTAAAAAATATTGCTAAATGGAAATTTAAATAAGTATCTAGGGTTTTAAAGCATTAAATAAAGAGTCATAAAAGAAATTGAATGTTAATTAATTAGTATCTTCGTTATGACTTGAAGTGCAAATACTATGACATTTTAGATTCTAATTGATAAGAAAATTGTATGATTATTAATTTTAAAAACCTAAAAAAAGAATATTTTTTTTTTTTAGGTTTTAGTTTTTTTATAATAGTATTTTCAAATTATTTGTTATTTCCAGTTGACGCTCATTATTATGTTGCTAATTTAGAAACTGCTCCAAATTCGATTTCCAAATCGATATACAATATAATAAGAGCTCCATTATATACTTTTTATGGATTATTCTACAATTCATATGTTTTATATTTTTTTGCATCAATAGCTCATTTAGGTTTATTCTTAATCCTTTTTTACAGGTCTCTTTTAAAAACTAACAACAGTAAATTTTTTTCTTTTGTAATTTTATTATTTTTCTCACCATTAACTTTTAGTATACTAATTTTTTTAGCAAATCATGAATATTTTGAATATTTTAAGCCTATTTTATTGGCCTTAAGTAAATTAGGTCCTTTTCATTTTGGTTGGTCAACTCAAGGTTTTACTCCAAGATTATTTTCTGGAATTTTATTGATAGTAATTTTTAACTATTTAATTAGATCTAAATACAAAAAAGGTGGAGTGTTTTCAATAATTCTTTTTTTATGTCATCCAAATAATGCAGTAGCTATTATTTCGTGGTTTTCGTTGTTTTTAATAATTAAGTATTTATTTAATAAAGTTTCTTTAAAAAGAATATTTAATTTCTTTTTATTAAGCTTTTTAGGGTTTGTTATTTCCTTTGTGTTAATATATACAAAATCGCAAATTTTAGAGGGAACTAATGATTTTTATTCTCTGGAATGGTATTTAGATTCTTATCATATCAATGCTCCAAATTTTTCTGCTTTATACTATGTTATTAGCGAACCATTTATTATTTTTTTTAGAATAGCAATTGTTTTGTTGATTTCTTTATTTTCATATAAATATTTAAAAAGTAAATATGTTTTTGACCTTTTTATTCTAAGTATAATTCCTGTTTTTATGTTTTTCATAACATTATTAATAGAGTTTTTAATTTCTAAGGAAGTTCTTGAATTTAATCTATTAAATCGTTTTATTGTTTCTGGACAATTTGGATTAAAGATATTAGAACTTAGTTTTTTCCCAATCTTACTAATTATTGGTGTGTGGGCAAAAAATAAAATAAATTTTGTTCCAATAAAATTTATATCTAATTATTTTATTTTTATTTCTATAATCATTCCATGTATTATTATTTCAAATTTTACTTATTTCCAATCTCATATTAAGGGTTTATATTATAATTATAATTATAATATTTTATTAGAAAAAACATCTAATAAACATGGAAACCAAATGCTCCTTCCTATTAAAACTTCAAAAAGTGAAACTGACTTTATATATATGAATAAGTTTTCTGAGTTTAATGATTTTATAGATTTAAAATCAAAAATATTAAGTTATGTTCCTAAAGGATCTTTAATAATTGTGCCCCCATACCAAGATAAATTTAGAGATCTTTTAATTGACTACGAAATATTTTATCAAGATGTTCCGGACGCCTCTTTATTTTTAGGAGGAGGTAATTCATCTCAAATTCTAAAGGACAGATTTGAATTATTATTTGATAAAAATTTTAAAGACTTTAAGACTTACGGTTCTGGTCTTTATTGGACTGATTTGAGAAATGAATTCATAAACTTAGATAATGATGCTTTTATAAGAATTAAAAGAAAAACAAATAAAAATAAAATTTATTTAATAACAGAATCTAATATCTTTTATGATTTTAATCTTATTTTTTCAAATAAAGCATATAGTCTTTTTGAATTTTAAATGATAAGATTGGTATGGTACCGTTTAAATATAATCTTAACAAAATAAAGAACAAATTGAGTATATTTTTAATTTATTTCTCATCAAATACAATGATTCTAAATCGATAAAAATCCAATAATTATCACTTAGAATACTAGTATATTCATGTCCAAGGTCTTCAATAGTTTTTGCTTTGGCAGTATTGCATTTTTAAAAACCGCATCTGATCACCAACTTTTTAAAACTTATTTTTAAATAAAGTGATTTTTTTTGTTACGCTAATACCTATTTTATCATTATTAAAACGGAATGAATAAGACGGAATTTAGACTTAAAATATTTTCGCTTTCTAAGGATTTGTTCCCTGTGGTTTCTAGAATGCATGGAGATAGCACAAACATCTAAGATACCATTCAAGAAATAATGATGAAATTCAAGGTAAATCGTAAGCAAATTGTACAACATCCAAATATTACAGGTTTTGTATTCTCAACAGCAAGTAATTATTATATTTCGTTTAAATTTTAGTTATGAAAAAAGCAAAAAAATAATTAATAATTAAACTTTCTTAATCACATACTCCACAATTCCCCAAATAATAAGTTGATTTTCTTCTTTAATTTCTATTTTTTTATATTTCTTATTTTCCGGGACTAAGAATAACTTATTCTTTTCTTTTTTAATCCTTTTCACTGTAAAATCTCCATCTACCAAACAAATTGCTATTTTTCCGTTTTCTGGATTCTTTGATCTATCAATTACTAGTAAATCTCCATCTTCAAGTCCCGCTCCGATCATCGAATCTCCATCTACTCTTGCATAAAAAGTTGCTTCCTTGTTTTTAACTAGCTCTTTGTCTAAGCTTATTCGGATTTCTTTAAAGTCATCTGCAGGTGAAGGAAACCCAGCAGAAATACCTTCTTCAGCTAGCCATTGTCCAATTCCTTCTTCTTGTTTTGGAATAAAAAAATTAAGTATTTTTTTTTCTTTCAAAATTTTTATTTTAAAGATATTATTTCATTTAATTCGGTAGTATATCTTGAAGACAATCTAGTTTGTTTCATTTGCCAGATTTTTTTAAGTTTTTGACTGGCTAGTTTTATTTT
>ENA-OSJC01001175-OSJC01001175.1-marine-metagenome-genome-assembly--contig:-NODE-1175-length-22256-cov-4.430768_pt1 | contig 22256 bp, 19 predicted proteins | sample MGYA00237885_ERZ534234 | MGnify/ENA primary metagenome ERZ534234 (study PRJEB26413, sample SAMN06343907) | marine metagenome | isolation source: coastal waters | place: Atlantic Ocean: West Antarctic... | reverse complement strand
TTCTATTTTTATTTATATAAGATCCTTGTTCTGCATTATATAAGTACTCTTTAAGTATATCCATTCTACGTTTGTTTAATTTTAGTTCTAATTCTGTTGTTTTTTTGGTGGCTATCACATCCAGTTTTATCACTTCTTTATCAGCAGCTATGATTAAGTCTTCAATATCCTTAATTTTTTTTAATGTTTTTTCTAAATTGACCTCTGAAATTTCATTATTTTTGATTGATTCTTCAAAAATTTTTATTTGAGCTTTCTTGTTCTTTATATCTTCATCTTCTATTTTAATTTTTTCTAACCTAACTTTTTCTAATTCATTTTTTTTTGCTATAAATACTTGATATTTTTTAAAATCTAATGCTTTGGTATAAACGGTAATTTTATATCTTAATTTTGGTTCTGATTTATGTATGAAAGTTGCAATCACTACAATCAATGTCAAGCTAATGAGTTTTTTAAAAAAACTTAAATTATCGTAGTTAAATAATATTATAATAAAGCATGTTACCAGGAATAAGTAAGTACTTCTGCTTTGAAAATTCATTATAAAAAATAATAAAATAATTAGTACAAAAAAAAGATATGATTTTTTTAATGATAAATTAATATTAATTTTTTTATAATTGAATTTAATTATAAATTTTTTTCCCTCTTGATATAAATATATTATTAAACCAATTAAAAAAAAGATAGTGATGTTTCTTGATAAACCACTTGTTCTGGGTACAGAAGTAGCCAATAATTTTTGGTTTGGGTCAGATTCAACATTACCATAATAATACGGTATAAATTTAAAAGTATCTATTATGCTTTCATAATAAAATAACTTTAATATTCGTGCCATAAAAAAAAATGTGACACAGAAAATAACAAACCCAAAAATATACATACAATTTCTGCCTATTTTGTTATTAAGATTTTCAAAAATAATGAAAAAAAAAACAGCACAAATACCACTTATTATCCAATATATGTCTTGAAAATTATTGTTATAGATACCTGGCATAACATCTTCAATCGGTATTAAATATAAAAATGGTATCTGAATTAGTAGGTAGACTAAAATTAAGTAATAAAATTTATTTATATAAATATTTTTTTGATAGAATTTAAAAATTATAAAAAACATTAAAAAAATAAATGTAATAAGTGGTGAGATCGATCTTATTATGTTTATGAATTCAAAAATATTACTAAATTTAAAACTTGGTGAAGTTATTGGATTAAAAATTGGAGCATTAATAGAAGATATAAAGTAAGTAAAAAATAATAATAAAAAAATTTGAACTATTCTGTCTTTTATTTTTTTTTGATATTGCATATTTAATTACTTATATATTCTGATACTTTATGCTACTAAGTTATACATTATTAATTTATATCAAATCATGATTCTAAAAAAAACTCCACTTGAAAAAAGCTATTTCAGTTTTCTTGGATTATTGATTATTATTTACCCAATTTCTATAATATTTAGCAATTTCTTAAGTAATTTCATAGTTTATTTTAGCTCTTTTTCAATTATTTTTTATATTTTTTATAAAAAAAAATACGAGGTTTTTGAAAATAAATTTTACATTATTTTCATTATTTTCTGTTTATATATAACTGCTCGATCTTTATTTGTTAATAATGAAAATCTTTTTTTTTCTCTAAAAAGCTCTTTATCTTTTATTAGATACTTATTTTTTATAATCGCTATCAAACTCTTAATAGAAAATTATAATAATTTTTTAAAGATTTTTACAAAGTTCTTTTTTGTTTTTATTTCGATTGTAGTTTTTGATGGATTTATTCAATATATTTTTGGAACTAATTTAATAGGTATGGATGTTATAAATAATAGAGTTTCAGGATTTTTTGGTGAAACTGACTTGGTGCTTGGCAGCTACATTGCTAGAACCATGTATCTATTAATTGGTTTGGTAATAATAACTAAAATTAGTTATAATAAGAATATAATTGCTGTAATTCTATTTTTTGGAACTTTAATAGCTTTTATATCAGGTGAAAGGGCAGCATTTGCACTGTCTATTTTAGGTTGCTTATATTTTCTTCTAAATAGTAATATCTTTAATAAAAAAAAAGTGACTTTTTTTCTTATTTTTTTAATTGGAATAGTAAGTTTATTGGTAAATTTTAATTCATCATCTAATCAGCGTTTTAAGCAAACTTATTCAGATATAAAAACTTCAGAAAATATAATGTTTTTTTCAAAAGGTCACGAAAGTCATTGGAGAGCAGGATATTTAATGTTTCAAGATAATAAACTATTTGGGCAAGGGGCTAATATGTTTAGAAAACTTTGTGACAATAAAGAATTTAATATAAATAAAAAAAGTTGTTCTACACATCCACATAATTTTTATATTCAATTGTTAGCTGAGACAGGAATTGTTGGCTTTTCTTTTATATTTTATTTTCTCTATCAAATAATCATATTAAGTATAAAAAATATTATAAATATTATCAGAAAAAAAGAAGAAGATATTTTTTCTACTTATAAAATATGCATGTTGACGTGCCTATTAATTAATTTTTGGCCAATATTACCAAATGGTAATTTTTTTAGCAGTTTTTTGGGAAACATTATTGTTTTCTCTATCGCATTTATTGGTGTAAAAGAAAAAGAATCAGATGAGCCAAATTAATTTTTATATTATTTTTTTTTTTATAAATTGTCTATTTTTTATTTATCATAATAAATTAGCTTTATTAGGTGTACCTTTTGATCTTCCTGACCAAAAAAGAAAAAAGCATACAAAACCTGTGTTACTTTCCGGTGGAATTATAATTACTACCAATTTTTTAATATTATTAATTTTTTACTCCTTTAATTTTAATTCAACTGATTTTACTCAAATTAAAATGTTTGATGGAAGTGTTAAGGTTTTAAACTTTCTTTTTTTTTCAATGTCACTTTTTATTTTGGGTTTTGTTGATGATAAAATAAATATTAATTATAATGTCAAATTAACTCTACTAACAATTATTATATCGTGTTTTCTTTTTTCTAATAAAATTTTTATAATTGAAAATCTTAATATTAGCTTTTTAGAAAATCAAATATCTTTAGGATACTTATCGATACCTTTCACAATCCTTTCTTTTTTATTGTTTATTAATGCATTTAATATGTTTGATGGGATTAACTTACAGTCATCCACATACTCTTTATTTTTTTTTATATATTTTTTTATAAATGATATCTATCCAACTATATTTTTGGGTTTAATATTTTCAGTATTACTCTTTATGTATTTTAATTATAAAAACTTGTCATTTTTAGGTGATGGAGGTTGTTTTATTATATCTTTTATCATTGGATGCTTTTCTATCTATACATACCATGAGTTAGATGTAATAAAATATGCAGATCATGTTTTCTTTTTAATGTGTCTCCCAGGTATAGATATGTTTCGGGTGTTTATTGTTAGAATTTTAAATAAACAAAACCCTTTAAAACCAGATAGAAAACATTTTCATCATATTCTATTAGACAAATATGGTTACAAAAGAACTTACTTTCTTATTTCTTCAATACTAGCTGTATGCTTTATTATGCAGATACTAAAAATTAATATCTTAATATCATTTACACTTTTCTTAATCTTTTATTTTTTCTTAATTGTTAAAAAAAATAATTATTAAATTATTTTAATTTTATTATCCTTGATTTCATAGATATAATCACATTGATCCAACAATTTTCTTTTATGTGATATAATGATAGTCGTTATATGATTTGGTAATTCAAATATTGTTTTGATAATTTGACTCTCTGTATTCAAATCTAAAGCACTTGTTGCTTCATCAAAAATAATAATTTCAGGATTTTTATAAAGGGCTCTTGCTATACCTATTCTTTGTTTTTGACCTCCTGAGATACTATTGCCTAATTCTCCAAGACCCGTTTGAGATTTTTCTGGCAGTGTATTAACAAAATTTTCTATTTTTACTTTTCTCAGAATGTCATTAAAAAATTCTTTTGATTGATTTTCTTGGTTTGAATAAAATGCTATATTATTATAAATGCTATCATTTAATAGCATAGTGTTTTGTGATACGTATCCTATTTTTTCCTGCCAGGCTCTGACTAACATAGGTGAATCTAATTTAGTATTATCTACTTCAATAATACCTTTTTCTGGTGTAATTAAACCAGATAATATTTCTACTAATGTACTTTTTCCAACGCCACTCTCACCTAGTATACCTATTCTACTTCCTTTTTTAATTTCTAATTTAGCATCAACAAAAACATAGTTTTCTCTACCTTCAAATTTATGTGATAAATTTTGGATTGTAACATGTTTTTTAAATTCTAAATTTTTACCAGTATAAGAAATTTCATCTTTTAGGTTAAATTCTTGTAAAATTTTTTCTGTAGCTACATGTCCGTATCTTATATTCTGAAAAGAACTAATTATTTTTTGTAAACTAGGTATAACCCTAAAAGAACTTGCCAAAAAAAAACCCGTTACTGATATAATCATTTCTGTACTATATGTATTTCTAACCATATATAAGATTACTGTGCTTAAAGATATTGTTGCAAGAATTTCGAAAAATAACTTTGGTATAATCTGTAATTTAATTTGCTTTTGTTGTGTAACAGCAACATTTGATGCAACATTAAAGAAATTATTCAAAAAATGATTAGCTTTATTATATAAATTAATAAATTTTATATTTGAAATAATATTATTTAATAATTTATATTTTTCAGTTTCAAATATTTCTCTTTGAGTACCTAATTTTTTATTTATAGAGCTCAAGATTCTTAATATTATATATCCCATTGAAAAAAATATCATAAAAATTAAGCCTAGTTCAAATAGTTTTAACCAAATGACTAAAAACATAAAAGCTATAATCATAAAGCTTTCAGTAAATAAAATTATTACTGAACCTAAAACCGTTCTTGATACAATGGGTACATCGGTCATTACCCTTGATAAAAAGTATGAAACTGGATTTTGAACAAAATATAAATAATTTTGGTGTAAATAATTTCTCAGTATTTTTTTAGATAAATTTTTCTCAACCTGCTGAACAAAATAAGTCGTTTTAGAAAAATGAAAATAAACAATTATATTTTTTATGAAAATTATGAGCACAAATGATAGCATGACAACTGTTAAAATATCATTTTTACCAAATTGATTAGAAATTATTAAAAATTGTTCAAATAAATTATCTACGAATGATCCTTTTTCAATATCGATATTTTTTATATAATTTGGATTAATTAAAATAGTAATCAAGGGTAGAATCATTGTCAGACTAATCGCCTCCGCTACAACCACTAATATAGATAAAAGAAATAGAAAAAATAGATATCTCTTTTGCTTGGAGTCTATCAGTTTAAAAATTTTAATTATATCATTCATTATTTATAAATAAAAAGTTTTTTTTTTTCATAACTAATAAATCTTTTTAATAACCTATCTATATCAAAGTTTGGTTGGTATCTAAAGGCTATTTTTATTTTTGAATTATTTGCTTGTCTTGAGATATTTGAGTTTTTTTTTACAATAACATTAATTTTATTGTCAGTTTTAAGTAAAAATTTTAGCTTATTTAAAATATCGATTATTTTAAAATTTTTATTATTAGCAAATATAAATTCATTAGAGATTTTTTTTTGTGCGCATTTAAAAAATATAGGAATAAAATCATTTACATGTGATAAATTCCTAAATTCTTGATCATTAAAAACTGTAACTACTTTTTTTTTATCTAATAACTTTTTAATAAGTATTCTTATTAAATGATTTTTAGGAGTAAATAAAGATTCATGATTATAGCATATGCATGTTGTAATAAAAAAATTATAGTTTTTTTTAAATTTTTTAATTAGTTGATAAGACTTGATTTTGCATCTTCCATAACAATTTTGTGAATTTAACTCTGAGCTTTCAGTCTTTTTTTTTATTTGAAAATTGCCAAATATTTCACCAGAAGAAAGATAAATAATTTTGTGCTTTAATTTATTTTTTTTTATAAAATATAAATAATTTTTAAAAAAAATATAGTTATTTTGAATACATTTTAGTTTTTCAGATGAATTAGATGGAATTTTACTAAACCCAGCAAAAAAATAAACTGTTGATAATTTATAATTAATTAAAAAATTGAAATCTCTATTTGCCTTATCTGAATATTTTATAATAGTGATATTTTCTTTATATTTTTTTTTTAACAAAATAACTTTGTCGTCATTTTTATTGACAACAGCAATGATCATGAAATTTTTTTTTAATAAATATCTACACATAAAAAAACCATCCTGACCATTAGCACCAAAAACTATAGTGCTTGGAATATTGTGACTTTTTTTCATTATTATTTTTTAATGATTTTAAAATTTGGAAATGGATAAATAAATTTTGTATTCTTGAGCTTTAAAGTTTTAATCTTTTGTTTAATAGTTTCTTTAAAATGCCAAATTAGAAAAAGAACATAGTCTGGCTGGTCTTTTTTAATATATTTTTCACTTATTATTTTAATATTTGAACCTGGTGTGTATGAGTTAAACTTATCTTTGTTTACATCATAGATACCATCTAAAATTTTATTATCAATTTTACAAAATTGTAATAACACATTGCCTTTTGTTGATGCACCAAAGCCATATATTTTACTTGTTTTTTTAAGTTCTTTTAACTTTTTAATTATTACTGTTGACCTCTTTTTAATATCTATAAAAAATAATTTAAATGTATTCAACTCATCAATTTTTATTTTCTTTTCATACTTATGAAGCTTATTGAGCTTTATTGTATTTACTTTATGTTTAGATTTTTTAAAACATAAGTCAAAATTAATACTGCCACCATTAACAGAATTCCTTGAAAAATCTAAAATCTTAAAATCCGACTGTTTAATTAAATTATTGAAAGATATATAACTGAAATAAGTTAGGTGCTCTTGACAAAATGTGTCAAATGAAAGTGTAGATAAAATATCTGGCAAATATGCTATTTCGATATGCAATATTCCATCCTTTTTTAAAATTCTTTCTATATTTTTCAAAAATTCCAATGGATTTCTTAAATCATAAAACATAGCAACAGAGGTAATAAGATCGAATTTATCATTTTTAAAAGTTTTGATAGAATCCTTAGTGAATAAATTTGCAATAATAGTAATATTTTTTTGATAATATTCGCTAAATTTTTTAGCAGTAGGATCTATACCTGTTTTCTTAATTTTATGATTAAAAAAACTTAAAAAAGTTCCATCGTTACTGCCTATATCTAGTATTTCCATATCGCTTAGAATTTTATATCTTTTCTGAAGATAATTAGATTTTTCTTTAAGATGTCCCATCATTTGATGATTTAACCCAGATCTATATCCATAATTTTTTCCAAATAATTCATTTTCATTATAATTATGATTGAGCTGCAAAAGTTTTGATTTTTTTGAGAACATAATATCAACCGGAGTTGATATTATTTTTTTGTTGATTTTTTTTGGAAATATTCCAGTTAAAGTTAGTGGCCCAATTTTACCAACTAATTTTAAATTTTTGTCATCACTAATTCTACATTTGGATATTTTTTTATACAATTTTTTCATTTATATATTATTAATAATTACTTTGTCATTTCTATTAATGCTACTGAATTTGCACTTAAAACAAATTTTTTATTTTTGTGAATTTTAAATTTTGGTTGTACATCTTTAATCTTTTCTGGATTTATTTGAACCCAATTATTCTTTTTATTTACAAAATATATTATATCAAACTTTTTAGGATGAAATGTAGTTATGATATCTTTTAAATCTTTTTTACCAAATTGCTGCAGATTATGAAAGATTTCTTTTTTCCCATATGGAACGGTCAGAAGTAACTTACCATTTTTTTTTAAGACATATTTAAGTTTTTTTATAACTCTTAAATATTTATTATCATCATATGTTTTTATTATCATGTCTTTTTTTTTATCATAATTATAATGATCATTAGAAAAACCTATATGTTCTAGTGTAGATATACATGTGATTACATCAAAGTAATCTTTTTTAAATTTTATATTTTCCAAATCTTCATAGGAATATTTTACATTTTTTTTTGGAAAGTTTTTTTTTTCAGGAAATAAAGTGGTTATAAAAATTTTTTTAAAATGTAAGAGCTCATCTAGAATATAAGAATGATTTATTGTTGATCCCGCATCTAACAATAAACCTTTAGATTTTTTTAATTTATTAACAATCCAAGGTATCTCGATTATTCTTTCATCTAAATATTGATTATTATATAATTTTTTATTATTGATTATTTTTTTTATACAATAAACTTTATATCTTTCGTAGCCCCGTCCAAATGTCTTTGGGAAAATTTTGAAAAATATTACTGCTAATATATTCTTTATATATTCTATCATGACTTCTGATTCTATTTTCTCTTAAAGTACCAAATTTTTAAAATTAAAAACGTATACATAAAACTAAAATTTAATTTATTTTTTTTATGAAGCTTAAATAGTTCATCTAATATATTTTTAAAGAAAAAAGTGTTGTTTATATTGGTAAATAACAGGTAATATCCAACTATTATTGTATATGTGTATAAATAATCTTTATTAATTTTTTTAATAGAAAAATTATCATCAAGTATAGATAATTTTGCTAGCCAATAACCTATTCTCAAATTATTAATACCATAAATAATACTTATTGAGTCTGGATGGCTTGAAAATTTTACCACATGAGGTGTAAAAAAATTTACCGTTACATTGCTATGCATTATATTATGCAGATACACAATTAAGTCAGGGCCTATATCTTTTTTTATAAGAAAATAGTTCCTAAACGTATTATTTTTAACAAATTTTATAATATGTTTTTTCCATTTATGTAAATATTCACTCTTAAAACATATGCTTATTGGACTAACTGGTGAAGACAATATTCCCTTAAATTTATGATTAGTTTTACTCAATGGAATTCCAAAGTAATTAAGTAAGATTTTTTCTTTTTCTAATACAACAGATTTAATATTTTTAAATTGAATTTTTTTGTTAATATCTTGAACGGTGCCAGTACCCATTGAAAAAATTTTATTATCTTTTAGATTTTCTTTAAAAACTAAATGTATATATTTTCCAAGTTCATCATCATCGTATAAAAAAGTACAATAATTTGATTTAACGTGTGGAATTGCTTTGAAGCACCCAATTGTTATGCCTCTATCTTTTTGAATTATTATTTTAGAGACTTGATGTTTTTTTAATATTTCTTTATTTTTTTTTTGATTTTTGATGTTACTCGCATCAATTATAATTAGATCATATTTAATTTTATTATATAAAACTTTTTTACAATTGTTTAATAATTTATTTAATTGCTTAGGCCTATCTTTTATAGGAACAATAAATGTTAATTCTTTTACTTTTTTCATTAACAATTAATTTTAATTAAAATCTATTAGATGACAGAATATCCCCCATCCACAATTAAGTTATGACCTGTTACATAATTGGACAAATTAGAAGAGAGAAAAATTATTGCACCTAGAATATCTTCCTCAGAGCACATTTTGTTCAGAGGTACCTTGTAGTTATATTTTTTTATGAATGAACTGGGCTGGTTTCTTTTAATACCACCAGGTGAAATCATATTGACATTTACATTTGGAGCCATATTAACAGCCAACCATTTGGTTAAATGTAATAATGCATTTTTACTTATAGCATAAGCAGCGGGACTCCCCATTTTTGTTCCTTTATAATTTTTTGTATTTGGGATACTTGTTCCAAATATAGACCCAATATTTATAACTCTACCATTTGATTTTTTGAGCTTATTTGAGATTCCCTGTGACAGACAAAAAGTTGCTTCATAACTAACTTTAAAAACATTGTGCCAATCTTCAATTTTCTGCTCACCAAATTTTTTTATCCAATTATTGTCTGATCCAGTATAAGCAGCATTATTAATTAAAATATCAATTTTTTTGTATTTAACATTCAAATTTTTAATAAGTTCATCAATTTGGATTTGACTCGTAAAATCAGTTTTAAAATAATGGATTGTATTTTTATTTATTGGAGTAATTTTTTTTACATTTATTTTATCTACTAAGATTAAATTGGCCCCTAATTTATTAAATAGTTTCGATATCTTAAGGCCCAATCCACCAGATGCTCCAGTAATGACTACAAATTTATTTTTATGATAATTATTATCAAAATTTTTTAAAAGAAGGTTAGATGACATTTTCAATATATAGCATAAGCTTTTATCATAATTGTTAAAATAATCTAATTTAATTTTTAGAATTTTTTTATTATTTATTTTAACTTTTTTAACTTAATCAAGGTTTTTATTATTTCACTTGTTTCATTAAAGTTGTAATTAGTCTTCTTTTTTCTAATCAATTTTGAAAATTGAATTAAAGTATTTTTAAAGGAAGAAAAATTATCAACAAAGTTAATTTCGATTTTTTTTTCTAACAAGTATAATTGAATATTAAATATAAAAAAAGATGGACCAAAACAGTTCAAAATTAAATTTTTATCAGACTTTAAATTCAAATAGAAGGATTTATAAAATCCTTTTAATTTAGTAATTTTTCTTACTTCTAATATGTTTAATGCAGAAATTACTTCCAACATATGGACAGCATATTTTTCTACATCATTTACAACGTTTGCAATCACTAATTTTATATGATTTTTATTTTTAATTTTAGTTTTGGCTAATTTAAGTTCATTAGAAAATCTGAGTGCTGAACAAGACATCAGAAGTTTTTGGTCAGCAAATTTTTTAAAATATTTAAGTTCATTAATTGAAAGTGTTAACGGTTTATCAATAAAAACTGGAATTTTTTTTTCCAAAAAAATGCTGGCAATTTTTTTATGAGAACGCCAATCATCTCGGGCTATGATAACTCCATCTACACTGCCTATCATATCCTTAAGATCTTTTAAGGGCTTTTCTATTTTACATGCGTTACATAGTAATTTTGTTTTTTTAAAATCTTGTGACCAAGCATGAGTAATTTTGAGACCTTTTATAAAAAAATTATTTTTGTTTTGTTTTTTTAAATAATTCAGTATTTGTGGATAACCCACCTTTTTAAAATTTTTTTCATTATATCCATTTATTATTGCTGAAAATGAATATGGATGACCGTTATTTTTACTAAATCCTATTATTCCTAATTTTATCATTATTTAGTTTTTGAAACCTCTTACTTGCTTTTGCATTAGCCCACTCAACACCTTCTAAATTAGGTGTAGTTGGGAGAATATAATTTGTCCAAATGAACTTTCCAGTAAATAGTTTATTACTATTATTTAATAAATATAATAAATAAGGCACAGATTTATCTGGATCCATAGTGGCTTTAGGCATCATTTCAGTTTTAATCTGACCAGGACTAAATAAGTTTATTTTTATATTTAGATTTTTGTACTCTTTAGCAGCTGTAATAGAAAATACATTAAGTGCAGCCTTAGAAGCACTATATAGTGAAACTTCCTCGGGACAATTAAATGGAGCACCTGATGTTAAATTAATTATTCTACCAAATTTATTTTTTTCCATAACGGGGAGAAAATGTTTCATTATTGTAACTGGGGCAAAAGTATTTAATTTAAAGGCATATTCTAATTTTTTGCTCTCTATATCTTTTGTTTTATATTTTAAAAAAACCCCAGCATTATTTACGATGTATGGAATATATTTATGTTTTTTTTTGATTTTCCTTATGAAATTTAGCAAGTCTTTTTTATTTGATAGATCAACTTTATGAAATTCAATATTTTTTTTTTTACTAAAAATATTTTTCATTTTTTTTAGTCGACGTGATACTGCTATAACAAAATAATCTTTACTTAATTCATTAACTAAAGATTTTCCAAAGCCACTACTTGCACCCGTTATAAGTATTTTTTTCATTTTAAATTATTTTTCTAACTATTTTTAAATCTTCAATATCATCAATATCAATCGATCGACTCTTTTTTATAAAAAGGTAACCCTTTTTTCCAAATAGTATTTCACGTTTATATTTATTTAAATTAACACCAATTACATTACCAACTGCTTGATAATAATTACTAAATTTCTGTCTATTAACCCAAATATTTTTATCTTTTAATAAAAAAGGAGATAATTTTTTACCTTTATAACTCCATGATCTATATGGATTTAGCAGAGCGTCAGTAAAAGAGCAAATACTATCATATCTATTTTTAACTATTGCTTTATAGGCATTTTTTATATCTGTAGCTATCCTTAAGGGGCTAGTTGGCTCAAGTATTATTAAATAATAATTTGTTTTTAAATCAAATTCTTTTTTAATTTCATGAATAGTTTCACTTATATGAGAAGAGTCTCCTGCGATAGATTTTTGCCTCAAATGTAGCGTAATTGGATATTTTTTTCCTTCTTTTAAAATATTTTTACTATCAGAAGACAAAATAATCTTATAAAAAATTTTGCTTTTTATTGCAGTTTTAATTGCCATTTCTGTTAAAGAGCTTCCATTAATTTCTTTTAAATTTTTATTTTTAATACCTTTACTGCCTCCTCGTGCTGGGATTAAAGCTACAAACTTAAACATTAATAAGTCTCATAAGATTTAACATCATCAGGTACACCTATGTCCTTCCAATCTTCTTGTATCGGATATGTTAAAATTTTATGTTTTTTGTTTTTATTAAGCTTCAAGATTAGATCTATCATGTCAAGGTGTTGATCTTTAATAATTTTTCTTAATATCTTTTTATTTAAAACATAAATTCCGATTCCATAGTTAATTTCTGTAGTAGGTTTTTCTTTAATAGAATCTAGGTGAATTCCTTTATTTTCTATTACGCTATAACTATGTTTTGTATAAATTGGCTTTATAGCCAGTGTTAAATCTGAGTTATTTCTTTTATGAAAGTTAATTAAATTTTGGTAATTAATGTTGGTTACTAAATCTGAATTTGCTACTATAAATATATCTGATACTTCTTTTTGGTTTAGTGCCCCAAGGCTACCTGCCGTTCCTAGGGGTTTTTTTTCTTCTATATAATTAATAGAGACCCCAAACTTATTCCCATTTTTAAAATAATCTTTAATCTTATTACTCAAATAGTTAACTGAAATAATAAAGTTATTGAAACCTTGTTTTTTTGCATCAATTATTAGTTTTTCAAGCAGAGGCTTGCCATTAACTTTAATCATAGGTTTGGGTATATTTTTGGTTAAAGGCCTCAACCTAAGACCTTTGCCACCTGCCATAAATATTAAGTTATAATTAAGTTTCTCTTTTTCATTTATAATTTCACTTAAAAATTTTAAACCTACTATTACTTTATTTTTATTCAAAATTGGTATTTGCCAGATCTTATTAATTTTCATGATTTCTAAAATTTCTTCATTAGATAAATTTTCTTTTACAAAAAAGGGTTTCTTGTTCATTAAAGATTTTATTTTTGTATTAAAATTATTTTTATTTAAAACGAAACTTCTTAAATCACCATCAGTTATGGTGCCTACTAGTTTATTTTGCTTATCCACAATTAAACTAATTTGAAATCCAGTCACAGATAGATTTTGAATTACCACTTTAACTGTACTATTTTCAGATATTATTGCATTTTTCCAATTTTTAAATTTCATATCTTATTTTATATCAAAAAATTTTTTTTTGAGTGTTTCTTTATTTATTTTTATTTTTTTTGTAATTTCATAAATTTTATCACATGCACCACCACTTCCATAGGGGTTTACATTGCTCCTTAAGGTACTTAAAAATCTTTTAGAAAGTCCTTTTTTTATAGATCTTTTAATATCAACATTAGCTCCAGTACATGAAATGACACTCTTTGCAAATATTCTACCCTTTTGTCTATCTCCAATATTAATCGTTGGTGTATTAAAAGAAGGAGTTTCAGCAATTCCACTAGATGAATTTCCTATTACTAAGTCTACTTTTTTAGTTAAAGACAAGTAATTAACTGTTCCTAAAGATTTATAAATTTCAACATTTTTATAATTTTTTTTGAATTCTTTAATCATTTTAATTAATTTTGTATTACCAAAATCTGAACTTGGATAAGTAAAAATTATTCTGAAATTTTTATATTCTTTAAATACATTAAGTAGATTTTTCAATGTTTCAGTCGACTTCTTCACCTCCAAAGTGGAAGGGTGAAATGTGACTAAAAAATTTTTTTCTTTTAGTTTAAACTTATCTATTAAAATTCTTTCATTTAATAGTTTAGTTTTTTTTATGTTATCAACACCCAAACCACCAACTACAAAAACATTTTTTGGCCGCTCACCTAGTTGTATAACTCTTTTTTTGAATACATTGTTTGATACAAAGTGAAAATGAGAGAATTTTGTTAAAGCATGTCTAAGATTATCATCATAACTGCCTTCTGTAAGTTCACCTCCATGTATATGAGCAATTGGAATATTCAATATTAAGCATGCAAAACCAACACAAAATGTTTCATATCTGTCTCCTACTAAAAACATTATATCTGGCTTATTTTTTTGTAAAAATGAATTACTTTTTTTTAAAATAAAACTTAATGAGCTTGATATTTCATCAGCTGAATTTAATTTATCATTTATTTTAATTAAAAAGGATGGATCAATCTTATCTGCTAGAATATCAGAAATTGTATTTCCAAATCTTTTTGATAAATGTGAACCCGAAACAATTAATTTTGTCTTAAAATATTTTGAATTAGAAAATTTTTTAATTAAGTTTTTTGACAAATGATATTCAGATCGGGATCCAGTAAAAAAACAAATTTTTTTCATTAGATCAATTCATCTTTAAGATAGTTTTTTTTGGATCTTTTGTTTAAGTTTTCAAAGAATTTCATGGGGTTGATTCCTGTGCCTGGACGTTTTACTGAAATATTTTTGATAGTAAATTTTTCACCCTTTTTGATATTTTTTTGCGCTACAATAGATCTCCGAACAAATTTTATGTTTTTCAATTCACTTTTTGTTGGTTCTTTTTTTGATTTACCCAGTATTAGCTCAGCATCTCTTATATTTAAAACCATTTTTTCAAATTCGTTTGGTTCTAGACTCATCTTGTGATCGGGGCCACTCATATTCCTATCTAATGTAAAATGTTTTTCAATAATTGTAGCACCTAATGCTGCAGCCACCACAGGAACGTTGATACTCATTGTGTGGTCAGAATAGCCAACATCTACTTTAAAATATTTTGATAAAGTTTTTAGAACATTCATATTAACATCATTTAAATTTGTTGGGTAATCAGAATTACAATGAAGAATTGTCAGTTTTTTTCTACTTAAACCACTTTTGATCAATAGTTTAACAGCGTTACTAACCTCTATTAAAGTGCTCATACCAGTAGAAAGTATAGTTTTTTTATTAAATGAACCAATTTTTTTTAGGAGTATTGCATTTGTAATTTCGCCAGAAGGAATTTTATAATAATCCATATTAAATGGTTTTACAAATTGTAAACTTTTTAAATCAAACGCTGTGGTTAAAAATTTAATTTTTATTTTTTTACAAAAATTATGTATTTTATGAAAATCTGAAAAAGATAATTGTAATTTTTCTAGCATTTGAAATTGTGTTTCATTTGTGCCACTATTTCTAATTTGATAATTAGCTTTTTTGACTTTTTCGGTGATTACATCTTCGGTTAAAAAAGTCTGGAATTTAACATAATCTGCTCCTGCTTTTTGTGCTGACAATATTAATTTTTTGGCTAAGGATAATTTCCCATTATGATTTGGACCTATTTCAGCAATTATTTTAATTTTATTCATTTTTTATTAAATTGATTAAATTATAATTTAAAAATTCATATTCATAAATTATAATTCAGATATATATAGCAGATGAAAATTTATAAGCAAAAATTTGGTGGCATGATCTCTGGAAAATGTGATCCTATGAGTTTCAAAAAACTATACCCAAGAACAAATGACCTTCATTTTTCACATGGAAGGTCGGGGATGATCTGGCTTGTAAACAATTCAGATTTTAGCTCTTGTCTAATGTGCGCCTACACTTGGCCTGCGATACCTAGATTAATGAAAAAACTGAAATTAAGAATAAACTTTTATGATTTATTTGACCGCAAAATAGAAAAAAAAATAGAGAATATGAATGGAAGAGTACTTCTTATTGTTCCTGTTTTTTATGGCTTTAAACCATGGATCGAAATAACAAAAATAACTAAAAAATTTGGTGACAAAGTTTTTGTATTAATTGATGCGGCACAAACTGCCTACGGGCATCTTGATTATAAAATTCCTAAAAATGGAGCAATATTGTCGTGTCCACATAAGTCGCTTTCGACTAATGATGGGGCTGTACTTTCATTCAACCAGTTAAATATAAAGTTAATAGAAAGTTATAAAAAACTACAAAAAGAAAATAAATTTACAACAATTAAAAACAAAACAAGAAGGTTGCTTAATTCAAATGATTTAAAACTTGAGAATGAAGGCTTAAGTTCTTCGAAAAAACTTGAGGAAACATGGAAATCTTTTCCTCCAAAAAAAATGTCTTCTGTTAGTTATAAGTTATTCTATGAAATTGATCCCAAAAAACATAACGAAAATAGAAAAAAAAGTTATAAATATTTGTCTAGAAAATTAAAAAATAGATTTAATATTATTAAAGATTTAAAACTTGGGGTGCCATTTGGGTACCCTGTGTTAACAAAAAATAGAGACAAAATAGTTAGAGAACTTAATAAAGAAAGAATTTTTGCAACAAGTTTGTGGAAGAATAATTCATTTATTAATAAAAAATACCCTAACGCATTAAAATATAAGAAAGAATTTTTAGCCTTTCCTTTAGATCAAAGATATAAATTAAATGATCTTAATGAAATGGTCAAAAAAATTAGTATAGTTTTAAAAAATATTAAATTGTGAAATTTTATACACTAAGTCCGACTCAAGATTTATGGTCAGAAAAGTTAAATGCTTTTTCCAAAGAACAAAAAGATATTTTTTATTATCAAAAATTTGCCGAACTATGCCAAAAAACTATTTATAAGAAATATGATGTGTATTGTTTGGTTGCTGAAGAAAATCAAGATATTATTATCTGTCCTGTTGTCAAACGAAAATTTAAATTTGAAAATAAATACTTTTTTGATCTTACATCTTTATATAATCTTAGTGGACCAATTCAAAATAGTACAAATTTAAATCTACAAAAATTTTTCTCTGAAAAACTTCATGAACACTGCTTAAAAAATAAAATAAAGAATTATTTCATAAGATTTCACCCAATTATTAAGAATGATAATATTTTAATTAAGAGTAATAAAGTAATTAATACTGGTGACTTTTTGAGTGTAAATTTGAGGAAGATAGATACTGAAATAATGAAAGATTTTTCAAAAGCTCATAAGAAATCTATCAATAAAGCTAAAAAATCAAATATAGAAATTATTATTTCTAATAAAGATGAGCTTATTAAAAAATTTATTAAAATTTATTACGAAGAAATGAAATTAAAAAATGCTGAAAGTTTTTATTTTTTTGAAAAGAATTTTTTTTCTTTACTCGATAAATATATTCCTAATAATTTTCAATTTTTTTTTGCTATATATGAGGGTGAATTAATATCTGCTGAAATGGTTTTATATAATGAGTTTTATTGTCATTCATTTCTAGGGTCAACTTTATATAAATATAGAGAACAGTGCTCAAATCATTTGATAAAACATAAAATTATAGAATACTTTACAAATAAAGATCTTAAATATTATTTACTTGGTGGAGGTGTAAATACTAACGATGGTATTTTTAAATATAAAACTGGTTTCACCAATGAAATGCCTAGAGAAAATACAATTGGAAAATTGAATTTTGATGAGGAGTTTCATAATAATTTAATTAATAATTTTAAGTCAGCTTATCCTAAGGAAAATTTTATTAAAATGCAGTTTTATGAAGAATATTTATAATTTTTACAAAAATAATTCTGTTAGTTAATTATTTTTATTAAAATATTTTTTTTTAATTATTTCTGAAATTCTTTTTATAATGACTGACGATAAAAAAGTTGAAGATGGCAAAACTAAAATACTATTATAAATATAATTTGTATTTGGATAATCTGTGAGTATGAAATTTTTTTTTGTTGGTTGTTTATGCATTGGTAACCAAAACTTGCTAACTAGTACATTTTTTTTTCTTAATTCGTCTATTATCATATTTCTTTTATTTTTATTTGGTATGAGAATAAAATTCATCCATGGGAGATACTTTCCCCAGGTAAATTCACATTTAAATAATTTTAATGGAGACAAATTTTTCTGATAAAAATTTTTTATTCTAATTTTATTTCCGATTAACTCTTTAAATCTTTTAACTTGTGCCAATCCAATTGCTGCATTTAAACTGCTCATACCTAAGTTAAAACCAATCATCTTATAATGGTATTGATTCATGATTTTACCATTATTTGTAAATTTTTTTGCATAATCGTAATATTTATAATTCTCTGTTGAGACAATACCACCAGCACCTGTGGTTAAGTTTTTACTACCATTGAATGAATAAATTGCAGCATCACAATAGTTTGTTAATTTTTGATTTTTATATTTATGACCAAATGCACATGCAGCATCAAATACAATTTTTAATTTATACTTTTTTGAAAAATATTTAATTTTTTCTAAATCAGGAACTATTCCTAACGTTAAGACTAAACATAAACAGCTAATTTTTTTTTTGGTTTTTTTATGAAAAGTAAATTTATTTCTCTGAAATGTCTCTTTTTTTAAGAAGCTTTCAAGTTGATCAAAATCTAGATTCATATCTTTAAGGGATATATCTAGCAATAATGGAGTTGAGTTATTTAAAATTATCGCATTAGTTGTGGCTGTAAATGTATATGATTGTGTTATTACTATTTCATCTTTTTTTACCCCAATTGCTTTAAAGGCCACATATAATGCTGCACTACCTGAGCTAGTTGCTAGATTATATTTTGATTTAGTTATTCTTTTTGCCTCTTTTTCAAACTTATCTTTGAAATAACCATATGTCGAAATTTGATTTTTATTTAATGCTTCTAAGACCATTTTTTTTTCAACATTACCAATATTAGGTTCAAATAATGTGATCTTTTTCATAAAATATTTATTTAATATACGTATTTTGATTTTTATAGTTTTCCGAATTTTCTTTAAACCACTCAATTGTATTTTTTAGACCTAATTCCAGACCTAATGAACCACTATATTTTGGCTTCCACTTTAATACTTTTTTTGCTTTTGAATTATTACACAACAAATTTGCTACTTCAGATTTTTTAGGTCTAACTCTTTTATAATCAAATACTATATCAATTTTAGAATTCATTAATTCTTTTATTTTGAAAACTAAATCTTTCATAGACACATTGTAACCTGACCCAATGTTAAAAATCTCACCTGCTATATTTTTTTTGGAAGTTATAATTTTTAAAAAAGCACTAATTGTATCCTCTATGTAATTTAAATCTCTAAATGCATATAAATTTCCCAGTTTTATTTTTTTTGAATTATTTAAAATTTGATTAATTACAGTTGGTATTATAGCTCTTTCCGATTGTCTTGGGCCATAAGTATTAAATGGGCGTATAATTGTGACTGGAAGATTATAAGTAGAATAAAAAGCATTAGACATTTGATCTGATGCAATTTTTGTAGCTGCATAAGGTGATTGGGCATATTGGTAAGAATTTTCATCAAACCCAGTGCTAAATTTAACATTTCCAAATACTTCACTTGTTGATGTCTGAATTAATTTTTCAATATTATTAGTCAACCCACATTGAAGAATATTATGCGTACCAATTATATTTGTATCAATATAACTTTTTGGAGCATCATAAGAATACGGTATTCCAATAAGTGCTGCTAGGTTAATTATTATATCGGTATTTTTTGTATGGCTTTTCAAAAAATCATAATCCCTAATATCACCATGAATTATTTCAACTTCTTTAAGAAGTTTTTGATTTATGTTGCTTAGCCAACCAATATCATTTCTATGGTTGTAAAGAACTAGTGCTTTCACCTTGTATTTGTTTGATTTAATCAAGGTTTCTACTAGATGTGATCCTATAAAACCTTCCGATCCTGTTATAAATATATTTTTCATAAAAAATTATAAATGCTTAGTTATTTCTGCATATACATAATGCAAGATCAAATAACTATCTAGTATAAAAATTTGAATATAAAATTATTAAATAATAACTTATGTCTATAAAATGTAATTAATTAGTCATGAATATTACAAATTAACAAAGAATTATTCTTAATTAATTAATCTTGCTTGTAATTAATTGATTTTTTTTACTAACAATAAAATTTTCTACATCTTTTAAATTCTTACTATGTTCCTCTTCTGAAAAATCTTTTATCCATAATCTAAAAATTTCATCATCTGAAGCTAAATTATTATTTAAGTTAGCCTTATAATCTTGATAATTGGGGTATAAATCCCAGTAAGTTAGCATTTGATTATAATAAAATTTATAAATATCTTTTTTTGCATAATTAAATTTTATATTTTGAAAATTTTTTATTGCATAATCAAAATCCTGAACATCTTTTGGTTTATAAGCAAAATTATAACCCACATACGAACAATTATTTGACGCTAAAATAACTGGAACCTCATGGTAGGAAAATTCATAACCAGCTGAACCCCAAGCAGTTAAAATTAATGATACGTTATCTGCTAATAATTCAGTATTATTAACATCTTCTAATATATTTATGTTCGGATATTTTCCAACCAACTCTTCAATTGTTTGATCGTTAAGTTTTTGATTAACTGAAGCAGGATGTTTTTTAATATACCAATTATAATCAGTAGTTTGAGAAAGTTTTAATAAGTGAATTACCCACTCATAAAAATCTGCAAATATCCATTCACCTTCATTATGGGGACTGTCATAAAAACAATGGGCCAATATAACTACATTGGGTTTGCCATTTTTTATAAATATATTTTTTTTTCTTATAGGGCTAAATGTATCTAACTTTCCCGAATTAATATTTCTTTCAGACATTACATTCTGGTCTGTATCAGCATTATTTTGATTTGGATTAAATTTAATTTTAAGTTTCTTTTCAGAATAATTCAAAGCTTTTATCTTATCTTCGTTAGATAATAATTTATAATGATCTCTATATTCATTTTCCCATAAATGCTTCCTGCCTTTATCAAAATATTGTAAAAAATTAATAGAACCTATGTAAACTGGAATTCCAAATTTTTGAGCTATTCTTAAAGGTATGGCAAGATTATAAACTGGATGTGAAACAACTATAGATTTAATTAGGCCTTTCTCAATCAAATCATACCAATGATAAAATTCGCTTAAATATTTTCCTAACATACTTTTAAAATGATCAGAATCTATAATAATAGTAGGTTCTGAATTCCATCTTGTGTAAGTGTCATAAAATAAATCACCAACTAGAATATTTTCAATTCTTATACTTGAAATATCTTCTTTCTTGTTTATTGATCCTAATAACTCGTTATATTTTTTTTTTGAAATAGGATCTTCACTCTTAAAATTTTTAAAGATTTTTATATCCCATCCTAAAGTTTTATAAATTAGAGTTTGTTTAATCAAACGAGTATACAATTTACATACATTCTTAAAGTAATCTTTAATATTCAATGATACACCTGGAATGTATATTATAATTTTTGCTCTATGTACTTCATTCAATATCTTTAATAAATGAAGTAGACCTATTATTGCTGATTTGTGTGAAGGAAATTCAACTAATATTAAATTATTTTTCTCTGTCTTAGTTTTTTGACTAAAATTTTTTTTTATATGTAATAAAAATTTAAAAAAAGTAGACATGGTTAATAAATCCTGCTCGTAATTAATTGATTTTTTTTACTAGTAATAAAATCTTCCACATCTTTTATATTTTTACTATGCCTCTCTTCTGAAAAATCTTTAATCCACAATCTAAAAATTTCATCATCTGTAGCTAAATTGTTATTTGGGTTAGCCTTATAATTTTGATAATTGGGGTAAAGGTCCCAGTAAGTTAACATTTGATTGTAATAAAATTTATAAATGTCTTTTTTTTCATAATTAAATTTTATATTTTTAAAATTTTTTATTGCATGATCAAAATCCTGAACATCTTTTGGTTTATAAGCAAAATTATGCCCCTCATATGAACAGCTATTTGACGCTAAAATAACTGGAACCTCGTGATAAGAAAATTCATAACCAGCTGAACCCCA
>ENA-OSJC01001174-OSJC01001174.1-marine-metagenome-genome-assembly--contig:-NODE-1174-length-22267-cov-5.979766_pt1 | contig 22267 bp, 33 predicted proteins | sample MGYA00237885_ERZ534234 | MGnify/ENA primary metagenome ERZ534234 (study PRJEB26413, sample SAMN06343907) | marine metagenome | isolation source: coastal waters | place: Atlantic Ocean: West Antarctic... | reverse complement strand
TTAGTTGTCATTTCGAAAATAAACTGCTTCCTGATCTCTTCATTGATAGGCTTTATCTTGCCAAGATACTGCTCTGAGGATTTCATGTCAACAAGTTTCTTAGGCTTAATGCCAAAGTCTTCTAGAAGTACATCCATCATATGGGGGCCAATATTGGCTTCTGGCTTCCTAATGAATTCAGATATAACAATATCACCAACTAAAGATATTCTGTAGTATGGAACTGTTGGGTCTGGGTAGTATATTGTTTGATGTACTTTGCAGTCTGGGGAATCAATGCGAGCCTTCTGCGTCCATATTTTCTGCGTGGGGAAGTCTGGCTTGTCTGGCCAGCCCATGATGTCCATCAGAGTTGGCATTGGGATAGTCGATATTGTAGGCACAGACCCCATATCATCTACAGCTGTCTTCGTCAGCTTCATGTCATATTGTATTTTGCAATTCTTAGACATGGTGCTTATAAGCTCCCATGGAGCTATGTACCTGTCGACAGCATCTAAGCTGTTGATAGACCTGTTCAGTATTGAGCCTGTTACTTTTTGAGAATATAAATTGCTCAGGAACAAGTTTGTCTCGGTGTGGAGCTTGCCATTATACTTTATGGCCTTGTGCACTTTTACTTTTGCGAAGGGGATAGCACAAGCTGTGCCAACCTTGTCAGTCCTGAATCGGAGCAGAGCTCCTTGGTTGTTAGGCAGTTCACTTTGGGCTTCGTAAATTATTGGATCGAAGCTCCTCAACATATTCCCCGCTAACAGACCCGCAAGCCCTGCTCCATATATAATCATGCTTCCTCCCTCTCACGCATCTTGTTTAGCTTTCTGGTTGCTCTTATAGCGATTGACTTCGTTCTAGATGAAGGGTGACGATCTAGTTCATTCGGCCACATGCAAGCCTCGATTGCGATGAGCAAGAGACGTATCTCCTGCTCACTTAGTTTTACTTCAGCATTCATCAATCAGCTCCACTCTTCCTTTTTTGATATCATGTGCGAGGTCTTCGCGGCAACCACCTTTTGTGCTACCATGCATTTCAGCCAGCTTAACGAACTCTTCATACTTGAGAGTTGCATTAGAGCCTAGGAACACATTGAAGTTTTTAAAGCCACGTGTGCCTTCCTTGCGAGGATTGTCATTGACGAGACACTTGATAATCTTGCCAGCAAAAGAACCACGAGCCTTGACAACCTTTGGCTCATAAAGTCCTAGCGTTGCTACATCAGGATGCTCGACTGGAGCCTGTGGATAGTTTGGGCTTGGCTTGATGCCAAGAGGTGTCATCCCTGGAATTGCAGCAACCTGTGGGGTTGGCACGGCACGGACATGAATGTCTGCAATCGCAGCCATGTATCGCTTTGCAGCAGTTTTATTGTCAGAGAATTTCTTGACAGGAGCGTCGGACACTTCATTGTAAGCATCGACCAAAAGCCTTGTTGTTACATTACGGTCAGCCAAAAGCTCTCCAGCATTCGTAAAGAAGACAACGCCATTGCCCATCGAACGAGCAGCTTTGTCAGAGGCATAGCCTTTGACGACGAGGCTCTTCGGGTCGAGAGTGTAAGTTACAGTATTCATTTTGTATTCCTTTCTAAGTTGATAAGGGATTCTATCTTTTATACACAGAGAAGTAAAGCACTTTGTTTTTGTTTAAAACCAATGACTTGTAAATTAGATGGAAAAGTATCTTAGGCCTCTTGGCTGTACAAGATACAAATTTTCCTTCGCTCTGGTCAATGCAACATACCATACTCTGTTCTCCTCGTCACTTCCTAAGTTGTCCCAACTCAGCTTGCCCATGTCAGTTACCAGCACAACATTGTCAGCCTCACCACCTTTGCTCTGGTGGATTGTAGAGATTGTTATTCTTGGTTTGTCGGTAAACTTCTCTCCATTACGCATGCAAGACCTTAGATATTCCCGCTCATCTGCTGGGAGGCCTTTTAAGATATCCATCCAGTCCCTAGACCTAGCATCCTCAGGCAGTCCCAAATCATTTATTCTATAGGTCTCTTTCTTTTCCAGCTTGATATTGAAGTTAAAGAAGTTGATTAGGTTCTTGGCTTCTGTCCTGTTGAGCTCTTTGCCTTTACGGATCTTCTCCCATGAAGTTATTGCTTTGGTCTCATTGGTGTCTAAAGAACTTTGCCCATTGTAAGTGTATGCATATCCTTGCTGGCGGACAACCTTTTTAATTCTCTGGAGGAGATATTTACTGCGAGCCATGCAAAGCCAAGTCCCATCATGGGATGAGAAGTCAATGGAGTCAGCTTCTGATATGTAGTTTACTGTGCCCATATCTCTCTTGGGTTGCCATGGCTTAACATACCTATTCTTAATCCTCCCAACAACATCAGAAGCAAGCGCATGCACACTGCGAGGAATTCTGAAGCTCTGAGGGAGAATTCTTTTGTCACCTTTTAGGCTGAGGAACTTACTTATGTCTGCTCCTGCCCATGCAAAGATTGCTTGGTCGTCATCCCCAGCAATGTAAACTTCTGAGGCCTCAGATGAAGCCATGATCGCCATTCTGTATTGCAGTGAGCTGAGGTCTTGTGCCTCGTCAACTATGCATATTTCTATTGGCAAAGAGCTCTGATATCTTTCTAGCATATCAGTGAAGTCCAGCAGACCATTTTGCCTTTTGTAAGTTGTAAGGGATTGGTGGTATTGCTTAACAGCGTGCAGAGTCAAGTCATTCTGGTTGGTTAATTGATATTGATCCTCCATTGAACGAATGCCAACTCTGGCTAGAGACTCAACTCTTGAACATTTATCCCCTAGACCATCGCCTGTATGAATTCCTAGGTCTTCATCGTAAATGCCTTTGAACTCTACACCCAGAGCCTTGCCAAGCTTGCGATAGTGAACATTGGTCATTACCTCGTCTCTTTGCAATCCAAGCATTCTAAAGGCCAGCGAGTGGAGTGTGCGGAAATACGGAAAACGATCCGCATCGAAGCCAAACTGAACCATTGCCCGTTCTTGAGCTTCGCTTGCAGCTTTCCGAGTGAAGGCCAAATATGCGATGCGCTCTGGTGGCACACCTCTTTTTAAAGCATCCTCAACTATCTTCAGCAGAGTCGTTGTCTTGCCTGTTCCTGGAGGGCCCAGAATTATCTGCACGTGCCTCACTTTTATTTCCTTTCTCATTAAGATGATTTAACAAAACATCTTTGTACGTCTCTTGCTTATACTTCCACAGGATCCATTCATAATATCTTTCTGGTTCTTTTTCGTTGACGCTGTCTTTCCACTCTGTTATGATTACGTTTTTACAGCTCCCACAAAGGACATCTTTGTCTAATATCCTGCCATGGGTGTGCTCTCCGCAGAAGTCACAAGGCACTGTTTCTTTGTAATATGGTAACATTTAAAAGTCCTCAGTCACTGCACTAGGTATATCAAGTTGATCCTCGTCATCAAAGAATTCTGGCTCTGGCACAGACCAGACCTTCACAGGCTTAGACTTGATCCTGAAAGTTTTACGGTCACCACCACTCGCTCTAAGCCAAGACCAGACTTGGTGCTGGGTGGTGTATCGGAACCTGCGAGCCTCTAAGTAAATAAATAGGTCTTCAGACCGAAAGTAAACTTTGCCCTCATCAGAGTCGTGCCATGGCTTGCCATTCATTATCTCGTCTTTCTGACGAGCTTGGACTTTGCCTGTTAAGAAGCTGTCTAACATTTTCTCGAACTGGCCTTGTGGCGAAGCATCGTCTGGGTCTACAATGACCTCGACATTCTCCAGCAGTTGGTTTATCCGCTGTTCCCAAGCTTGGGATGGCATTGTGCTGGGACACTTGTTTAGCTTCTCAACACAGATCTTTTGCAGCTGTCGCTGGTCCAGCAGTTGGGGTGTTGTTACTTCTATCCGCTCACCTTGCATCTCGATGTACCAACGCACAGACTGGCGGTTCTCAGTTTCGTATTTTGTTATCGCATCGACCTCAATAGACAGGCCACCGCCAACTCTCCCGACTCCATAGTCTCGCTTCATGCATTTAGACTTCTCGCAATAATTGCAGATTGGACTTTGTTTGCATGTGTAGGCATATTCTTTTTTGCTGACTGACTTGACTAGGCCATTGACTTCACCCATTGGCAGAGGCTCTGGCAGGTGCTCATAATTGAACTTCATTAAGTCTTCTTGCCAGTCGTCAGGATTGCGCTTGCGGAAATAAACACCAACATTGAACAGAGAAATGTTTCTTCCACCTTCTGGGAAGCCCATGGTCATGATGTGTTGCAAGCAGGGAGGCCCATCGCTAAAGTGATCAACTAAGTCTGGCTTGAAATTCTCTAGCTTTTCAAATGTTGTTAGCTTCTTTTCAGCAAGGTCAATGAATTGTTCTAGGTTAAGTTTCTTGCCTTTATGGATTGCATGACGCTCAGTCTTGTCGCCATCCCAATAACACAAGTTGATCCAGTTGCCTCGATCTCTTTCATTGGCTCTAGATATTTGCTTGGGGAAAACTTCTGATCCGCCATAGCCTAGTAATGCAGCGAATTCATTTAGCTTTGCGACCATGTCAATAGCAGGAATGGCAGGACTGCAAAAAAGATATAAATGAGCGCCACCAGACTTAGAACGGCATAGCACCAAAGGAGTGTCACGAATCTTTTTCTCGAGACTTTCAAGGCTTTCATTTAATTTGACCTCACCTCTTATATCAATATCAATAACACCAAAGTGACAGCTGTTGTCCTGTAACAACGGGATGACACCTAAAATATATTCGCCACCATTCAAGTGTTCTTTAAAATTATTTTCTGTTGCTGGTTCGCTAACAGTTATTGCTCGGCCAGACATTTTCCCGTCGGCTTCTTTTTTGTTTACTCGATACTGTCCGTGGGCAAGCTCAAAGCCTCTGAACAGTTTCATAAATCTTTTTACGTCCATGCCTCTTCCTTTCTGATTGGTCGGGGGATAACTTCATTGGGACATGAGCTATCCCCCTAAACAACGTAATGCAGGGTGGCTACATTACATCATCATCAGAGGAGTCTGGTTGAACCTTGACTTCACCGTCACGAATGTTCTTGCGGAACTCTCGTGCTTCGAGATAGATGCTTTGGCCTTGGTCTAGGTTCTGAATGATCCCTCCAGACTTAGCATCGAACATCATCTCAACTTCCCAGTTGAACCACGAGCCCATATCGTTCTGCTCAGGTGTTGTGGTCAGGTTGTAGGCAGTCCAGAACATGGCTGGATTGAATGTGCCTTTGCCTGTTGGGTGGACAACTTGTAGCCTGTTGATCATAGAGTTCCAACGCTTGGCTTTTTTAATGCCTGAAGAACTCATAGACAATATGGCAGGGGAAAACGTGCCGTCTTCACCAACAACATAAATAAAGTATTCTGCTGTCAATGATAGCTGGTTTCCGTCTGGTGTGCGCAATTTGCCTCGATCGTCTTGTACACACATTTCCATAATTGAAGGCTGTAGTCCGTGGTCTTTAACCAACTTGCGCTCGTCAGTCCACTCGAGATATGTCTTGCGATAGCTAACAGGAACAGCTGTTATTCCCTTTTCACCATCGAACAATTCACCCGTTACATTGTCCAAGATCTGTCCAGCCTCAGCACCTTTTAGATAGGCACCATCAGCTTTATTGACTTGGGGAGATTGAGCTTGTAAGATCTTGAGACGTGGGATGAGCATATCATCCGCTGTCATATTCTCACCTGCTGTGCCCGCATCTTCTAAAAGAATGGACGCATCAAATGCAATTACATTGCTCTCTTTTTTTACTTCTACTTCATTTTTAGCCATGGTATCCTCCTGTGATTTTGGCTTTACGACCTGTGAATAACTTAAACAGATCATGGGGAACATCCTTGCCATCAGTCAATCGCTCTTTGATAAAAGAGTTAAGTGACCCATGGTGGACGCCGACTGCACGTTTGTAAAAGAGATTTCTTTCACGCAACTCATCCGCAAAGTCATTGCATGCTTTGTCTTCATCTCTTCCGAACTGAACCTCAACATTGCTTTTAATTAAGTCACCAGCATTATTAGCTCGCAACCAATCGAAGCATTGTTGTTGACGCACTTCTAGTTCAGACCTGTCATCTCCTCTTGCTTTCATAATAGCAGAAGCAGATGGAATAGAACCAGAAGTTATATCTTGAACCTCAACCTTACCACCATTGGTAAGAGTAAAGTCCTTGACGTTCAATTCTTGCATTAAGTCAGGCAAGTCATGTTCAGCCAACTTCGTCAGGTTCTGCTTTTTTTGCTTCAACAGCTCATTCAAATCATTTATCTCTTTTTCAAGATCAAACATTTGTTGAGCCATATCAGCCACTGCACCTATTGAGTTGGACGCAGGTGCCACGTCCTCAAGCAGATTGATATTCATCTTAATTTATTTCCTTTCTCATTTCTAAAGCGACAGGCATGTACCAGCCTTTGCGCCTGTCACGGTCTCCTTCTTCCATGTTGCGTTCCCATCTAAGGACACGCACCACTGGTGACATTTCAGCTGCGATCATACACGCTATCATAACAGCTATGGGGTCACCACCTCCTGGCCACAAAAGATAATCTTCCGTGGAGAAGTCTTTCATAATCTTACGAGCTTTTTGGATCGATGGACTAGGTAAAAACTGAGGCTTTTCATTAGGCTCAAATACAATTTCAAGCGAACCATAACGAGCAGCATCAGTCAGATCTGGAGTCCAACCGAACTTGTTCTCTCGTGGTCTTGTTACCACATAAACTTTTGACATTCATTATCCTTTCTCAACGTGAAATAAACTTTAACCTGTTTTCAATAGGAAGAAAAGTTTTATTTTAATCAGCGATATCCTTGTCCAATATCGGTATTGGTCTGAGCATCCTGTCGTATGATACTCTTTCTTGCACCCACAAGCCATCTATCTTCTTGTCCAAAGCCTTTTGTTCTTCTTCAAGGCTGGGGGAATTGTCACAACTCTTTGCCCTCACCCTCCTCATTACAACTTCTTCGGTTCTAAAACACGCATTGCAAACTGGGCATTTGCGAAGCCGAAAGCTGACGCCTTGTCTGGTGACTCCTGAGTTCGTTACTCTGGTTGTTTTCTGATCGCAGTCTATACACCGCATCTATAATCCTTTCTCAATATTAGAATTAGAGTTTAAATTCTAGAATTCTAAAAGTAAACATTTTTCTTGCGTTACCGAACTTTTCAATATAGACCAAGCCAGTAACCAAAGAACCAGCGTTACCGAACTTGATTTGTTTTGGGGGACGTCCTATGGTTTACAAAACTATATAGGGGAAAAAATTTTGAGGTGAAAAATAATTCTTTAAAATTAGTGAAAGTCTGGAAACACTGGTAACGAAAGACGATTACTCTATACATTACAGAGGGTTGCGAGCGTTACCTAACAGGATAAATGATGGTAACCGAAACCACACACTGGTAACTTTCTTTCATAAAACATGTAACCTATTGTTTTATCGTGTTTCTTTTCTCTTTACTTGTCTGCTAATAAAAGATAGAGTTCCTTATCAACTTAGAAAGGAATTAACAAATGGCACAACGTGAAGTAAAATATGAGAGCCCAGCACACAAAATCTTTGCAGGAAAAAGCAATTGGCAGGGATACAAAGAAAATGATGTTATAGCGATAGCATTTGAGTCAAGAAACCACGGCACTCTGCATCATTTCTACACTTTAGGAAGTGTTGTTGGATACGCAATCGATAATTGTAACTGCCCATTTGAGTCAGTTGAAAAAGCAAAAGAGCGTGGTCACAAAATTCACTGGGCAAACCAAAACTCTAGCATGATTACTAGCGACGCACGTCCACAGGAATATTCATTCATGCAAGAGCATGGCGACCATATCAAATTCCACGGTAAAACTTTTGAGATTGTATCAACCCCGAATGATAACATCTCTCTTAAATTAGTATAATCACTGGGGAGCTTCGGCTCCCTTCCATCCCCTCTGAGAAAGGAACTATAATGACACACTCCATCGAATGGCTTACTTCGGATGTTGCTGCATATGAGCGTTACAAAAGGCTCGCAGGTGACGATGAGGTTGCTCTTTTCAATTGCATTGCTAGACATCAATATGTTATTCATGTTGAGCTCAATTCTAATTTCGAAGACCCAAAGAGGTTTGTAGAGATAGATGCTGATGGTCTGTCTCATGCGTTGGTTCTCCTCAAGCAATGGCTGATGGTTCACGGTGCGACGAGTGCAGGATTAAGGAAAGTTGATAGTGGAGCTTTTCTCGGCTCCCCCGACATTTACGACTGTTCAGATTTCATGGAGGAAGACCGATGAGTGGCGCAACAGCAGCAGACTTTAACAAGTGGGAAGGCATTGCTAAAAAATGCGACATCACTGAGCTGAACTTTATCATAAAGGATTGTCGTGAAGCTCAGTCGGCAATGCAAGGCTGGAACCCTGAAAAGGAGAACTATTATTCTGACCAGAGGATGACGTTCTCGGATGAGTTGCGCAGGAGGTTCAAGTGATGTGGGCAACTGAAGTCATTGAAACTGGCGTTGGCGTTCTCTTTGTAAAGGAACACAACGCCATGAGGTATTCTGAAGCCATGAACATGCACAACTATTACATGATGAAGTATGCTGGGAAATACTCAACTTACTTCGTTTGGAGGGATTGCAATGATCTCTAATTTCTTTAACATGGTGCTGGCGGTTACTCTTGTCCTTGCGTCATCTGCAATGGTGTCTTTTATTCTTATCAATATTTTATTGGGCTGTGACAACTGGGATCAAGAGCAATGGACGCAATACAAGTCTTGTATGACAATCGGTTATATAATAGGACTTGACTGATTGCCCAGAAAAGCCTATCATCAAGATATTATCCCTGCCTCTACCTGACTAAAAGCTCACTGTAAAAAGTGGGCTTTCTTTTTCTTCTAGATTATATTACAGTTGCTTCACAGTTGACCACTGCAAACAAAGGTTCTGAAGGAGATAATCTGGTGTCAGGAAAAGGAAAAAAGGTTCAAGTCCAAAGGCCTATTAACAATGGTCGCAAAGTTGAGCCTGAGAAGTGGGATGGCAGCTTTAAATCTGTAGAGCCTCTCAAGAACCAGAAGCCAGCCCAACACCGCCAAGCCAGACATAAGAAGTGGAACCATCCAGCCACAATCAATTGGATTATGGGGCAAGCTGACCCTGTTGGATTCCTCGCTTCGGTTATGCAAGGCAAGGAAATGTTTCCCGTTTACACTCAAGACCAAGATGGCACAGTCCAGAACATCGGAAAGGTTGGTGCCGATCCAGAGCTGAGAGTTATGGCTGCAAAGACATTGCTCGGCAAATGCGTCCCTGATCTAAAGGCTGTTGAGATAACAGCACAAATTGAAGAGCGAAAGGTGCTTGATATAAGCAGATTAACTGATAATGACCTCACCACAATTGAACGAGTTCTTGAACACGCTGTCATTGAAGGAAGTGAGAGCGGAGAAGATGAGGAGATCTTTGAGGGAGTTCACCAAGAGCTCTTGGCAAGCGATTGAACCAGGACGACCTTTTCAAGACAACTGGCACATAGACGCAATATCAGACCATCTTCAAGCAGTTGTTGAGGGTGATATAAAGCGATTGATTATCAATGTCCCTCCAAGGCATATGAAATCCATCTCGGTTGCTGTGGCCTTGCCTGCGTGGGCTTGGACTATCCAGCCAACTAAACAATTCTTGTATGCGTCTTATGCAGGGTCTCTTTCTATTCGTGACTCGGTTAAGTGTCGGAGGCTGATTGACAGTCGTTGGTATCAGAATCACTTCGGAGAAACTTTTAAGCTGACAGGTGACCAGAACCAGAAGCAAAGATTCGAGAATGACAAGACAGGCTATCGGATAGCAACTTCGGTTGGTGGTGCTTTGACAGGGGATGGTGGTGACATCGTTGTAATTGATGACCCACACAATTCAATTGAGGCCGACAGCTCTGCAGTGCGTGAAGGAGTTCTTGAGTGGTGGGATCAGTCTATGCAGACTCGTCTGAACAATCCCAAGACAGGTGCATTCATTATCATTATGCAGAGGCTGCATGAGCAAGACTTAACAGGACACATCCTATCTAATGAGCTTGGGGATGAGTGGGATCACCTAATGCTCCCAGCCAGATATGAGATTGGCCATCCTACTCCGATGCGTTCCAGCCTAAACTTCACAGACCCAAGAACAAAAGAGGGTGAGTTGCTTTGGCCAGATCGGATTGACGAAGGCACACTGACAACTCTTGAAAGGTCTCTTGGCAGTTATGCTTCCGCTGGACAACTACAACAGCGACCAATGCCCAAAGGTGGTGGTATCTTAAAAGCTGAGTGGTGGGTGCCATGGGACAAGCATGAGTTGCCAGACATTGAATATGTCCTGCAGAGTTGGGACACAGCCTTCAGCACCAAAGAGAAATCATCTTATTCGGCTCGGACAACTTGGGGTGTCTTTAAGATGAATGGCCAGATAAATGCGATGGTCTTAGAGATGTGGTTTGATCGTGTTAGCTATCCTGAGCTGAGAAAGCTCGCACAAGAGGCCTATAATGATTGGGAGCCAGATGCGGTTCTCATCGAGAAGAAGGCTTCTGGCCAGTCTTTGTTGCAAGATTTACGCATGGCAGGTGTCCCAGTTCTTGAGTATATGCCTGACCGAGACAAGCAAGCTCGTGCTCATGCAAGCTCTGCTCTTTTGGAAGACGGAAGAATTTTCTTTCCATCTGACAAGAAGTGGGCTAAAGATTTAATTGATATCTGTGCAGCCTTCCCTGCAACCGACAATGATGACATTGTTGACACATGTACACAGGCATGGTTAAGGCTTCGCAAAGGCTGGTTCGTTACACACTCGAATGATTTTGACGAAGATGATTATGAGGAAAGAAGAAGGATAACATTGTATGGCTAGAGAACCAGTTGTGATTCAACAACCATTGGCTCCCTTTGCGGAGACTGCTCCTGCGGACGATCTGCAAGTTGAAGAGATCGGCGATGATGTTCTCATAGGAGACCCAGAGCTAGACAATATTGAAGAGGAAGACACGAACTTCGGTGCCAACTTGGCAGAGGAAATGTCTGACAAAGAGCTTACCCAAGCAGCTTCCTCTCTAGTTACATATTACAATAATGACCGTGAAGCTCGATCCGAGTGGGAAGAGCGTTACAAAAAAGGCCTGAAGACTCTTGACCCAGATGGTGGCATGGAAGAGTCAGAAGACGAGCGTGCGACTCGTGGCCTGAGCGTTGTCGTTCATCCAATGATCGCAGAGGCTGCAACCCAGTTCAACGCTAAAGCTATTGCAGAGCTATATCCTAGTGGTGGCCCCATTAAGACGGTTATTGTCGGTGATCCGAATGAGGAGCTTGAAGAGCAAGCACGCAGAGTTCGGGAATACATGAACTACCAGATCACGCAGGAAATGCCTGAGTATTTCCCTGACCTTGATCAAATGTTATTCCATCTCCCGTTAGTTGGCCAGACATTCAAGAAGGTGTGGTGGGACACTAACATGGATCGTCAGTGCAGCCAGTTCGTTAAGGCTGAAGACTTCGTTGTCGCACCAGAGAGCAAAGACTTATACACATCGCCACGTTACACCCACATCATCCGTATCCCAAAAAACGATTACAACCGATATGTGCAGTCTGGCTATTACCTTCAGACCGACGATAAAGGTGGCGACATTGATCCTTCGGGAGATGTTATTGGTGAGATCGAGGGTGTTGATCAATATGGCGACGACTCGCAGGATCAGGTAATGACTCTGCTGGAGATGCATGTCTATGACAACTTCGAAGAAGACACAGACGACGACGATGATAATGCAGTCGGCATACCTTATGTTGTAACAGTTGATTATGATAATGAGAAAGTTGTAAGCATTCGCCGCAACTGGCGAGAAGATGACGAGCGCAAGATCCGCAGGGATTGGTTCGTGTCTTATAAATTTCTTCCTGGATTGGGCTTTTATGGCTTTGGATTATATCATCTTATTGGTGGATTGGGTAAAGCGGCAACTGGATCCTTACGAGCTTTGCTTGACAGTGCAGCCTTTAGCAATATGCAAGGTGGCTTTAAGTTAAGAGGCAGAGTCTCAGGTGGAGAGGTTCAAGTAAATCCAGGAGAGTTTGTCGATCTAGACGCAACTGTTGACGATGTCAATAAAGCAATTATGCCACTGCCATTTAAAGAGCCAAGCCAGTCTCTGTTTAATCTGCTTGGCTTTATTGTTCAGGCGGGACAGCGTTTTGCTAGCACTGCTGATTTGAATGTTGGGGATGTGAATCCAAATGCGCCTGTTGGCTCTACAGTGGCGTTGATCGAGCAAGGAAGCAAGGCCTTCTCGGCAATCCATAAGAGGCTGCATTATGCTCAGGGACAGGAGTTTAAGCTCCTCGCAGACTTGAATGCTGAAAACTTGCCTGAACAGTTTACGTTTTCGTTGATAGGAAGCAGTTCTGAGATATTCGCTGCTGACTTTAATGATCGCATTGATATCCTCCCAGTTAGTGACCCCAACATATTCAGCTCATCCCAGCGCATTGCTCAGGCCCAAGCTATTTTGCAGATGGCCCAGTCAGCTCCTGAGATGCACGATATGTACGCAGCATACAAGAGAATGTATGAGGCGATTAGAATACCAAACATTGACGAGATACTAAAGAAGCCTGAAGACGCACCGCGCATGGATCCGATTGACGAGAACATGGCGATAATGTATGGCAAGCCCATAAGAGCATTTATTGAACAAGAACATGAATCGCACATAGCAGTTCACATGCAGTTTATTAAAGACCCATCTCTTGGGGGCAATCCAGGAGCCGCAGCAATGCAGCCTATTCTCATTGCCCACATAGCAGAACACGTTGCGTTACTTTACAGAACTCGCATGGAGGCCAGCGTTGGCGTTCCACTTCCCCCAGTTCCAAACTTCGCTGATAAAGACTTTAAGTTTGAGGACATCAATCCAGACCTTGACAGGCTCATTAGCCAGCGTGCTGCGCAAGTTGTTCAAGAAGCTCCGCAGATGAAAGCAATTACTGCTATCCAGCCAGAGGGCCAAGGCCAACAACAGAACCCATTGCAATATGCACAACAACTCGCTCAACTCGAAGCTGAAGCACTCAAACTTAGGACGCAAGCCCAAATCGCTACAGACCAAGCTAAAGCACAGTCCTCAATGGAAATTAAAAAGGCTGAAGCTCAGCAAAAAATGCAAATAGATGCAGCCAAGGCTCAAGCAGACTTGCAATCTAAAGTGATGAAGCTAGAGGCTGAGTTGCAATTAGAGCGAGAGAAGAGTGCGGCTAAAATGCAAATCGAGGCTATGAAAAATGGATGAGATACTGGCATCAATCGGGCCAATCAATCCTTCAGCTTTTAGTGGGGGATCTCAAGGTGCTCCTCAGCAACCGCAACAACCTCCATTCGACGCAAGCCAATACTTAATGCAAAGAATGATGCAATTGAAACAAGGAAAGCTTGGCGCATTGGGCAATGTTATCGCTGCAATGCCACAGCCCAACGAGATGCAACCCCAGCAAGGAGTGACAGCAGCATGAATTATGGAGCCTTAAAGTCTATTCCTAAGAATACAACTATCGCTGGACAGCCTCACCAACTGAGTTATATCAACCCTCAAGAAGCTGAGTTGCTAAAAAGCAGAGGTGGCGCAGGGATTGATATTAACGGCATCCCAGCTTATTGGACTTTCTCAGATCCAAGCTCTTGGGGTGATGGCGAAGGATATACTGGAGGCAGCGATTTCGGCCAAGGTGTTGTAGACAGTTACACTGCAGTGAAAGATGCAGTTTCAACAGCAGTCAATACTGGTTTCACAGCAGTCAAAGATACTTACACAGAGATAACAACTGGCGGCAATGCAATAACAGGAACATATAATTCAGATGTCGTTATCCCCACCACCACCAAAACTGCACTAGAACTCTCTATGGAATCTACTAAAACACAGGCTGAACTTGAAGCTGAGGCATTGGCCGCAGGACAAGCAATGTATATGTATCAGGGCAATTACTATCAGACAACAACTGAATTCTTTGACGCCTTTGGTAATTCATATTCAACTCAGGCCGAAGCCTCAGCAGCTGACACAAAAGCAGAGCAGCTATCTACAGCTGGCAATGCTGGAGTAGCAGTTGAATATACAAGCACAAACCTGCCAGTCTTTTACGACAATTCTGGATTTGCTCATTCAACTTTGGCTGGAGCTATAAGTGCCAACGAGACAGAGTCTCTTAATACAGCTCTTAATACAGGAACAATGCAAGGCCCATTCAACGAGCAATTAGGACTTACATTCGTTGACTCCAGAGGATTGTTCCACACTTCCCAGTCCGATGCTGACGCAGCGAATGGCGCATATGTGATACAAGACAGCGCAACAAGTGCAGCCTCTTCAGGTTCTGATGAGGTCAGCGACTACATTGACAGATTTGGAATGACTGGATTAGAGGACAGATTCTTAGTTGGAAGAATAAATCCAAACACAGGCCTACCATATGTTGCGAATGATGGGATGGTTAATCCTTTAGACGCAGACACTATACCTTATTCCCCAGATGGATACACAGACGCAGAAATACAACTATTCGGTGGCGACCCATACCAGACCACCGAGAATGGTATTGTTCAAACAGACGATGCTTTCCGAGACCCAACAACCGAAGGCGATGGGCAGCACGGCCAGACCTTTACAGACGACGAAGCTGTTGAGCTCGCAGTTATTAAAGACGGAGTGGTCGTTGACGATGTCGGCTCTATAGATGCTGCATCTTTCACGGACAACGACAATTCTACAATGCGAGACGTTTATTCAACCAGACCAACTTATGGTGATTTTTACGGTGGACGCTCTGGAGGCATCTGGGACAGATTCAGAGGCAGCTATCTAACAAGATTCGGCCAGCCGACAGAAGGCATTGACGAGATGGTTCGGGTTGTTACAGCGGCAGACGGAAGCAAACAATATTACGGTGCTGATGGAGCCTTATTGAATCCTGACTCTGTCGGGGCAATAAGAACAGGCGGAGATCCGACCACTATACAAATTGGCGAGGAGCAGGTCTTGGTTGGCCAGCAAGAAATCGGTGCTGATGGAGTCTTGGCTGGAACAACTTACACTCCTGATTACAATGCAATGTCCGACGAAGAATTATTCAACTATCAATAAGGAGGCTATCATGGCTGAAAACGACCAGAGCGAACAAATCAACAGACTGTTAGCCCAACTCAGAAAAGAAGAAGGGGCTGCAATATCTCAAGGCGAAAAGGCTTACATGCTTGAGCCAGGAGAGGGAGTCTCTGATCAACAAAGGATGGCTGCTAAAAAAGAATTTGACAGTTATATTAGTTCTGGCCAAGGCGAGCAAGACTTTAGGAGCTCCTTGGTTAAACAATATCCTAACGAGGCAGAAGCCTTCCGCGAAGCAACTAGGCAAGAGTCTGGTGCAGCAATTGCTGATAGTGAGATGCGTAGATACATGGATGAAGAGCTCAACCTTATCACCACAGCTCAAGAAGGCCTAATGCAATTAGATCCTGAAGGGACTCGAGACGTTGTTCAAGGCCTCGAAGTAAGCAAGAACAGAGTTATGTCTGGTGCTGCGCTTTCCCCCGATGAGTACACAGGCATCTCAGCTATCCTAGAACAGATAGCCAATGCGTTCAAGGGGATGATGGGTGGTGGTGAATCTACAACCAAGACTTATATGGTCGATGGCAGACCAGTAGAGATGACTGAGCGAGAAATGATGGGAGCCAAGAATGCTGGCATCCTAGTACAAGATCCTGAGTCTGCAATTAGAGACATGGAAATGCAACAATAGGAGGCTATCATGGCTGAAGTAAATGTAGAAAACATGGAAGAGAATGCTGAACTCTTTATGGAGAAGATGGGCTTCGCTCATAATGCTGATGGGCTTGATATGTCTGATGATCAGTTGGTAAACTTCTTGCTGTTATGCCACCATATGCAGTTCGGCGTTGGTGAGGACGATTACGAAGAAGAGATGGTGGAAGACAGCTCCTCCCACGATGGTTCAGATGTCAAAGTTAAGATTATGAAAGTCGGCAATGGCGAAGACGTTCATGCCATGATGAATAAGATCTTGGGCGGCTGATATGGCAAAACGAGGATTGTATTCTAATATCGCAGATAAGAGAAAGCGCATTGCTGCTGGCTCTGGCGAGAAGATGCGCAAGGTTGGCCAGAAAGGTGCACCAGCTAAAGGTGCATTTAAAGCTGCAGCCAAGACTGCAAAGAAACCAACGAAGAAAAGGAGAGCGTAATGGCTAAAGGTGTTAAGCATTATTTCAAGAACGGCAAAGAGCACAAGGGTGCTACCCACAAGAATGCCAAGGGCAAAGTTATGTCTGGCGCAAAGCACACTGATTCCAGCAAGTTTTTAGTCCACATGAAGGATCTGTCGGCTACAGCTAAGAAGTTTGCTAAAGCCTGATGGCAACCTACAAGGGCAAAAGTGTTAAGCTGAACAGTCCTCGCAGAATAGGCAAGGGTGAAACCAGCTATGGCAAAAAGAAATCGGTTGTATATGTTACCGATGGGGATAAGATAAAGCGTGTAACTTTCGGTGACCCCAACATGCGTATTAAAAAGAATCAAAAAGGCCGCAGGAGCAATTTCAGATCAAGGCATAATTGCGACAATCCTGGCCCTAAAACAAAGGCACGATATTGGTCGTGTAAGGCTTGGTGATGGCGAAAGCAGCAATTAAAAAAGTAGCACAAGCAGAGATCAGAGCCGCAAAGAGCTTCCTCAAGCGTAGGAATATTGATTCGGACGAGATCTCTCCCAAGAAATTCGCACAAGCAGCAAAAGAGCTTGACAAGAGCTTCGTTGAGACTTTAAAGATATTGGCTCGTGAGCTTTCAGGAGGACAAGCCTAATGGCAACTGATCCAAGACCACAATCTTCAACCTCATTTAGAGGTGGCGGTGCTTTAGGAGGAGGTGAAAGTCTTCTTAATTTCGACGAGGGAAAGAAAGCTGCAGCCAAAGCTGAATTCTTCACAGTTACGCCAGAGAGCTCATTCTTAGGAGGTGCGACTTATAGAGACAAGTTGCGTGGTGCGCTCAGATATTTAGGTGCTGACGACAGAGGGATTAATTATGTCCTCGGAGACGCTCGTGCTGATAATCTTGTTGACAATGTCGGGCTGATTGACCTTACTCCAGCAGCAATACCTCTTGCTGTCCAAGAAGGCTCAAGAGCCATGAGCCAAGGCAGATACCTTGAAGGGACTCTTGACTTAGGCTTGTCAGCTTTAGAGATGCTTCCAGGAGCAAAGCTATTAACAAAGCCAGCAGGAGACTTCTTAAAGTCGATTGGCTCTAAACTATCGAGCTTCAAAGACAACTTAGGTGCTTTGAGCGACATAGAGCTAAAAACAAAACGAGATGGATTAATTGAAAAAGCTACAGAAAATAAAACTTCATTCGGAGACGAGATTTACGATTTAGATTCATCTATGACTAAACGGAAAGATGCAAACCGCTGGGAAGAAACAGGGTATCCATCAAACATGAAAGAAGAAGACAAAGCCTTTGTTATTCAAAAAATGATAGAGCGAGCAAATGATCCAGACAATCCATATTTATCAGGAGACACTGGACTGCCAGCTCTATTTAAAGAAAAGTATGGAGGGCAGAAGGATGTCCCAACAGTCAACCGCAGAGATTTTCTAACTCAGGCAGGAACAGCAGCAGTCGCAGCACCTATCGTAGCAGGAGCCTTGGGTGATCTGCCTGTTGGTAAAATTATAGACGATGTAATCCCATCTCCAAATTTGCCTTCTGCTACGCCTGTTGCTAAAGTTGCTGGAAGAGTTGTGAAAAATGTAGGACAACCTTCGAGAACCAGTTTAATTAGTGAATTGATGGAATTAACAGAATTTGGAACAGACATTCAATATGGGAATGGAACAATTAAAGAGAGTGTTGCTAAATTTTCGTTAGAAATCAATAAAGCGAAAAAATATTTCAAGTTAAAAAAGAAAACTGTAGATGCAGATGAATTAGATATGCTTTCTCCTAATAATGAAATGGCTGAACGCTTAGATGAACTTCAGATAGAATTCGGCTATAGTGATGATCAAATGATAAAATTTATTGATGAAACAAATTCAGCTACAAAGGAAAATGAAAAACTTTTCGGCAGATATCTTATCGAGGGTGAGGGAGACCCAGAAGTTGGGAAGGCTCTTGGCCTTGATGGGGATGAGTGGGATGATAATGATTTTTGGGAAAAAATTTATGGAAGCTTCGACGCAGATATAAATGGAGACACCATTGGACAGGACAGACTAGTGAAAGATATGTTTCCACAATGAACAGAACGGGATTTAACCAACTATTGAAAGGAGGCCGAAAAATGTACGGCAAAAAGAAACCAATGGGTGCGAAGAAGCCAATGGGAATTAAAAAGAAGCCGATGGGCATGAAGAAAAAGCCTATGGGTAAAAAGAAAGGATACTAATGTCAGATGAATCAAAAGACGTGACAATTCTCGTCACTGGCGTATCCATGTCAGGAGGTGTCAAGAATGACAATAAGCGACCTTCTCCAGAAGATAAAAAAGAATCTAAAGGAGAAGCGGCTAGAGATAGCTGAGAGTATGGTCCAAGGTCGGATATCTGACTTTGGGACATACCAAAAGAACGTTGGTATTGCGGAAGGCCTAGAACAAGCCTCTGAGATTATCAATGAAACATTAAATAGAATCAACGAAGAGGATGAATGAACATGTCTCATCAACATGCTAAAGAGTACAAAGACGAATCCACAGGCGCAACAGTAGATTCGCAAAGCCTTCCGATTCCATTGAATTGGAAAGTCCTAGTCCAACCCCATCAAGTTAAAATGAAGACAAGAGGTGGGCTACATCTGCCCTCCATCTCTAAAGACAATGAGGAGTATTTAACTGCTCACGGTCGAATTGCTCATATGGGAGATCTTGCGTTTAAAGATCGGGACACTGGGAGTTCGTGGAAGATGAATATTCCACAAATCGGCAATCGAGTTACTTATGGCAAATATGCAGGCCAGAAGATAACAATCAATGGTGTAAGATTTCTTTTATTGAATGACGATGAACTAACGTCTATTCTCCCAGAAGATGTCGATGTCACCGCTTACTTAGCGCAATAACTTGGAAGGACGCTACCATGGCAAATGAAGATGCAATTCAAGAAATCGAAGACGAAATCAAAAAGGCACAAGGACAACCTGAAGATTTTCAAATCGAGATAACCGATGATCCTATTGAAGAGGCCAAAGACGTTGCAGAAGAAAAAGCAGCGGACGAAAACCAAGAAGCGGATTATGGCCCCAAAGTTCAAAAGAGGATTAAAAAACTCGTTGACCAACGTAGGCAAGCTGAGATCCAAACTCAGCAAATGCAAGAGCAAAATTCACAGCTCAATGCAAGGTTGGCTCGATTAGAGCAAGGGTCTGTTCAAAGTAATGAGAAAGCGTTCAATCAACGCTATGCTCAAACTAAGGCAGCATTGACCAAAGCAGTGGAAGAAGGCGATACTGAAGCTCAGGTTAATTTCCAAGAGCAGATGGCTGACATGCGTGCGTCTATGCGGATTGCTGAAATGCAAAAGCAACAACGCTCTCAACAGGCTGCATCTCCAACGGTTGGTCGTGCTCAACAGGCTGTTCAAAACCCAGCACCTCAAAAAGCTATGGGTTGGTGGGAGAGCAATCGCTGGTTTAATTCGTCAGGTTTTGAACGAGAAACAGCAATGGCTCGTTCAATAGATGTTCAGTTAGACTTGGAGGGATACGACAAGGATTCCGACGAATATTACCAAGTTCTGAATAAGCGTTTACTTTCTGTGTTCCCTGAGCTAAACTCTGGATCAAGTCCAAGTAAGACAAGAACAAAAAGTAGACAACCAGTTGCACCAACTACAGGTGGTTCCTCCTACAAGGGCAATAGAGTGCGGATGTCGCAGGATCAACTTAGGATGGCTCGTGAACTTGGTATTACAGACGAAAAAAGTCTTAAACAATATGAAGCTGAAATTAAACGTCAGCAGAGGAACCAGTCATGACTGAGAAAAGAAACGTGCGCGCAAACGAAACTCGAAACTCTACGCGTGAGGAACAAGCTCGTCCCGATACCGCATGGAAACCACCATCATTGTTGGATGCTCCCGAGGCTCGTCCTGGGTACACTCAACGATGGATTGCCACCTCGATTCAGGGGAAAGAGACTCCAGACAATGTGTACAAACGTATGCGTGAAGGATGGAGTGCACGCTCTGCCGATAGTGTGAAGGACTCGTTGTTTCCGACGATCAATCACGGACAGTGGGCAGGGTCAATTGGAATTGAGGGAATGTTACTCTGCGAAATGCCTGTTGAAGTGCATAAGCAGATGAAGGCTTATTACAACAACAAAAGCGTTGAAGCAAATCAATCAATTGCAAGTGACCTAGATGCGTTAGGAAGAAACTCAGGACAACCGATTTATCAAACTCGGAAGTCCTCTAACAGCCGTGGCAGAGATCTCTCTGTTATGGACGATTAAACTTACGCTGAAAGGAGCGAATAAATGGCTAATGTTGATGCAGCCTTTGGGTTTGTCCCAATTCGCCATATGAGTGGTAATGCACCTCGTGCGAATAAGTACACTATTGCTTCAGGACTTGCAGAGAACATCTTTACGGGTGATCTTGTAGTCTTGATTAACAGTGGTTTGCTTACTCCGCATACAGCTGGAGAGGCCAATAATATTGGTGTCTTTGGTGGGGTATCTTATACCGCTGCAGATGGCAGTTACGTCTATAGTGAATACTGGCCTTCAGGCACAGTCGCTACAGACATCATAGCATATGTGTACGATGATCCATACACTGTGTTTAAAGTTCAGTCCGCAGGAACAACTGCCCAGACCAATATCGGCAATTGCGCTGATGTAGTTGCTGGTGCTGGTTCTACTGTGACTGGTCAATCTGGATTTGAATTAAGCGGCACAATGGCGGCAACTCTTGCTTCCTGTAAGATTCTCGCTGTTTATGAAGCTCCAGACAACGCATTCGGCACGAACGCTATCATGGAGGTCTTAATTACTGAGCATCTTCTTGGTGCGAACATTGCTGGTATATAGGAGGGTATAAACAATGGCTATGAATAGAGCACAATTTGCTTCCATGCTTGAGCCAGGACTGAATACTCTTTTCGGTCTTGAGTACGACAGCTATCCACCAGAGTATTCGCAGGTGTTTTCTGCCAATACTTCAAACAAAGCATATGAAGAAGATCTTATGCTTCAAGGCTTTGGGTCTGCACCAACTAAAGATGAAGGTGCGGCTGTATCGTATGATATCGGGAGCCAGCAATGGACAGCTCGTTATCAGCACGAAACGATTGCTTTGGCATTCTCAATCACTGAGGAAGCTGAAGAGGATGGCCAGTATGGCTCAATCGCTTCACGTTACACCAAAGCTCTCGCTCGCTCGATGTCTTCTACTAAGGAGATCAAAGCTGCGAATGTCTTGAACAATGCCCAAAGTGCAAATCACTTGGGTGGTGATGGTGTTTCAATGCTTAGTGCAGCTCACGTTACTACAAACGGCCCACAGTCGAATGTATTAGCAACAGCGGCAGACCTTTCTGAGACTTCACTTGAGTCAATTCTTATCAACATCTCTGATATGAAAGACGATCGTGGTCTTCGGATTGCTGCGCAAGGTACACAGCTGATCATCCCAACTGCCTATGCGTTCACCGCAGAGCGTTTGTTGGAATCACAGCTTCGTACTGGAACTGCTGACAATGATATCAACGCAATCAAATCAGGTGGTTATCTTCCAAAAGGATACCATGTGATGCGTCGATTAACTGACTCAGATGCATTCTTCGTACAGACGGATGTTCCTGATGGTCTGAAAATGTTCCAGCGTTCACCTTTGAAAAAAGGTATGGAAGGTGACTTCGAGACTGGCAATGTTCGCTACAAAGTTCGCGAGCGTTACAGCTTTGGTGTAACTGACTGGCGTGGTATTTTCGGAACTGAAGGTGCATAATACTATCGGGGGAGAGCTTTTGCTCTCCCTCAACTTTTAATCCTGACAGCGCAAGCTGACTTATCCCAGACAGGAGATTACCATGGGTACAACTACATTTACAGGGCCAGTGCGGTCTGAAAACGGCTTCCAGCAAGTCACCAAAAACGGAACTACTGGTGCAATTACACCTTCACAATTTGCGTTACAGACGATTGCCACCACAGGCAA
>ENA-OSJC01001173-OSJC01001173.1-marine-metagenome-genome-assembly--contig:-NODE-1173-length-22288-cov-3.941110_pt1 | contig 22288 bp, 22 predicted proteins | sample MGYA00237885_ERZ534234 | MGnify/ENA primary metagenome ERZ534234 (study PRJEB26413, sample SAMN06343907) | marine metagenome | isolation source: coastal waters | place: Atlantic Ocean: West Antarctic... | reverse complement strand
GCAGTGGCTAAGAAGAAAGCACCTGCCAAGAAAAAAGCAGTGGCTAAGAAGAAAGCACCTGCCAAGAAAAAAGCAGTAGCTAAGAAGAAAACACCTGCTAGAAAGCGGTAACCCGCTTGCAAAAAAAAGTTTTTAATAGCCTGTTATATCTGGGTTATTAAACAAAAAAGCTGCGTCTCTTTCGCACCAATAGCGCCTCTTAAGCAGAGGCGCTATTCTTTTAAGACCCGACCGCATCTCAATCTAGACAATTCACCAAGATGGTAGTCCTGCAAATGTCTATTAAATTTCCGGTGACTTGGTTACATTTCTGTAACTGGAAGATACAACTTAATCAATTAAAATAACGTTACACAAGTTTTTGCAAGCAATGAGAATTAGGTGAAAACGTTTGAAATGGAGATCACATCATTTGAAAGGGCGCGTTAAGTATCGTGTAATCTTTACCCTTGCGTTCTCGGTTTTAATGATCTTAGGGATTCTAAGTATTGCCGTGTATTGGACTCTATTAGATCGAAAGATTGTCGATACTTTCCAGACCAGTCGGTGGTCGATCCCTGCCAAAGTTTATGCGCGCCCTATGGAATTATACAAGGGGGCTGAAATCAACTTATTGAAGTTCGTGAAGGAACTTGGCAGTTTGGGTTATGTTGAAAATCAATCGCTCCAAGGGACTGGACAATATGTGATTGATGGTGCCTCAGTAAAATTGTGGCACAGAGGTTTTGCTTTCTGGGATATTCCCGAGCCAGCACAAAAAATAGAATTGAAATTCTCTTGGAATGAGCTTCAATCGATTAATTCGATAGAAAGTAACGAAATGATTCCGGTGATGCGGATGGATCCTGTCCTTATTGGGAAAATTCATCCGAGACGTTTTGAGGACAGAGAGCTCCTTAGGTACGATCAGCTTCCTAAAGCCTTTGTTAACGCCTTAATTGCAGTGGAAGATCAGAAGTTCTTTATGCATAACGGAATTGACCTGTCTGCGATCGCTCGCGCAGCCGCCAATAATTTACAAGCTAAAAGATATAAGCAAGGCGCAAGTACTTTAACGCAGCAGCTAGTTAAAAATTTTTACCTTAGTCCTGACCGAACGTTGAAACGCAAAGTCACTGAAATCATGATGTCTATATCTTTAGAACTTAGACATACTAAGGAAGAGATCCTAGAAGCGTATATCAATGAAGTTTTTTTAGGGCAGGAAGGAAACCGTGCCATCCATGGTTTTGGATTGGCGTCTTTATTCTATTTTGCTAAACCTCTTGACGAGCTTGATACTCTGGAAATAGCTACTCTTGTTGGTTTGGTCAAAGGACCGTCAGTCTATAATCCAAGGAGGCACCCGACTGCGGCTTTGAAAAGACGAAACATCGTCTTAGATGTCATGGCTTCCGCGAATTTACTCAGTAAGCAAGAGGTAATGAAACTTAAAAACGCGGTTTTATCTGTGTCGGTAACAGAGAAGACTGTAAAAAGAAAACATTCATCTTTTATGAACCTGCTTCAACAGCAATTGTTAAGAGATTACTCATATCAAGATTTAAATGAATCAGGTTTAAATATCTTTACAACTTTAGATATTCAATTGCAAAATCACGCAGAGACCGCTATCCCACTATCTTTGGATAAGATCGAGAAAGATCGAAGCAAGAAAGACTTACAAGCAGGGGTGGTTATCGCTGACCCGCGCAGCGGTGAAATACTAGCGCTTGTCGGGGATCGGTACCCGAACCGAAATGGATTTAATCGAGCTGTTGATGCATTTAGACCAATCGGTTCAGTAGTGAAGCCTTTTGTTTACAGCTATGCCTTGTCCAAACCGGTCAGTTATTCGTTAGCAAGCATACTAAAAGATGAGAGTATTCGATGGACTGATGTTCATGGAGTAACTTGGACGCCTAAAAATTATGATAGTGAAGAGTATGGGGAAGTCACTTTGCTTGATGCGTTAACTCGGTCGTTGAATCTAGCGGCAATTTCATTAGGGTTCGAATTAGGATTGAAAGAAGTTAAAGATTATTTGGTCACTCTCGGGGCACCAGATGATCTGACTTCTGTTCCTTCCATACTCCTTGGTGCTGTAGAAATGTCTCCTTTATCATTGACGGAAATGTACACGCCTCTGGCGAATCAAGGTTTTCGTACGCCACTTCAAGCTATCAAAGATGTTACGACAACTGATGGGAAGAAGTTGGCACGTTATGGATTAAAAATGACTAAGGTGATGGAGGCGGAGACAGCCTCGTTAGTCAGGCATGGTTTAATGAGAGTTGTATCTACTGGGACGGCAAGAAGCCTCGCTAAGGCTCTGCCAGCCTTCCAGCCGCTGGCTGGTAAGACGGGTACTTCAAATAAGAATAGAGATAGCTGGTTTGTGGGGTTTGGTCAGAATTTACTGGGAGTGGTTTGGGTTGGGAGAGATGACAACTCATCCACTGGCCTGACTGGGGGCAGCGGTGCTCTCCCGTTATGGACTGCGATTATGGCGGGGACGAAAGTGCAACCGATTGCAGAGAAACTGTCTGATGAACTAGTTTGGGCCAATATAGACCTAGAGACTGGAGCATTAATTCCTGACTCTTGCGATGGTGGCGAGTTGGTGCCGTTGCATAAAAAATCGTGGATACGTAGAACTAGTGATTGCGCGAGTAAAAGTAACGGTGCCTTTGCCCCTGTTCCTACGGAAGGTTTCTTGGACCGATTCAAAAACTATTTTGATTAATATTATGTATTGGAGTGGCTGTAAGTTATTATATTCTCATAATGACCTTCTTTAATCTTGCGCAAAATACGTTTAAAGCCCTTTCTTTGATGAACATCGTTTTCTTGACTAGCTGTTCTTTAACAGTGCCCAGTTTGAAGTTGCCGTTTCTAGAGAGCGAAGAAGCGCTTGTATCAGAAAAGACCAAAGCAATAGTTGAAGATACTAAACGCACAATGCCCAAGTCTGACGAAGAATGGGAAGCCGCTCTGTTCCAAAAAGCAGATAGGGACTCGCGTGCTCAAACGACCTTTGATAAGGAAACTGTGGCAAGCGAAGAAGATGAAAAGCGTAAACTAAATCCGGCTACTCAAAGTTTGAGTCGGATTGCCTCGCAAGCTTTTAATCAAGGTAACTGGGACCTCGCCGAGTCAACGCTAGAGCGCGCAATAAAAATCGAGCCGAGCAACGGATCTCTTTGGCGTCAACTATCATACACACATATGCGAGCGGGTAATTACGAGCAAGCACTGGCGCACGCTCAACGGTCGCTTCTACTGTCTGAGGATAGCGAACGTCAAATGAGTGCTGGATTGTTAGATAAGATTTTAAAAAGAATTGCGGACAACTAAGAAGAATGAAGTTGTTAATTTTGTATCCTTTTAAATCTTGCGTAACTTGGGCAGTTAGATAAAATACAGTCATAAATAAACAGGATTACCCCATGTCTCTTTTATCTGATCCCGCTTTTCAAAAAAAATTCACCACGGCATTAAATAACAATGCTAATTTTGTGATGCAAACCCAAGTTTTTGACGGTTCTATCCAGCTGGAAATAGGCTCTGATTGCCTTTGGCTTAAGATCTATAAAGGTACCGTAATTGACTATTCCCCGCATCCTTCCGTATTCGGTTATACGTTTAAATTTAAGGGATCAGAGGAAGCCTGGGCCTATCTTCTGTCTGGAGAAAGACTTTGGGCTGATTTGACTTATCCAGGGAAAAGACATTTTTCTGATGACCCTGATTTAAAGAGAGTGGGGGAAATGTCAGTTGAGATAGCTACGGAAGGAAATCTTGTTGAAGCAGGGCGTCTGACAGAAGCGATGTTCGAGTTGGCGTACACGTTAAAAGCGCTTGCTAGGTAACCTTGGAAAGAACAAATCTACGGAGATATAAGTTATGAGTACACCCGAACCTATTACAGGTCATTACATCGATGTGAAAGGCACTCGCACTTTTTACGACGAAATTGGCGATGGGAAACCATTAGTATGTGTTCACACAGCAGGCGCCAGTTCACTAGAATATCATTTGGCATTGCCCTTATACGCATCCCAAGGGTTTCATGTGTTCGCTCTGGATTTGCCTGGGCACTCTCGAAGCTATCCTGTTAATTGGACCCAGCATCGGAGCATTCACCAGCACGCGGAATTTGTCCATGAGTTTGTACTGGCTCTTGGACTAGACGCTCCAGTTATTACAGGTTGCTCTATTGGGGGTGACATAACTTTTGACTATGCTGTAAACCATTGGCGAGATATGGCAGCAGGCATTCCAATGGAAGGATTGGGACGGTCGCCAACATTCCCTTGTCCAGATTCGATGGTGCATCCAGCGTGGGCACCTGGCTGGCAAGATATGATGGAGCGTGCAGCAGTCGAATCTCTCGGCCGGAACGTGTCCGAGGAGAAACGGAACGAGCTTAGGTGGCAGCATAAAAATGCCCAAGTGAGTTCTGTAGGTGATCTAGAAGGTTGGTCGCAACATGATGTTTTGGCCGATCTTGATAAAGTAGAGCGTCCAATGCTTGTGATCCGAGGTGATGATGACTTTTGGGTCCCTAAAGAGTTGGTTGAAGAATCAGTCAATAGATTGCCTAATGGAGAAGCAATCCATCTCCCAAACGTTGGTCACTACCCCATGTTTGAAGATCCCCAACTTGTAGCCGAGATCACGGGTGACTTTTGCCGAAGACATAATGTGTTGTAAGGACTCTTGAAAAGTTGTGTAAAGGTCAGTTATATTGCTGATTTTGTTTAGGAATTTTAGCGATTTACAGATAGTCCTTGAACAATTGGCTCAGTATCATTAAACTTCTGCCACATCAGTTGCGGGGTGGAGCAGTCTGGCAGCTCGTCGGGCTCATAACCCGAAGGTCGTAGGTTCAAATCCTGCCCCCGCTACCACGTTTTCTAAAGGCCCCGGGTGATCGGGGCTTTTTTGTTTCAGAATGGAGTAATGATATTGTCTGATAAGTTGCTCGAGTTGTTACAGCCCATCGTCGCAGGGCTCGACTATGAATTGCTGGGCATTGAGAGACTTAGAGGAGGGGAAGGCTTATTGATACGGGTTTTCATAGACCATGACAATGGCATTTCCGCGAAAGACTGCGAACTCGTGAGTAGGCACGTCAGTGATGTGTTAGACGTCGAGGATGCTGTTCGAGGAGGTTATACCCTGGAAATGTCATCGCCTGGTATAAATCGTCCGCTGTTTACATTGGAGCAACATTCAAGATATGTTGGAGAATCCGTTAAAGTTAGGATGAGAACTTTAGTAGACGGTAGACGGCGAGTAAAAGGCACACTATCTTTAGTGTCTGACAATGCAATTTCAGTCACTGTGGATGGCGAGACTCTGGAAATTCCTTTCGAGGAAATAGAGCGGTCAAATTTAGTGAATTATTAGGGTAGTGACGATTAAGCGGGCTTTCATGTCGTAATCGATGCAGGTTAATTAAATATGAACAAAGAAATTCTTACAGTTGTCGAAGTGGTATCCAACGAGAAGGGAGTGCCCAAAGAGACGATATTTGAGGCGCTAGAAGCTGCGCTTGCGATGGCTACAGCTAAGCGCTTCTCTGAAGACGTTGCTTGCAGGGTTGCTATAGACCGACAAACGGGGGATCACGAAGCGTTCCGGATGTGGGAGGTTGTTGACCCTGAGAGGCTCGTGGTTCCAAACCCAGATTCAGAGGATTTTCAAGATGACCTTTCGCTTGCTGAAAGCTTGCGGGATGGAGAATTATTATCCCCTGACAAACAGATTTGGCTTGAGGATGCTTTGCAAAAAAGCTCTAGCTTGGAAGATGGTTCTTTTTATGAAGAACAACTTGAACCGGCAGAGTTTGGACGTATAGCAGCTCAAACCGCGAAACAGGTGATCATTCAAAAAGTTCGTGAAGCTGAACGTGTCCAAGTTTTCGAGGCCTACAAGGATAGAGTTGGCGAACTAGTTATGGGCGTAGTGAAGCGGATTGAAAGAGGGAATGTGTTTTTGGACTTGGGAGGGAGTGCTGAAGCTATTATTACTAGAGAAAACTTAATCCCTCGTGAGCTTGTTCGTGCAGGAGACCGCATTAGAGGCTACCTTGCTGAAGTGAAATCAGAAAAACGCGGACCGCAATTATTTGTTAGCCGAACGGATAAAAACCTACTGATGGAGTTGTTTAAGCTGGAAGTTCCTGAGATTAGTGAAGGAGTGATAGACCTCCTGGGAGCAGCAAGAGACCCCGGTATGCGCGCAAAGATTGCAGTGCGCAGTAAAGACAAAAGGATTGACCCTGTTGGTGCGTGTGTCGGTATGAGAGGTTCTAGAGTTCAAGCCGTATCCAATGAAATTGGAGGAGAAAGAGTAGACATAATCTTATGGGATGAAAACCCTGCACAGTTTGTAATGAATGCTATGGCCCCAGCTGAAGTAGTGTCTATTCTAGTTGATGAAGACTCTCAGACAATGAACGTTGCTGTAGTGGAAGACCAATTATCTCAGGCTATTGGGCGAAATGGGCAAAACGTGAGGTTGGCGAGTCAGCTTACTGGCTGGGAACTTAATGTGATGACTGAAACGGAAGCGGAACAGAAAAGTGAGGAAGAAGTTGTCAAGCATCAAAAACTATTTATGGATTATTTGGACGTCGATGAAGAAGTAGCTGTTATTTTAGTGCAAGAAGGTTTCACCTCTGTAGAAGAGGTGGCATACGTTCCTGAGCAAGAAATGCACGATATAGAAGAGTTTGACGAATCTTTGGTTGCTGAGCTTAGGCAGCGAGCAAAAGATCTACTTTTAACACGAGCTATAGTGAACGAAGAAGCTATCGGTGACGCGAGACCTGCGGCAGAACTATTGGAAATGGAAGGCATGGATGAAGATCTAGCCTTTCGTTTGGCAGGAGCCGGTATCACTAGTATGGATGACTTGGCTGAGATGGCCGTCGATGAGTTGTTAGAAATAGAACCGATGCCTGAGGATAAGGCGGCAGCCTTGATAATGAAGGCCAGAGAACCATGGTTCGCTGGCGAGGAAACAAGTGGAGTTGAGGTGGTTACTGATGCCTGATGTTACAGTCCGTCAATTTGCTGATGTGGTAGGGATTTCAGTTGACAAGCTAGTGCTTCAACTGGAACAAGCAGGACTCGCTTCGAAAGGTGCAGACGATAGCATCTCGGATGACGAAAAAAGTTTGCTCCTCACGTATTTGCGAAAAATGCACGGGAAAGATAAAAGTGGTGCTGAACCCAGCAAGATTACCTTGAATAGAAAAACTGTTAGCGAACTCAAGGTTGCGCCCGAGCGAAGTAAGCTGAGAGCGCGAGGCGCGACACCTGGAAGCACTAAAACAGTTAGTGTTGAAGTTCGTAAAAAAAGAACTTATGTGAAGAGGGCTGCTGCACTAGAAGTAGAGCCAACGTTGGAGGGGGAGGATAAGAAGCAAGTAACGGAAGCTCAGGTACTGGAAGAACAAAAGAAAAAAGATGCTCTAATTATTGCAGAAGCCGAAGCGAGATTGCGGGCTGTTGAAGCGGAAGCTCGGTTGGAAAAAGAAAGAAAATTGGCTGAGGAAGAGGAACAGCGTCTGTTAGCGGAGAGATTAGCTGTTGAGAAAACTGTTGCGGAGGTTCAGAAAGCGACCCCTGCGCCTGTAGAAACTCCTAGTTCTCCTGATCTAAAAAAAGCATCCACTAAAGGTAAAAGCAGAGATAAAGATAAAAAATTCAATGACGGCGGGAAGCAGGGAAAAAGTGTTTCAGGTCGAAAAGAATTGCATGTGGCAAGTGATAAATCAGGGCGTAGAAGGAAGAAGAAGCCGACTTCACGACGTGTAGTTGCACCCACTAACGGGAAGCATGGATTTGAAATGCCAACTGAGGCAGTTGTTAGAGAAATAATTATTCCGGAGACGATCACTGTAGGTGCTTTGGCTCAACAGATGTCGGTTAAAGCTGGTGAAGTGATCCAAGTAATGATGGGCTTGGGTAGCATGGTCACCATTAACCAAGCCTTGGATCAAACCACCGCGCAACTAGTGATTGAAGAAATGGGACATGAGGCGAAGCTTTCGACGGAAAGCATAGATGTCGGTCGTGACTTATTTGACCAAAATGACGACGAACAGGATCTGGAGAAAAGAGCACCTGTGGTAACCATAATGGGTCACGTTGACCATGGTAAAACCTCTCTTTTAGATTATATTCGCAGTTCAAAAATCGCATCTGGAGAAGCGGGAGGGATCACTCAGCACATAGGTGCATATGGAGTTGAGACCAGTCGTGGATCTATTACATTTTTGGATACTCCCGGTCATGCGGCTTTTACTTCCATGAGAGCTCGGGGAGCGAAGGCAACTGATATTATAGTGCTAGTTGTGGCAGGTGATGACGGCGTGAAACCGCAAACAGCAGAGGCTGTTAAGCATGCCAAGGCAGCTGATGTTCCAATAATAGTTGCGGTGAATAAAAGCGATAAGCCCGAGTTTCAACCTGACAAAGTAAAACAAGAGTTGGCAAACCTAGAAGTTATCCCGGATGATTGGGGCGGAGAAACGCAGTTTGTTCCAATCTCCGCGCTGACTGGTGATGGTGTGGACGATTTGCTTGAAGCTATCTCCTTACAAGCAGAGATTCTAGAATTAACAGCCTCTAAAAAAGGGGTCGCTCGTGGCTTGGTTATAGAGTCAAGACTTGATAAAGGTAAGGGCACAGTGGCAACGGTCCTCATCCAACGTGGAAAGTTAGAGCGCGGAAATATATTACTTGCTGGTAGTGAGTACGGAAGAGTCAGAGGGATGTATGATGCCAATGGTGAACAACTTGAGTCCGCTGGCCCCAGTGAAGCTATAGAAGTCTTAGGGTTGTCTGGAACACCCAATGCCGGTGACGAAGCAATGGTAGTGACGGATGAGCGTAAAGCTCGCGAGATTGCGTCATTTAGGGAAGATAGGGATAGAGAACTCAAATTGGCTAGGCAGCAAGCTTCGAAACTAGAAAACATAGAGGCGGAGATGGGTGGTGGCGGAAAGGCATTTGTGCGAGTTGTACTAAAAGCCGACGTTCACGGCTCTAGCCAAGCGTTGGTCGATACCCTGAAAGGCTTGAGCCATGAAGAAGTAGAGGTTGATGTCGTAGCAAGCGGCGTAGGTGCGATAAGCGAGTCAGATGTAAATCTGGCGCTGGCATCTGGTGCGACTATTTTTGGGTTCAATGTGCGTGCTGATAATGCAGCTAAAAGACTAATAGAAGACGAAGGTATAGAGCTTCGTTATTACAGCATTATTTATGAATTGATTGACGATGTTAAAGCTGCGATATCTGGTTTATTGTCTCCCGAAATCAGAGAGACGATACTAGGTGTCGCTAGAGTCCAGGATGTCTTTCGTTCTTCGAAACTAGGCGCTATTGCAGGTTGCTTGGTAGAGGAAGGTACTGTTAAAAAGAGCAGTCCTATAAGAGTTCTGAGAGAAAGCGTTGTTATTTACGAAGGGCAGCTTGAATCCTTGCGACGATTTAAAGAAGACGTTAAGGAAGTTCGTTCTGGTAGCGAATGCGGCATCGGAGTAAAGGATTATAATGATGTTAAAACAGGCGATCAGATTGAAGTCTTTGAGCGAACAGAAGTGGCCAGAACTGTTTAAAATCAAGATAAGATATTGAACGAGAAAGGCTACAGTCGTATAGATCGTGTCAGCGCGGCAATCGTGAAAATCCTGGCTGTCCCAATCAGCGATATGGCGCGGGAATCTGGGGCCGGTATGGCCACAATAAATAGAGTTGTCGTGAGCCCTGATCTCCGAAGAGCGACTATTGCCATTAGCTTATATGCCGGAGATGATGCCAAAGCCACGTTTAAAGAGCACCTTGAACAGCAGGGCTACCAACTTCAAAAAAAATTAGCTGGTCATTTAAAATCTAAAAGAACTCCAGTGATTGATTTCGAAATTGATGAGGAAGCTGAAGCTATTGATAGAATCGGTCGTTTATTGTCGGATGGCGAAATCATCAATTAAAGTTGTGACAAAACAGAAAAAAAGTTGTTGAGTCTGTGAAGCCGCCACAAAGAAAGGTGAATGGAATATTACTTCTAGATAAACCTAAAGGTGATAGCTCCAACCGTGCCTTGCAAAAGATCAAACGACTTTTTAATGCAAAAAAAGCCGGACATACGGGCACTCTCGACCCCTTAGCTTCAGGTCTTTTACCTGTGTGTTTTGGTGAGGCTACTAAAGTCGCTCAATATCTTTTAGATTCGGACAAACGATATCTTTCAGAATTTATTTTTGGATCATCAACCACAACAGGGGATACTGAAGGAGAAATTTCAGAAAATAAATGCTGGTCTAGCATAGATGAAGCGGATGTTGTGCGACGCATGTCTGATATGAGAGGGGAAATCCACCAAATCCCACCCATGTACTCAGCAATCAAATCTGGCGGGAAGCGATTATACGATTTGGCCAGAAAAGGCCTGACCATCGAGCGCAAAGCGAGAAAAATTACTATCCACAAGTTCGATTTGCTGTCATACCAGGCGCCTGTCTGTAGCATCGATGTGACTTGTTCAAAAGGGACCTATATAAGGGTACTAGCTGAAGATCTGGCGATAGCGCTTGGCACGGTGGGGCATGTTGCGTCTTTGCGACGAACTCAGAGCGGCGTATTCCACGTGAAGGATGCCTATACGATCGATGCCTTGGAGCTCCTGGCTGAAAAAAATGGTGTCGAATTTTTGGACAATGTGCTTTTACCTTTGGATCATGCGCTTACTCATCTAAATAAAATAACTTTGTTACCCGAGATAAGTAAGATGTTCGTGAATGGCTTGACTTTGGTTGCACCGTCAGACTTTCCTGAAGGTGAATTACTTCGTGTTTATTCCAAAAGCAAGTTTTTAGGTATTGGGGAAGTTGATGAAAACGGACGGATTGTCCCTAAAAGAGGCTTTAATGTTTAAAATAACGTTAATGTATGCGTCTTAGTTAAGAAATTTGTTGTCGTAGAATACCATGGCGGTTAGAATTAGCGCCGGTTCTACGGTCTATTCATAAAAAGTGCTTAGGAAAATATTAAATGGCATTGTCTAGCGAGCGCAAAAGCGCAATTATTAGTGATTATCAGAGAGAAGGTAGCGACACGGGTTCACCTGAAGTGCAGGTGGCTCTCCTGTCAGCTCAAATACAAAGTTTAACTTCCCATTTTAAAACGCATACACACGATAATCATTCACGACGTGGTTTGATTAAAATGGTGAATAGTCGTCGAAAGATGCTTACTTACTTAAGAAACAAAGATGGTGGTCGATATCTCGAGCTCATCGGTCGTTTAGGTTTGCGGAAATAAAAAAGGATTTAATCAGGTTGGCATCACGTAGTATTTTAGTGTGCCGGCATTAACTAAGCACAATTATTTACACAGGTATTAATCATATGACGGCAAAGGCTGTTTCATTCGAATATGGAAGCGCGACGGTAACGCTTGAAACTGGGAAAATAGCGCGACAAGCGTCAGGGTCCATCATGGCATGCATGGGCGACACGGTAGTCCTTGTTACGGCGGTGGGTCGTAAATCAGCTAAGCCAGGGCAGGATTTTTTCCCGCTAACTGTCGACTATCAGGAAAAGACTTATGCAGCCGGGAAAATACCTGGAGGTTTCTTTAAAAGAGAAGGAAGGCCGACTGAGAAAGAGACACTAACTTGTCGGCTCATAGACAGACCAATCCGGCCTCTCTTCCCCAAAGGATTTACGAATGAAGTCCAGGTGATATGCCAAGTGCTCTCACTAGATCCCACTGTAGACCCCGATATTCCTGCACTCTTAGGAGCCTCAGCTGCACTTGCTATATCAGGAATGCCTTTCGATGGTCCAATTGGCGCAGCAAGAGTAGGTTATAAAGACGGCGATTATATTCTTAATCCTAGCTTTGCAGCGCTGGATGATTCGGAGCTTGAGTTAGTTGTCGCAGGCACTGCATCCTCAGTCCTAATGGTTGAATCTGAAGCGAAAGGCTTAAGCGAAGAAGTTATGCTTGGGGCTGTAACCTTTGGACATGAAAAAATGCAAGCAGCGATATCTGCTATCAATGAGTTAGTGGAGATGGTCAATCCTGAAAAATGGGAATGGTCTACCCCTGAATTGAATTCTGCTCTCGTCTCTTCTATCAGCGAGAAGTACAAAGCTGCTATTACTGATGCGTATAGCGTAGTTGATAAGATAGAAAGACGCGATAAGTTAAGTGTGCTCAAAAGCGAAGTTCTGGCGAGCCATTCAGATTCTGAAGATTACGATGGAGCAGAGGTTGAAGCTGTGTTCTATAAGCTAGAACACGACGTGGTTAGACACGGTGTGCTAGAGGGAAAACCGAGGATCGATGGTCGGAGAAAAGATGAGATTAGAGATATCTCAGTAGAAGTTGATGTATTACCTAGAGCGCATGGCTCGGCTTTGTTTACTAGGGGAGAAACACAAGCTATCGTGGTCGCTACGCTAGGGACAGGTAGAGATGCTCAGGTGATAGATGCTATTGAAGGGGAAAGACGGGACCCGTTCATGCTGCATTATAATTTCCCTCCTTTCTCTGTAGGAGAAACTGGACGGGTAGGCACTCCGAAACGAAGAGAAATAGGACACGGACGTCTAGCTAAAAGAGGTATCCAGGCGGTACTTCCTTCGCTCGAAGAATTTCCATATGTCTTACGAATAGTATCTGAGATAACCGAGTCAAATGGTTCTAGCTCCATGGCCTCTGTATGCGGAACAAGTCTTGCTTTAATGAATGCAGGAGTTCCAACTAAAGCGCCGGTAGCTGGGATTGCGATGGGTCTCATCAAAGAAGGTGATCGATTCGTTGTGTTGTCTGACATTTTGGGTGATGAAGATCACCTTGGAGATATGGACTTTAAAGTTACTGGTACCGCAGAAGGCATTACAGCTTTGCAGATGGATATAAAAATAAATGGTATTACTCATGAAATCATGGCGGCTGCTCTAGAGCAGGCCAAGGGTGGACGAATTCATATATTAGGTGAAATGAATAAAGTCATCTCAAGTCCTAGGGAAGAAATGTCAGAGCACGCGCCTAGAATTGTAACGTTCAAAATCCCACCAGATAAAATTCGTGATGTAATTGGAAAAGGTGGCGCGACGATCAGGCAAATCACTGAGGAGACTGGCGTCACTATAGACATAGATGATGACGGCACTGTGAAAATAGCTTCAGTAGATAATGCTGCGGGAGTAGCTGCAAGGTCTAGAGTAGAGTCTATTACAGCAGATGTTGAAGTTGGGACTGTTTATGAAGGGAAAGTAGCTAAGTTAATGGATTTTGGAGCCTTTGTGAACATCCTGCCGGGGAAAGATGGACTTGTGCACATTTCACAGATCTCTGAAGAACGAGTTGAGAATGTGAGCGATAAATTGAGCGAAGGTGATCTAGTTAAAGTCAAGGTCCTCGAAGTAGATAAGCAAGGCAGAATACGGTTGAGTATGAAAGCCGTTGATGAATAGAGTTTAAATCTATTACCGCCTATAAAAGGCGGAACGCGATCAAAGATTAGCGCTGGTGCACATTATCCGGCGCTTTTCTGTAATTATCTCAGCTACACTTACATCATGTCTAGACGTTGGCACCACACTCAGTATCTGGTGCTCATATGCTAGAGCTATTGTGTCTGCATATGAATTCTCTGTAAGCCAACGATCATAGTAACCTCGACCCTGGCCGAGGCGTGCACCCTCGATGGTGAAAGCAAGCCCAGGTGTAATAACTATGTCGATTTCCACCGCAAGTTCATCAAAGTTTTTAGGTTCACGTAGCCCATATCGACCTGTGATGAGGCTGTCCCAAGTCATTAATCTAGCCGCAACCATCTCATTATCTCCAATTACTTTTGGAACATAGACATTTATTTTGTCTTTTAGAAAATGCTTAATCAGCATATGAGTGTCCGCTTCGTTTTCGCGAGACACATAAATGAATAGGGATTTAATATTTTTGCGTCTTAAAACTGAGTAGCAAGAGGTATAAATTTGCCTGTTTGCTGCAACAATCCTTTCCGGTGTTATCTTCAAAGAAGCCTTTCGAACATACTCTCGGGCTTGTTGTTTTGTCGATATTTCTATATTTCTTGGCATTTCCATTAGATAACCTCGATAAACCCTTTATTTTAAGTCGCCTACCTCTTAGAATGCGCGACCATAAGTGAAAGACTTTTGGTCATTTTTAGTAATTGAGTGCTCATAGTAGTGCTCTTCGAAGGACATTTTTTATGGTAAAAATTAGATTATCTCGTGGCGGTTCCAATAAGCGCCCGTATTATCACATTATAGTCGCAGATCAACGAAATAAAAGAGATGGGCGACATTTGGAGCGGTTGGGATTTTTCAATCCTTTAGGAAAAGAAAGCGAAGAAAGCTTACGTGTAGACTCGGAACGATATGCTTACTGGCTTTCAGTAGGTGCGCAGCCATCTGAACGTGTTGCAAAATTAATGAAAAAAGCAGCCATTCCAGAATGATAGCTTGAAAATTGAAGTTTTCTTTACATGACAACTGGTGTTGTAGTGTTAGGAGAAATCAGTGGTGTTTTTGGTGTGAAAGGCTGGATTAAAATTCGGTCGTATACCCGGCCAGAGGATCAAATATTAGCTTATCGAGAGATACTTGTTGGAAATGAAAACGAGTGGTCGTCTTTTAAGGTAAGTGAGGTTTCTGGTTCAAATAAAGCGCTAAGAATATCGCTGGACAGTATTCTTTCTCGTGACGATGCTGAGCAACTAGTTGGCAAAAAAATAGCTGTTGAAAGAAAATCTCTTAAAAACGTTCAGAAGGGCGAATACTACTGGTTAGATTTGATTGGACTAAAAGTGTTCAACCTAAATGGGGAAAATTTAGGGGTAATTGGCACTCTTCATGAAACTGGTGCAAATGATGTATTGGAAGTAAGAGGCGATAAAGTCTCACTGATACCTTATGTGCCTGATGTCTACGTTAAGAGTGTCGACTTGACCAATCAAAAAATGATTGTTGATTGGGACGAGGAAGATATTTAATTGAGTAAAAGATTTACTGTCCTCACGTTGTTTCCAGAATTGATTAATGCTTACCGTGATGTCGGCGTGATACGAAAAGCCTGTGAGTCTAACTTAATAGAAATTGACGCCATAAACCCAAGAGATTATGCCCAAAGTACTAACGGCAGAGTAGATGATACGCCATATGGAGGCGGCCCAGGTATGGTGATGACGGCAGGGCCTGTGTATCGAGCGTTGGCGGACTTAAAAACAGACAAAGCGCAGACACGGCATGTGATTTATCTTAGTCCTCAGGGGAAGACATTCAATCATAGCGATATCAATAGCCTGAATCATTACGACCATTTGATATTCCTATGTGGGCGGTACGAGGGAGTTGATGAAAGAATTGTTTTGAATAGTGTCGATAGTGAATGGTCGATTGGAGACTATGTCGTTACTGGGGGAGAACTTCCTGCTCTAGTTATGATTGATGCTCTGGCACGTACCTTGCCAAATGTTTTGGGCAGTGAATTATCTTCTATTGAAGATTCTTTTCATTCCGGATTGCTAGATTACCCTCACTACACTAGGCCTGCTGAAATTGAAGGACACACTGTTCCTGAAGTTCTAATGAGCGGAGATCATGGGAAGATTGCCTCATGGCGACGGAAACAAAGTTTGGGTCGAACCTATTTGAGGCGACCAGAATTGCTGGAAAAGATGTCCTTGAGTGACGAAGACATAATGCTGCTAGAAAGCTTTCTAGAGGACAATTGAAAAGTTATTAAATCTGTAACCCGATGATTGAAAATAATAGTAAAATTTATACGTCGTTTGGTGTAGAATTCGGAAATCAAATTTTAAGGCATGAGTGATGAGTGAGCTAATAGCGAAAATCGAAGCGGAGCAGCTTCAAAAGAATATACCTAGCTTTGGTCCTGGCGATACAGTTGTCGTGCAAGTAAAGGTCAAAGAAGGGACTAGAGAGAGGCTACAAGCATTCGAAGGTTTTGTTATTGCCATAAGAAGTCGTGGTTTAAACTCTTCCTTTACCGTCCGAAAAATTTCCCATGGAGAGGGAGTAGAGCGTGTCTTTCAGACGCACAGTCCTCTTATCGAAAGCATTGAGGTTAAACGTCGGGCTGATGTGAGACGTGCCAAGCTTTATCACATGCGCGATTTGAGAGGCAGAGCGGCGAGAATAAAAGAAAAAATATTGGTTAAGCGTACTACTTAAGTTTCTCAATCAGGTATTCCGAGATATCGCTAGACTCATAAAGCCACTTTTCTTCACCTGGCGCCTCTCCTGCTATTCTTAGGCAAGGAACAGTGGTCTTCCCTCCTAGGGTAGCCAGAGTGCTTAGATTAGCTCTATCTTTCATAATGTCACGGAGTTCGATCGTAACATTTAACGCACGAATAGTTTTGCGAACCCGAGCGCAAAAGATACAACTTTCATAATAATATAACGAAAATTTCGCGGCAGTTTCATCAGCAGCTTTTTGCTCAGAGTCCGTTCTAAGGATTTCTTCGAAGCTCGTCTGTTTGTCGTTAAACCAATCGTCAAACATAACTTGGTATTTCCCTATAGATTTTTGTTGCTAATAACGTCTAATATTCCATATTAACTTTTTTAAGCTAGTAGCAGTAAATTGAATTCAGACACGAATCATCTTGAACGATTCCTTGAGCATTTATGGAGCGAGTATGGCTTAAGTCCTCTGAGCGTGTCGGCCTATCACAGTGATCTCAAAATACTGTGTATTTACCTTACTTCTCTTAATGCTACTCTTTTGAGCGCGAATTCAATCCAATTGATGCAATTTATGGGACAACCAAAGAAATTGTCTTCAAAAACTTTATCTCGCCGACTGGCGAGTATAAAAAGATATTACCGCTATCTTTTCAGAGAAACTTTAATTTCCATTGATCCAAGCACCGAACTTGTGGCGCCTCGCATAGGACGGTCTTTACCAAAGTCTGTCAGCGAAGGGGATGTTGAAGCGCTCTTGCTCGCTCCTAATACAGAAGAACGACTAGGTCTACGTGATAGAACGATGCTAGAAGTCCTTTATGCTAGCGGTTTAAGGGTTAGCGAGTTAGTGGGCTTGGAATCTGCTCAAGTTAATTTACGACAAGGGGTCGTTCGGGTTGTGGGTAAAGGAAATAAGGAGCGACTAGTTCCTTTAGGAGAGAATGCTATTTATTGGTTGACTAAGTATATGAACGAAGGTCGAATAGCCCTGGTGGGAGAGCATATGACCAGAGCCTTGTTTCCAAGCAGTCATGGCAAACCAATGACCAGGCAAACATTCTGGTATAGGGTTAAAAAATATGCTGTGACGGCTCATATAGACGGGAAAATTTCTCCGCACACATTGCGGCATGCATTTGCAACACATTTATTGAACCATGGCGCGGATTTAAGAGTAGTCCAAATGCTGTTGGGCCACAGCAATATTTCTACAACACAGATTTATACTTACGTTGCAGCGGAACGTTTGAAGAAGCTGCATAGCTTGCACCATCCTCGAGGATAAAGTTGAGCCAATACTCGCTAACACAATAATCATAAAGGAAAAAAAAGTGAGAATAGAAGTCTACTGCCTAGTAATAGCGATTGCTGCTACTGGTCTCGTAAAAGCTGCTGATTCAAATCAAGATGTAAGGGAGGTGCTCGAAAAAGTTTTTCCATCAGAGAGTGTAGAGTCAGTTAAGGCAGTTCCAATGGGTGATTTTTTCGAAGTCAAATTAAGCGGAGAGTTTGTCTATGTATCTAAAGATGGGCGTTACTTGTTTCAAGGTGAATTACTTGATTTAGTCAAAAAAACCAACCTTACGCAGACTGCTAGAGCTCAAACTCGAAAGGAAGAATTCCAGAAGTTAGATAAAAACTTACTGATCTCATTCGGACGAAAAAATATATCTGATACAGATAATATCTATGTTTATACTGACATTGATTGTGGGTATTGTCGCAAGCTACACCTAGAGGTGCCGGCGCTGAATGACGCTGGGATCACCGTTCATTATCTAGCATATCCTCGAGCAGGGCTTAAGAGTGACTCTTATGATAAGGCAGTCAATGTTTGGTGTGCCGCAAATAAGAAAAAAGCCCTCACCAAAGCGAAGGCAGGGGGGGAAATCGTCACACGTAAATGCGTTAACCCAGTCGCAGATCACTTTGCTCTCGGGCAAAGTATGAAATTGGCCGGAACTCCGGCAGTATATTCATCGGATGGAACTTACCTAGGAGCTTATGCTCCGGCTGAGCAACTGATAGCTACAATTTCTAGCTTAGAAAAGGAATAGAGCCTATTCATGAAAGCTTACTTGAAGGAGTTGAATGGAGATTTCTTCACCATTTTCCCCAACGTTTAAAATTTTAACAGGGAGATAACTAAACTTCGAAGCAGCCCATATCTTGGTTCTTTTTCTATTATCGTTCATTTGTCTTAACAGGATCTTAACATCCAAGTTACCTAGTCCCGTCGATAGCTCACCCGTTGAAAGAGATCTGAAATCGAGCGCTTTTATCTTTTTCTTTTTTAATATTTTATAATTAAATGCATCCATTGAAGGATTGTGCATGTCTAGACATAGTTGTAGTTGGTAAGACAAAGAATCGTGTAAATCATCGAAATGACCGGCGGATATCCCATCAGACTGTTTGTGCATGATCTTCTGTCGGTCGGTTTGAAAGTTTAGGCTATAGGACTTTGTCCTACTTTTTTGTTTGTTCTCATATCGAAAAGGAATTACTCGAGCCCCATTAATTTTCCCAACGCTAGATTCAATCTTTTGTTCGCGTGTAAAAAATTTTCCTATCCCATAGGGCTTGGTGGTGGATGTGAAGACGTAAGAGCTATCGGATTTACGTATGAAGACTTGCTCTATCGTTCCGACTCTGATCTCATGTTTTATGATTTGATAGGTGGCGTTGTATGAATTGATAAGCGCATAACTTGGTAAACTGGTAAGCAACATGATTGCGGCTGTTAATCTACATAAATTCAGCATGGGTCTATGATAAGATTATAGGTGGTTTGATGATAGAGTTATTTCTAGGGTGGTTAATTGGTATATGGATATGATTTCCATGAGGGCGGTTGTCGAGAAAATCTGTAACGGGAGAATTCTTGTAATAGGAGACTTGCTTTTAGATCGGTACTTGTCTGGAACAACGTCGCGAATCTCTCCTGAGGCTCCTGTCCCCATCGTTAGAGTTGACAACACGACTGAGCGCATTGGAGGAGCCGGAAACGTAGCCGCTAATGCCGCTACGTTGGGAGCTTCAGTAAGCCTGGTAGGACAAGTCGGCGACGATGCTGACGGGGCGCAAATAGAACAAATTTCCGGCAGCCTGGGAATTGAGTGCGGGCTTGTTAAAAGCGCTGGTTATTCGACAATAGTTAAGACACGAGTAGTGAGTCAAGGCCAACAGATGCTGCGGATTGATTTCGAACAATCGCCCGGCAGCGGTGAAAGTAACAAAGTTCATGCTGAATTTTCTAGCCATTTGCAAAACTGCGATGTGGTGGTGATATCAGACTATGGAAAAGGCAGTGTTGGTGAAGTTGAAAAACTCATTAATGAGGCTAGAGCCTTAGGCCGATTCGTCATCGTGGATCCCAAAGGTGTCGAGTTTTCGAAATACCGAGGCGTAGATTTATTGACTCCGAACTTGAAAGAGTTCGAAGCTGTGGTTGGCGATTGTAGCTCCGATGAGGTACTTATAGCCAAAGCTAAGGATATGTTGAACGAATTGGCTATTAGTGCGATTTTAGTTACGAAGGGCCCTTTAGGCATGGTGCTTGTTGAAGACAAGGGCCACCTAACAGTAGCTGCCGAAGCCAAAGAAGTATTCGATGTCACCGGTGCAGGGGACACTGTCTGTGGGGTGCTAGCTGCTTTTATAAGTGCAGGTTCAAATATTAGAAATGCTGTTGCCTACGCTAACAAAGCTGCCGGTATTGTTGTGGGTCGTTTTGGTGCAGCTACGTTAACATTAGAGGAAATTCGGAAATTCGATATTCCATCAGAGGCGAAAACTGGGATATTGGAGCTAGCTGAATTGAAAAATATTGTAGACGACTCGAAAGCCAAGGGTGACACGATAGTGATGACCAACGGCTGTTTCGATATTTTGCATAGAGGCCATGTCAGATATCTTGCAGATGCAAAAAAATTAGGCGACCGACTAATTGTGGCCGTAAATAGTAATTTGTCGGTGTCTCGGTTAAAAGGCCTCCATCGGCCTATAAATGATCTTGAAGCCCGAATGGAAGTTCTTGCCGCTCTTAAATCAGTTGATTGGGTGGTGTCTTTTTCTGAAGATACTCCAGAAGCATTAATCGCGGAAATTCTACCTGATGTGCTTGTCAAAGGTGGAGATTATATTGCCACAGAAATTGCTGGTTCGGAGCACGTGATTGGTGCGGGTGGGAAAGTAGAAGTGTTGGGTTTTCACGAAGGTTTTTCTTCTACTGATATCTTAAATAAGTTAGGTGAAGACGCATGATTTTAGTGACTGGCGGAGCAGGCTTTATCGGCAGTAATCTCGTTGCCGAATTAAATCGAAAGGGCTTGTTTGACATACTAGTGGTCGACAATCTTACAGATGGTCGGAAAGCTTTGAACTTGGCTAAATGTTGTATAGCGGACTATGAAGACAAAGACAGGTTTTTTAGCGAGATTGAAAACTTTATGAGTCCCAAAACGAGTTATCACGGCAAGTTAGACCGTATCTCTCAAGTATTTCATCTGGGCGCCTGTTCTTGCACCACGGAGTGGGACGGAAAGTACATGATGGATACTAATTTCCGAGCATCGCGGTTGCTCTTGGAATTCTGCGAAAAAATTCAAATCCCATTGGTTTATGCTTCCAGCGCATCAGTTTACGGTTCTGGCTCAGGCAGCGATGTGAACATCGCTGACAATGAGAACCCCTTAAATGTTTATGGGTATTCAAAACTAGCTTTTGACCAGCACGTGCGACAAAGACAAATGCAAACAACAGAAAAATCCTCAACTGTAATCGGACTAAGGTATTTCAACGTGTATGGGCCGAATGAGAGTCATAAAAATACTATGGCTAGTGTTATTTATCACTTAAATCAGCAGCTTTCTGTTAGCGATAAAATCAAGTTATTCTCTGGCTCTCACGGCTATGCGGCCGGGGAGCAGTGTCGAGATTTTGTGCATGTTGATGACGTGGTGGACGCAACTATTTGGGCTGGAGACCAGTCGCCTTTAGCGTCAGGTATTTACAACTGTGGTACGGGTGTCGCAGAGACTTTTAATGCGGTTGCCAATGCGGTTCTGGAATTTCACGGAAGAGGCCAAATCGAGTATATTCCGTTCCCCTCTGAGCTACTGTCCGCTTATCAAGCGAATACAAAAGCGAATATCGCGAGCCTCCGCAATATTGGCTATAGTAAGGATTTCAAGGGAATTAAAAGCGGGGTTAAGGAGTATTTGACCTGGCTAAGTCTTTGAGATTTCTGTACACGGTTGTGACCAGTGGGCTTGCTCCGCTTTTGTTGCTGAGGTGGCTGTGGCGGAACAAATCAAAGCAAGGTTTATGGAAAGGCTGTAAACAAAAATTAGGTTTCCCCCCGTTCTGTCTTAGTAACCCCAACCCTATTTGGGTTCACGCTGTGTCAGTTGGTGAAGTGAAAGCTGTATCGCCATTAGTAAAAAAAATTCTCAAAGAGTATCCGCTGAGGCCTATTCTTGTCACGACGACAACAGTTACAGGTGCGGAAATTGCTTACCTGGAGTTTGGCGCGCGTGTTTCACATTTGTATTTTCCAATTGATTTGCCCTCAGTATTGTCGCGTTTCGTAAGCCGGGTAAACCCGAAAGTATTAATCTTGGTAGAGACAGAACTGTGGCCAAATCTATTAAAGCTCTGCCGTGATAAAAAAATCCCTACTGTTATCGTAAACGGTCGAATGTCTCCAAATTCTTACAGGAATTATCGGAAAGCAAAAGCGATTACTGCACCCGCTTTTGAATCATTGTCGATGGTCTTGGCTCAAACAGAAGAATATGCTCGGTGGTATGAAAAACTAGGTGTGAAACTCAGGAGCATTAGTGTTGTTGGAAATTTGAAGTTCGATCTCGTCACAGGAGAACAGAGCACTTCTCAAGCGACAGAATTAAGAGAACGCCTAGGCTTGGTATCAAAAAAAATTATGTGTTTTGGGAGTTTTCGAGAGGGGGAAGAACCGTTCATCATAGAAAGCATGCTGCAGCTTAGAATGACATTTCCAGAGCTGATCTTCATTTTAGC
>ENA-OSJC01001171-OSJC01001171.1-marine-metagenome-genome-assembly--contig:-NODE-1171-length-22329-cov-6.041704_pt1 | contig 22329 bp, 18 predicted proteins | sample MGYA00237885_ERZ534234 | MGnify/ENA primary metagenome ERZ534234 (study PRJEB26413, sample SAMN06343907) | marine metagenome | isolation source: coastal waters | place: Atlantic Ocean: West Antarctic... | reverse complement strand
TACAAAATGTATTAATCAAGTCAATTAAACAAATAGATCATTATAATCCTGTTGAAAAAAAAATTTACATTAGTCAAGATAAGCTAAATAAAAAAAGCATTACCAGTATTGCAGTTGTAGCACATGAAATTGGACATGCTATTCAAGATAAAGAAAATTACAAACCACTTAAGCTTCGACAAACATTAGTAGAAAAAACATTAATATTTCAACGCATAGGTTCTTTTCTATTGGTTATTGGCCTCCCATCTATTTTTGCCTTTACTAAAAGTCCTTTTATAACCTTTGTTGCTGCAATCATTATCATGGGGTGTTTATCAACAAATGTATTAATTCATTTTATAACACTTCCAGTTGAGTTTGATGCAAGTTTTAAACGAGCCCTACCAATCTTACAAAAATATGTGCCTAAAGCAAATATGCATCAATGTAAGTCAGTACTTCGAGCTGCAGCTTTTACCTATCTAGCACAATCAATCGTTAGTATTTTTCGATTAAAAATAATACTAGTTTCTTTTATAAATATTTTTAAATCAATGATTAAAAGATAGATTTGATGCTTGCTCTGAAACAGGTCGCAGATCATTTATGCCAGACCAAAAATTTGATGTTCTTCAAAATGAATGTTCTTAAAATAAAAAGAACAGTTTCCTCTATTAAATTTAACAAATTTTCATTATAATATTTTCATCAAGATAAAGGCTTTTAGAGCGCTGCCTTGAAAAGTATAATTAAGTAATTGATTTTACTTTTTTATAATCAACGCAAAAACAGGAGTATTTTGATGGATAAAAAAAATATCGGACAATCAACTAAAAGTATCTGGAGTGGGGAACAAGAACATGAACTATATGAAAATTCTACTCAAGTCCCCGTTGTCCACAGCGTCTCATTTGGCTATAAAGATATAGATACATGGCAAAAAGTTGCCCTAGGAATTGAAAAAGGGCATATTTATACCCGTAACACCAATCCAACGGTTAGAGCCTTTGAAGATAAGTGTAAAGAATTAGAGAATGCGGAAGCAGCAACTAGCTTTTCATCAGGAATGGCAGCAATATCAAACACTTTAGGCACTTTTTTAAAATCTGGAGACAGGGTTGTATCAATTAAAGACAGTTATGGTGGCACTAATGTTATCTTTAATGAGTTTTTACCACCACTTAACATAGAGGTTAGCCTCTGTGAGACCAATGACCATGAGCAAATAAAGATTGAAATAGCTAAGGGTTGTCAAGTTTTGTACTTAGAAACGCCAACAAATCCAACAATTAAGATCACCGATATAAGAAAATTAAGTACAGCGGCTAAAGAAGTAGGGGCAATAGTTGTTGTTGATAATACATTTGCTACTCCTATTAACCAGAACCCACTTGCTTTAGGCGCTGATATTGTTCTTCATTCCGCTTCAAAATACCTGGGAGGTCACGCCGATGCATTAGGTGGTGTTATATGTGGAAGCAAAAAATTAGTAGATAAAGTCTATCATTATCGAGAAATAAATGGTGCAACTTTGGCACCAATGGATGCATATAGTCTCTTAAGAGGAATGAAAACTTTGAAACTACGCGTTGAGAGACAAAATGAAAGTGCGATGATTATTGCAAAGCATTTACAAAAACATCCACTTGTAGAACAGGTTAATTATCCTGGATTAAAAACGCATCTTGGACATGAGATAGCAAAAGAGCAAATGCCTGGCGGATACGGCGGAATGTTAAGTTTTGCTGTCAAAGGTGGGCTTGATTCTATTAAGAAATTTTTGCCAAAACTTAAATATGCACATATGGCGGCTAATCTCGGTTGTGTGGAAACTGTTGTGGGACCTCCGTCAACTACTAGTCATGTTGAGTGTAGCGCTAATGAGAGAGCAGCGGCTGGTATTCCTGAGGGCTTAGTTAGGTACTCAACAGGAATAGAGGATGTGGAAGATTTAATAAATGATTTAGATCAAGCACTAAGTGCAATAACCTAATCTCATTGGCATTTAACCAAACCATGTGATAAGTCTTCTTTATAAAGGAGATTTTCAATTGTCAAAATATCACAAAGTATATTCAGTTTTTAATTTACCAAAAATGAGTAATGAACAAAATGGAATTAGATAATGACTTTTTCTATCTCTGGATATTGTAAAAAAACAGGAATGGTTGGAGTGGCCATTACTTCCTCTAGTATTTGTGTTACAAGCAGATGTCCTTGGGTACGCCCGGGTGTTGGAGCGGCAGTAACTCAAAATATAACTGATCCAAGTCTTGGAAATTTAATTCTTAATTATTTGGATGAAGGCTTAACATCTCAAGAAGCAATAAAAAAAATTATTCATGATAGGGATTTCATTGAATACCGACAACTTGCTGTAATTGATACTCATGGAAATAGCGCTAGTTATACAGGGGCAAAAATTCTTGGAACAAATGCTGTAGTAAAAAATAATGACTGTATTGCAGCAGGAAATCTTTTAAAATCAAATAGAACAATTGAAGACATGTGTAAAAACTTTTCAAGTAATCCTGACTTGCATCTGGGTGAAAGGCTATTGTTAGCTCTTCAAGCTGGTCTTGATGCAGGGGGAGAAGAAGGATCCATACATTCTGCAGGTTTAAAAGTTGCATTCGAACATCCTTGGCCTTTAATTGATCTAAGAGTAGATTGGACTAACGATAAGCCTATTTCCCAATTAATGAATTTGTGGAAATCTTATGAACCTCAAATGATGGATTACAATTCAAGAGCTGTTAATCCTTCTGAAGCACCAAGTTATGGTGTTCCAGGAGATGAATAATTTATCTCTTTAAAATTTATTTAAATTTTTATAAAATTTATGTCAGAAACTCAAAGTATTAAAATATTAAAAGATCTAATTAGTTTTGATACGACAAGCTATAAATCAAACCTAGATTTAATTACTTATATTACTAAATATCTTGATAGTTATAATATTAAATCAAATTTGATTCATGACTCTACGGGTAAAAAAGCAAATCTTTACGCAACGATTGGATCAAATAAAAATGATGGCATTATGCTTTCTGGGCACACAGATGTTGTGCCTGCAGATACCAGAAATTGGACTAGCGATCCTTTTAGCCTAACTGAAAAAAATAATAAATTATATGGACGAGGCACCGCTGATATGAAAAGCTTTATCGCCCTAGTATTAAGCCGCGTACCTAAAATTGTTAATGCTAATTTATCTAAATCTATACATTTAGCTTTTTCCTACGATGAAGAAGTTGGATGTATTGGCGTTCATCGGCTTATAGATATGCTTAAAAAAAATACTTTTAAACCAACTTTTTGTATAGTTGGAGAGCCCACTAACATGGAGGTAGTTATTGGTCATAAAGGTAAATGTGGTCATGAAGTAAAAATTAATGGATTAGCTTGTCACTCTGGACAGGCTCCCCTTGGAGTTAATGCAATTAACTACGCTGCAAAACTAATTTCCTATATTTCTAATATTGCGGACGATAAATCAAAAATTGGCCCTTTTGATTATGAATATGAGATACCTTACACAACTTTACACACAGGAGTTATTTCAGGAGGAGCTGCTATTAATATTGTCCCTGATTCATGCACGTTTGAATTTGAAATACGTCATATTGCTGAAGAGAATCCTAAAGAATTAATTCAAGAAATAAAAACTTATTCTAAAGAGTTCTTAGTTCCTGAAATGCATAAGATTTCAAAAAAAACAGGTATTAATTTTGAAGAGAAAGTTTCTTATCCAGGTTTATCAATAGATAAAAATTCAGAATTAGTAAAACTAATCAAAGAATTATTAAACGAAGATAAACACAAAAAAGTGATATTTGGAACAGAGGGAGGATTATTTCAAGAAAAACTCAATATCCCTTCTGTTGTATGTGGTCCAGGAAATATTGATCAAGCTCATAAAGCTAATGAATATATTTCTATAGAGCAGATTGTAAAAGGTGGAGAATTTCTAGATAATTTAATTAATTATTCCTCTAGATAAATGCCCTATGCATTTAAAAATTGATTAATAAATAACTTGCGTTAACTAAAAAAAAGTTAATAATCATATTTTTTGGGAGTAAGAAATAATGGTGTCTACTATTTATGCAAATAATCCTTCAATACATAAAGTTTTTTCACTATGTTCTAAAAAATTTCAAAAATTTTTAAAGATAAAAAAAAAGGTTACTATTGATGGTTGAGCATACTAATACTTTAATAGTAGGTGGAGGTCAGGCTGGCTTAGCAATGAGTGAGCACCTTACTAACAATAAGGTAGATCATATTATTTTAGAGAGAGATCGAATTGTTGAAAAATGGCGAACTTCTCGTTGGGATTCATTAGTAGCTAATGGTCCGTCTTGGCATGACCGGTTTCCTACTATGGAGTTTTCTGATGTAGAGCCAAATGCTTTTGCTCACAAAGATAGTGTCGTAAATTACTTTGAAAATTTTGCAAAAAAAATTAATGCACCTGTTCGTTCTAACGTAGATGTTCAAGAGGTAATTAAATTACCCAATGGAGATGGATTTAAAATTACAACTTCTGATGGAATATTTGAAGCTCGAAATATAGTTGCAGCAACAGGACCATTTCAGGAACCAATTTTTCCACCATTAGTTCCAAATGATATCGGGATTAAACAAATCCATTCTCAAAATTATTATAATCCTGAGCAACTATCTGATGGAGCTGTTTTAGTAGTGGGAGCAGGATCATCGGGTTCACAGATTGCAGAAGAAATATTACGATCGGGGAAAGAAGTTTATTTATCTATAGGACCGCACGATAGACCTCCGCGACGATACAGAGGACGTGACAACGTATGGTGGTTAGGGGTACTTGGTAAGTGGGAAGCAAAAACTCCTGTTGCTAATATGGAGCACGTAACCATTTCAGTAAGCGGTTATGATGGTGGCAGAACTATAGATTTCAGAAAATTTTCTCAGCGCGGAATGAATCTTCTTGGGTTAACAAAAGTGTTTAAAAATGGATATTTATATTTTGATGATGATTTAAAAAATAATATTGCAAACGGAGATAAAAATTATTTATCTCTACTAGATGAAGCTGATAGATATGTAGAAAAAAATAACTTAAACTTTCCAGAAGATCCTGAAGCTAGGAATTTTGATTCAGACCCGGAATGTATTATTAATCCTACTCTTAAATTAGATCTTAATAAATCCAATATTCGAAATATCATTTGGGCAACTGGCTATAAGCAGAATTTTGAATGGTTAAAGGTTAATGCATTCGATGATAGTGGAAAACCTTCTCATATAAAAGGTGTTTCTGTTGAAAAAGGAATTTATTTTCTCGGTTTGCCCTGGCTTTCTATGCGTGGCTCATCATTCATATGGGGTGTTTGGAAAGATGCAAAATATTTAGCCGAGCATATTACTAAAAATAAATAGATGATATACAAATAAATTAGAAAAGAGTTAATATGGAACATAAACGAATTAGAAAATTTAATACAAAAGACACATATCCCGAACAGAATTTAGATAATGATCTTTGTCAGGCAGTAGTTACTGAAGGAGGTAAGATTATTTGGTTGCGAGGTCAGTGCCCACAAAATTTAGATGACGCTATTAATATTGCAAGTAACGATCCTTCCGAACAAACACATAAAGTTATGCAAAATATTTCACAATTAATTAAAGAGGCTGGCGGAGAAATGAAACATTTAGTAAAAATATCTGTTTACATCACGGATATTAAAAATAGAGAAGCTATTTACCGAACAATTGGAGAGTACACAAAAGGTGTGCATCCTGTTTCAACAGGTTTGGTTGTACAGGCTCTTGCACGTCCTGAATGGTTAGTTGAGGTTGAAGCAACGGCGGTTATTACATGATAGAGGAAATAATATGATAAATCTTAGCTTTCAAGAATGGGAAACTAAAGCATCTGAATTGAAATTTCGCAATCAAGCATTTATTAATGGTAAATTTGTAAACTCGGTTTCCGGAAAAACTTTATCTTCGATAAATCCTGCTACAGGTGAAGAACTGACACAAGTCTCTGATTGCGATTATGAAGATATTGACTTAGCTGTTATTGCTGCACGTAGAGCATTTGAAAAAGGTCATTGGTCGCGCATGCCTCCTGCAAATAGGAAGGCAGTTTTGTTAAAGTTGTCCGAATTGATAAGAGAAAATCTTGTTGAATTTGCCCTTCTTGACAGTCTCGATATGGGTAAGCTAGTAACAGATGCAGCTACTGTAGATGTTCCAGGCTCTGCTATGTTTTTTCAATGGCACGCAGAAGCTATCGATAAAATGTACGATGAAATAGCTCCTACCGGAGTTGGAGATCTTGCAATGATTTCAAGAGAGCCATTAGGTGTTGTTGGTGCTGTTGTGCCATGGAATTTTCCTCTTGATATGGCTACATGGAAGGCTGCTGCTGCTTTAGCTGCAGGCAATTCGATTGTGTTAAAACCTGCTGAGCAATCCTCTCTATCAACTCTTCGGCTGGCTGAACTTGCAATGGAAGCTGGCATTCCAGAGGGTGTCTTCAATGTTGTTCCAGGTTATGGAGAAACTGCTGGTAAAGCACTTGGTCTTCATCACGATGTAGATTGCTTAACGTTTACTGGTTCTACTGCAGTAGGAAAGTTATTCCAACAATATGCTGGCCAATCAAACATGAAGCAAGTGTGGCTTGAGACAGGCGGCAAAAGTCCCAATTTAATTTTTTCAGATTGTCACGACCTTGAATCTGCTGCAAAAATGGCAGCTTTTGGAATTTTTTTTAATCAAGGCGAGGTATGTTCTGCTAATTCAAGATTGTTGATAGATAGGAGTATAAAAGATGAATTTTTAAGTAAACTTTTAGTTTTAACGGAAAGCATGCAACCGGGGAATCCTCTTAATCCAAAGTCTAAAATGGGGGCGATGGTTAATGAAGAGCAAACTAATCGTGTTATGAATTATATAAGTAAAGGAAAGGCTAGTGCCAACTTAATCACAGGTGGAGAGCGCGTTAAAGTTGATGGTAAAGGATATTTTATTCAACCGACTATCTTTGATAATGTGAATCAAAATGATACTATCGCTCAGGAAGAAATATTTGGACCAGTTCTGTCAGTTATAACATTTGATACAGAGGAAGAGGCGCTACAAATTGCGAATAAGAGTGAATATGGTTTGGCAGCATCTGTTTGGACAGATAATTTATCTCGAGCTCTACGGGTTTCAAAGAAATTAAACGCGGGTACAGTCTCGGTTAATACTGTAGATGCATTAAGCCCTGTAACTCCATTTGGTGGGGTTAAACAATCAGGTTTTGGACGAGACTTATCTCTACATTCTTTTGATAAATATACATCTTTAAAAACAACATGGATCAAATACTCTTATTAATTTTATCCATTCATTTTAAATCATCAGCCATCGGTCACACAAGGTTAGAAATTATTTTAAATGAAATATTGGAGAGGAAAATTTTATGAGTCGTGATAGTCATTATGACATTTTATTCGAACCTGTGGCTATAGGACCCGTTACTGCTAAAAATCGTTTTTATCAAGTTCCTCATTGTAATGGAGGGGGATACAGAGATCCTTCAGCTGCTGCAGAGATGAGAGGAATAAAGAGTCAAGGAGGCTGGGGAGTTATATTTACAGAACAATGTGAGATGCATCATACATCGGAAATAACTCCTTTTATTGAATTACGTTTATGGGACGACTCTGACATACCAATGATTAGTAAAATGGCTGATCGGATGAAAGAGTATGGCTCCCTTGCAGGCATACAATTAGCATACTCAGGTATTAACGGACCGAATCTTTACTCAAAAGAAGTGCCTTTAGCAGTTACTGCTATGCCTGTGCGTACTTTTACAAATGATCCTGTGAATGCAAGATCTTTAGATAAATCAGATATTAAAAATCTTCGTCGTTGGTTTGTGAATGCAGCTAAGCGATCAAAAACTGCTGGATTTAATTTAATTTGTCTTTATGGAGCTCACGGCTTTGGAATCTTTCAGCATTTTTTATCTACTGTTACTAATCATAGAACGGATGAGTATGGAGGAAGTTTAGAGAATAGAGCTCGGTTTGTTCGAGAAGTTGTTGAAGATGTTAAAAATGAAGTAGGTGATACGATGGGCATCACTTTACGTTTGTCTCTAGATGAAATGATTGGAGATCTGGGTTTTGCGAATTCTGAAGTTAGAGATTTTGTTGAAATGCATCAAGATTTACCTGATCTATGGGATTTGGCTCATGGTGCTTGGGAAGACTGCTCTGCTCCTTCAAGATTTAAAGAGGAGGCTGCACAGTTTGATCTTGTAACTGGTATCAGAAAATTAACAACTAAACCAATCGTTGGTGTAGGACGTTTTACAAGTCCTGATGTAATGGTTAAACAAATAACCTCAGGAACATTAGATTTTATTGGATGTGCTCGTCCATCCATAGCTGACCCCTTTCTTCCAAAAAAAATAGAAGAGGGAAGGATACAAGATATTCGTGAGTGCATAGGTTGCAACATTTGTATTAGTGGAGATATGACAATGTCAATAAGTCGTTGTACACAAAATCCAACGTTTATGGAAGAGTGGAGAAAAGGATGGCATCCAGAAAAGATTGAACCAAGAGGCTCTTCTTCAAAAGTTTTAATAATAGGATCAGGTCCTGCAGGTCTTGAGGCAGCTCTTGCTTGTGCTAACCGAGGTTATGAAGTAACTTTAACTGAATCTCTTGATACAATGGGGGGAAGGGTGTCTAAGGAAAGAAATCTTCCAGGTCTTTCAGCTTGGGGACGTGTAGTTGATTATAGAGAATATCAACTCTCTCAAAAATCCAATGTAGAAACTTATTTTCAATCAAGACTGGATGTTGAACAAGTTTTAGAATTTGGTTTTGAAAATGTTTGTATCGCAACTGGATCTAAATGGAGAGTTGATGGAGTTGCAAGGCAACATGTTCTTCCTATTCCTACCGATGCAAAAATGTCTTTATTTACTCCTGACGATATAATGAATAACAAATTGCCAAGTGGTAAAGTTGCAATTTATGATGATGATCATTATTATATGGGAGGTGTAATTGCAGAATTATTAATACAAAAAGGTTGCGATGTTACTCTTGTTACACCTTCTGCTTACGTATCAGAGTGGTCTAAAAATACACTTGAACAAGGAGAAATTCAAAAACGACTCATTGAAATGGGTGTAAATATTGAGCTCAATAGAGGTGTAGCATCAATACACTCAAATTACATAGAGACTAATTGTATTTATACGAACAAAATTGATCATCTTGAAGCTGATGCAGTTGTAATTGTTGCTTCGCGAAAACCAAACGATAAGTTATTTGAGGCCCTAAAGTTGCAAAAAGGAAACTGGAAAGACGCTGGCATTAGCTCTGTTAAAATCATTGGTGATGCTAATGCTCCCGGTCCAATCGCCTGGGCAACATATGCAGGGCACAGATACGCACGGGAACTAGATACTAAAGACATTGGAGATAAATTACCATTCCGTAGAGAAATTACACAATTGATAGATAATTGATGGAGAATAATAAGAATTCATTTTCAATTGACAACTCTTCATTAGAAAAAATGCTTCTGTGGGCTAAGAACAGAATAAACTTGGGGCCAGATCCACTAAGCGGAGCAAAAAATTTAAATATTCTTGATAAAGAATTAGGTGATTCAATTACTAAAGAGGGATTGGGATGGGAGGAGGCATTTGAATTGTTTACAAATGTAATAGTTCCATCGACGAGACCTTTTGATCATCCAACAAGCTTAGCTTTTGTTGCGGCCGCACCAACTCCTGCTGCGTCAAGTATTGATGCTGTTCTAGGAGCTGCTGAAATTTTTGCAGGTAATTGGGATGGGGGCTCAGGGGCTATACATGCAGAAAATCAAGCATTAAAATGGATTGCATCACTTGCTGGCTGGTCAACGAATGTTGCTGGGGGAGTGTTTGTGTCTGGCGGTACTTTGGGTAACTTATCAGCATTGCATGCAGCGCGTGTAGCATTTAGATCATTAAATTCAGAAGTATCAGATAAATTATGTATTTTATGTAGCTCAGAGGCGCATAGTTCAATTAACTCAATTGCTAAAGTTATAGATGTTGATCTTATTGAAATTCCATCAGATGAATTCGGTCGAATAGAAATTAAAGAGGCAAGAAAAGCACTTGAACACAATAAAAGAATTTTTTGTATTGTGGCAAATGCCGGCGCTACCAATAGTGGTGCAGTTGATGATATAGACACTCTAGCCGATTTAGCAAAGTTGCATAATATTTGGTTGCATGTTGATGGTGCTTATGGGCTTGCTGCTCTTGCAGATTCTGAAAGTTCTAAATTATTTTCGGGTATTGAACGTGCAGACAGTCTTATTGTTGACCCTCATAAATGGTTATTTGCTCCATATGATAGTTGTGCGTTAATTTATCGAGAATCAAATCGCGGTTCTGCAGCACATGGTCAGCAGGATTATTATTTAGATGTAGTTGATAAAACTAATTGGAATCCTTCTGATTTTGCTTTGCATCTTACGCGCAGACCAAGGGGCTTACCTCTGTGGTTTTCTTTAGCAGTTTATGGTTCCCAATCATATTCAAATGCAATAAAAAAAACACTACAAATTGCAAATAAAATTGCTGAGGAAATTAAACATAATGATGACCTAGAATTAATATTAGGACCGCAATTAACAGTTATATTATTTAGCTCACTAAGATTGTCCGATAATGAACTTTATAAATGGTCAGAGAAACATCGTCGAGACGGAACTTTGTTATGCCTACCAACAAAGTGGAAAGGTAAAACAGTTCTTAGAATATGTGTCGTTAATCCGAATACAGACGCTAACCACGTTGCTAAAATACTGAAGACTTTAAAATGATAAATATTTATTTAGAAAAATAATAAATTAGAGTATGATATAAAAATATGAACGATAAAAAAATTAATGCGATAGAAATTAAAAATGTTACTAAAGTATATGGTGCTGGAAATTCTTCTGTAAAAGCTTTGAAGGGTGTCGACTTGACTATTTATGACAACGAATTTTTTACTCTTCTAGGACCCTCAGGTTGCGGAAAAACAACCCTACTAAGACTAATTGCTGGATTTGAAGATATTACCGAAGGCAATATAAAATTATTTAATGAAGAAATAATTTCTCTTCCACCTAATAAAAGGCCTGTAAATACAGTATTTCAGCATTACGCATTATTCCCACATTTAAACATATATGAAAACGTCGCATTTGCTCTGAGAAGGTTAAACAAGAATAAAGATGAAATTGAAAGAAGGACAAATGAAGTTTTAAAACTAGTGCAAATGGAAAGTTTCTCTAAAAGAAAGCCCAACCAATTATCAGGGGGGCAACAACAAAGAGTTGCGCTAGCAAGAGCGTTAGCACCCGAACCAAAAGTTTTACTTTTAGATGAACCTCTTTCATCTCTTGATTTAAAACTAAGGCAAGCAATGAGAGTTGAATTAAAAAACCTTCAACGTGATACGGGTATTACGTTTGTTTTTGTTACACATGATCAAGAAGAGGCATTAACTATGTCTGATAGAATAGCCGTTATTAGTAATGGAGAAATTCAACAAATAGGTAAACCCGAAGATATTTATGAAAATCCAAACAATCAATTTGTGGCTAATTTTATAGGAGAAGTAAATTTACTATCTGGTATTTGTTTAAAGAATGGTGAAAACGGAAGTTGCAAACTAGATACAGGGCATGAAATATATCTAGTTATTCCTCAAAGCGTAGAAGAAGGGGAGGCCATAACTGTATTTATTAGGCCTGAAAGGATAACAATAAATAAATCTTTATCTGAAAAAAGTTTAACTTCAATTTCTGGATTTACTTATGTGGGCAATGCCGCTCATGTTGAATTGCTTTCAAATAATCAAATTATTAATGCAACTCTTCCAATAGATAGAGTTAAAGATTTTAAAAAAGGTGATTTAATTGAAATTGAATTTCCTAAAGATCATGCTCAAGTGATAAATAAGTGAACATACAAGGTGAAAATAAAACTCAGAACAGGGTAGTTGCTCTTCTTCCGTTATGGGTAGTTATTGGAATTTTTATGATAGGTCCATTATTAGTAATGGCAGTTGTTTCCCTAATGAAATCAAATGTTTATGGGGGTGTACATTTTGAATTTAGCTTGGATGGTTACAAACAGATATTATTTGATACAAATTTATTTGGTGAAAGAGAATTTAATCCCGCTTATGTAATTATTATAGGAAGGTCATTTGTATTGGCATCTTTAGCAACAATAATATCATTCATTATAGGCTTTCCTGCAGCATATTATATTTCAAGGCAATCTAAGAAAGTTAAAGATATTTTGATTTTTCTTGTTACTGTTCCTTTTTGGACCAATCTTTTAATTAGGACGTTTGCCTGGATAATAATTTTAGGAAAAGGAGGGGTTATAGAAAGTAGTTTTATTTTTCTTGGATTTATAAATGAAGGAGATACGCTTAATTTAATGTATACTAATTCAGCAATACTTATTGGTTTGGTCTATTCTTATCTCCCTTTGATGGTTTTACCAATTTATGCATCAATGGAAAAAATGGATATGAGATTGCTTGAAGCTGCAGCAGATCTTTACTCGTCGAGAATCTCATTGATAAGAAAAGTAATATTACCTCTTTCTATGCCAGGAATTATTGGTGGATGCATTTTAGTTTTTGTTCCTTGCTTAGGAGCTTTTATTGCTCCGGATTTACTGGGAGGAGGAAAAAAACTGTTGTTAGGATCGTTGATTCAGTTTCAATTTGCTTCCGCTAGAAATTGGTCTTTTGGAGCAGCAGTAGCAATGGTTTTGCTACTACTAGTAATTTTAGTTTTATTTTTTAACGCACGTATCAACAAAAAGCATCGAGATTATGAAACTCAAGGATAAAAAATTAAAATTTAGGCATGTTTGGAATTTTCCTGGGTTTGGCGGATGGACAGCTATATTTTTTGGCTTTCTTTATATTCCTATCCTTGTTTTAATTAGTTATAGTTTTAACGCAGGAAAATTTGCAATGATTTGGACAGGATTTTCTTTCAGGTGGTATACTAAATTATTTTCTAATGAGAATATTTTAGATGCTACTTTCAATTCTTTAATTGTAGCTTGTACTGCTGCACCAATAGCTACTATTATCGCTACTTTTTCAGCTCTAGCATTAGTTAGAGGTGGAAATTTTAAAACAAAAGAATTTAGCAACGGATTAATAACCTTACCTTTAATGGTTCCTGAAATTGTTACTGCCGTTGCTACCTTAATTTTTTTTGCATTTCTTGGAATTAATTTTGGTCTCATAAATGTAATTCTTGCTCACTCAGTGTTTTGCATTCCATTTGCTTATATGCCAATAAAAGCCGCACTTGAGGCAATGGATCCAAACTTAGAATTAGCAGCAAGAGACCTTTACTCAAATAAAAGTTCTGCATTTAGAACAATAACGTTACCCTTATTGACGCCAGGAATTATATCGGGCTTTATGCTTGCTTTCGTTATCTCTATTGATGATTTCATTATTACTCTAATGGTTGCAGGCGGTGGCGCAACAACTTTACCTGTATATATCTATAGCATGGTTAAAATGGGTGTTACGCCTGAAGTTAATGCTGTTTCAAGTCTAATGCTATGTTTTTCAATTTTAGTTGTAACTGGTTATTGGTTCTTGAATAGAAAAAATAACAATTAAACCTTGTTAGATAGTATAACTATCTGTAACATTTTCTATTATTAACAAATCACTAACACTGGGAGATTTTATGAAGAATATTTTATTAAAACTTTTAGTTTCTTTTTCTTTTTTATTATTTGGTGCAAATGCATTTGCCGCTGGCAATTTAAATTTGTATAATTGGTCTGCTTATACACCAGACGAATTAATAGAAAAATTTGAAGCTGAAACTGGAATTAAGGTAACTGTAGATACTTACGATTCTAATGAAACTTTATTAGCTAAATTACAAGCAGGCGGAAGTTCAACGGGATATGATCTTGCTGTACCATCTCAACATTTTGTTGAAATAATGATAAAAGAAGGACTTCTTGAAAAAGTATCTGGTATCCAGGATATGGCAAATTATAAATATGTAGCGAAACAATTTCAAGGACCATCCTTTGATCCAACTGCAGAATATTCTACACCTTGGCAATTAGGATCTGCAAGCTTTGCTTATAGAGCAGACGCATACTCAGGAGACGGATCATCAATGATGGAATTTTTTAAACCATCAGATGAGGTTTGTGGTAAATTGGCAGTTTTCAAATCTGCAGATGAAGTTGTTAACATGGCGCATCTTGCCCTTGGTTCAAACTTTTGTTCAGAAAATCCAGATGAAATGCAAGCCGTATTAGATCTTTTATTAGAACAGAAAAAATGTGTTACTGCTTACTCATCAGAGGGAATTAATGATCGTCTAATGAGTTCGGAAGTTATAATGCATGCACACTGGGACGGATATAGCCAGGTTGGTAAGTGGGAAGGTGTTGATGACCTAACTTATGCCTATCCAAAAGAAGGCGTAGTGGGATGGTTTGATAGCTTAGTAATTCCAAAAGGTGCTAAAAATATTGATGAGGCTAAAACCTTCATGAATTTTATGATGCATCCTGAAAACATGGCTATACTTTCTAACTTTGCTTCTTATGCAAACGCAATACCTGAATCTAAAAAATATTTATCAGAGGACATGAAAAATGCGACGAATATTCAAGTTCCTGATGGGATTCCAGTTGTATTTGGACAAGCTTGTAATGAGAATGCGACAAGTCTCGTTGACAAAGTTTGGACCAAGTTAATGCAATAATTTAAACAATCAATCGTTATAGAAACCCATTGTAATTTTTTTCAATGGGTTTTTAATAACAAACTAAGATTATTATTTAAGATTAATTTTTAAACTGGGAGAATTAAAACATTTATTGTTTTAATTTTAAATTTTATGCGCGTAACAGTTGATACAGGTGGAACTTTCACCGATATACTTTTTGAAAACAAGAGAGGGATAATTTCTGTTTTTAAAGTTCCAACTACACCAGAAAATCCTAGTGTTGGAATATTAAATGGATTGCTTCAAGCAGCAGAATCTATCAATGTTTCAATTGAGTATTTCTTGTCCAATCTCACTACTTTTACCCATGGTACAACACATGCAATAAATGCTATTTTAACAAAAAAAACTGCAAAAACTGCTTTTCTTTGTACAGAAGGTCATCGAGATATATTGCTTTTTAGAGAAGGTGGGAGGATTGAAATTTTTAATTTTACCGTAGAGTACCCTGACCCTTATATTCCAAGATCGCTTACATTTGAGATTCCCGAAAGAGTTAATTATGATGGTTCAATTTCAAAAAACTTAGATGATAAAAGTCTTTTGAAAGTTATTAATAAATTAAAAAAATTAGATGTTGAATCTATTGCTGTCTGTCTCTTATGGTCAACAGTTAACCCAATTCATGAAAATAATGTAGGTAAAATTTTAGAAGAAAAATTGCCTAACATACCTTATTCATTATCTCATAAAGTAAATCCAACTTTGCGCGAATATAGACGAGCATCATCCACATGCATAGATGCATCATTAAAACCTATTATGTCTAAATATCTTTCAAACTTAAAGACCAATTTGGAAGGCAAAGGATTTAAAGGGCAATTTTTTATGGTCACCTCTCAAGGAGGGGTAAGAAATGTTGAATTATCAGCAAGCTCTCCTATTCATTTAATTAATTCAGGGCCATCGATGGCTCCTGTTGGTGGCAACTTCTATCTTGGAAAATGTAAAAATAATCAACAAGCTATCGTTACAGATTTAGGAGGTACTACTTTTGACATAAGTTTAATTAAAGACAGAAAAATTCCAAGAACGAAAGAAACCTGGATAGGGCAAAAATATAGAGGTCATATGACAGGCTTCCCATCAGTAGATGTTAGAAGTATAGGAGCTGGAGGAGGAAGTATTGCTTCAGTTGATGAGGGAGGATTATTGCATGTTGGACCCAATAGTTCCGGAGCCAATCCAGGTCCAGCTTCATACAATAAGGGTGGTTTAGAACCAACTGTTACAGATGCAGCATTGGTGTGCGGAATTTTAAATCCTAATAATTTCCTTGGAGGAGACCTAACACTAAATTCTACTTTAGCAATAAAATCTATAAAAAAAATCGCATCTAAATTAAAACTTAGCCTAGAAGAATCGGCCATATCTATATTGGATGTTGTAACTGAAAATATGGCGCAGGAAATAAAAAGCCTAACTATTCACCAAGGTCTTAATCCAAGTAAATCAGTTTTAATATCAGGAGGAGGAGCTTCAGGAATCAATATAGTTAGTTTAGCTAAAAAATTGGGTTGCGAAACAATAATCATTCCGGATTTAGGACCTGTATTATCTGCAGCAGGAGCAATGGTTGCTGACATTACAAATGAATTCTCATTAACATTTACAACTAACACAAAAAATTTTGATTACCGTGGAGCAAATTTATCATTAAAAGAACTAGCTATAAAGTGTAAAAAATTTTTAAAAGGTCCTGGCAAAAAAAGTCTATCTCACACTATTGAATATATCATTGAGGCAAAATATAGTGGCCAAGTTTGGGAAATAGAAGTTCCAATATTCTTAGATAAAAATCTTAAAATTAAGAATGTTAATATTTTAGAAAAAGAGTTTCATAAAACTCATAAAAAAATGTTTGAAGTAGATGATCTTGAAAGCGATATAGAAATTATGCAATGGCATGCAAGAATATCATGCAAAATGAGCAATACTAATTTAACAGTAAATAAGGAAAAAAATAAAGTTAATAAAAAGGATTCTGAATTTAGAAACGTTTATTTTAAAAAATTGAGGAGCTTAAAAACAAAAGTTTTAAATTATGAAAATTTAAAGATTGGTAAAACTTTAGTAGGACCGGCTCTAATTGAAGCTCCTTTTACGACAATTCTGATAGATCCTAAAGTAAAATTTAAATTGAATAATTTCAACAGTCTAGAAATTAATTTAAAATACAACAAAAAAGAAACTCAAATAGATGAAGGTTCCTCATTGTTATGGTAGTGATTAAAATAAATCAAAAGGTATTAAGATTATGAACGGAGCAGAACTAGCAATTATAAGTAGTAAATTTCAAGGTGTTTGCCAGCAAATGGCTAATACACTTATGCGCACTGGTAGATCCGGGGTCTTAAATACAGCTCATGATTTTTCTTGCTGTATTTTAGATGCTAATAATTCATTTATAACAGCAGATGAAAGTTTACCTGTTCATGTTTTGGCAGGACCTGACTTAATGGCAAAAAATATTGATAAATTTCATCCAATCAAAAAAAGAGGTGATGCTTTTTTAATTAACTCTCCTTATCATGGGGGTTCTCATGCTGCTGATCATACAATAATTGTTCCCATTATAGATGATAAAGGAGTTCATCACTTTAGTGTTTGTGCAAAAGCACATCAAGCTGACATTGGGAATTCAAAACCTACTACATATATGGCTGATGTTGAAGATGTATTTGAAGAGGGTGCCTTACTTTTTCCAGGAACGAAAATTCAAGAAAACTATTCTGATATTCAGGATATAATAAGAATGTGCGAAATTAGATTTAGAGCTCCAGAACAATGGAAGGGCGACTACCTTGCTATGATTGGTGCTGTAAGAATTGGTGAACGCGAACTGCTTAATATGGGGTCTGAAATAGGTTGGAAAAATTTAAGCCAATTTGTAACAAGTTGGTTTGATTATAGTGAAAAAAGAATGCGAGCAGCAATTAAAAAAATACCGTCAGGCAATGTAACAATTACAACTAAACACGATCCATTCCCCAATCTTCCTAAGGAAGGTTTAAAAATTAAAGTAAATGTCGATATTGATAATGTATCAGGTCTTATAAAAGTAGACCTTAGAGATAATCCAGATAATATTCCTTGCGGACTTAACTTAACAGAAGCTACAACAAGATCTGGCGTTATGACTGGTATTTTCAATAGTATAGACCATACAGTACCCCCAAATTCTGGAAGCTTTAGATGTGTAGAGATGAAATTAAGAAAAGGCTGTATAGTTGGGATACCTGAACACCCGTATAGTTGCTCCTTAGCAACTTCTAATATTTGTGATAGACTTGAAAATGCTGTTGTACAAGCTTTTGCTAAGATGGGGGAAGGCTATGGTATGGCTGAATGTGGTTCACTTTTACCCCCAGCAACAGGCGTTATCTCAGGTCAAGATCCTAGAAATAATAAATTTTTTGTAAATGAAATATTTTTATTTCATACTGCTGCTGGTGCTGCGCCAGAGACTGATGGCTGGTTAACTTTGACAGGAATGGGCAGTGCAGGATTATGTTTATTGGATAGCGTGGAATTAGATGAACTAAGATTTCCAATGAAAGTTTATAAACAAGAAATTTATATGAATTCTGAAGGAGCAGGAAGAAGAAGAGGTGCGCCTGCTGCCTATGTTGAATTTGGTCCTTTTGGAAAAGGAAGCAATATGAAAGTAGCTTATGCAAGTGACGGAACTCACTTTCCTGCCGCAGGAGTAAGAGGAGGCGGGAATGCGGCTAAGGCTCAACAATATAAAATAGATAAATTTGGTAAAAAAATTAATTTACCTATAGTTCATGAAGTTGAACTTCTAGAAAATGAAAGAATTGTTTCAATAACTCAGCCAGGAGGAGGTTATGGTCCACCCTATGAAAGAGAATTGCCTAGAGTTCAAAAAGATTTTGTAGAAGGATGGATTACAAAAAAACGTGCCTTTGATGTATATGGAGTAAAATTTACTAGTGAGGGTGAAATTAATTTAAAAGAAACTTTAATTAAAAGAAAACTTTTAAAGAAAAAAAATAATTAATGGAAGAGCCTCCATATCTTTACTGGAATTCCTCTCAGCTAATTCAGGCCTATAATAAAAAAGATCTATCGCCAGTTGATGTTATAGAAGCATCAATTAAAAAAGCTCGAAAAATTCAACCTATTTGCAATGCAATTACCGAATTCTTTGAAGAAAAAGCCATTAGTATGGCGAGAGAAGCAGAGCGATCTTATTTGGGAAAATCACACAAACCAAGACTTTTAGAAGGTATACCTTTGGCAGTTAAAGAAGAATTTGCCCTAGAGGGATCTTATCGTACAAGCGGCTCATTTATACATAAAGATAGAATAGATAATTATACCGATGTTTATATTAAGAGATTATTAAATGGTGGATGCATTCCTGTCTTTAAAACTACGACACCTGAATTCTGCTTATTAGGAACTACATGGTCCGATTTACACGGAGTAACTAAAAATCCCTGGAATACAAAATATACCCCAGGTGGTTCTTCGGGAGGATCAGGCGTAGCCTTAGCTACGGGATGTTCAACAATTGCATCTGGTTCTGATATTGGTGGATCGATCAGGATACCTGCATCTGCATGCGGTGTTTTTGGCTACAAACCACCCTACGGAAGAAACCCTGAAGTTCCTTATATGAATCTAGATTATTATAGTCATTCAGGACCAATGGCTCGTAGCACTGAAGATATAATTTTAATGCAGTCTTTAACAGCAGGAAAACATATTCAGGATATCGCAAGTTTACCTTCTCCTGAAATTTTTGATGGGAAACACAATTTAAAAAATTTAAAAATAGCTTGGTCTGATCATTTATGTGGTTTTGATGTTGAGAATGATATTTTAACAAATTTAAAAAAATCTATGAAATTTTTCTCCGATCATGGAGCAATTACCGAGTATGTAGAATTGGATTTACCTGATGACTTGCTTGATGCAGCAGGGATGTACTTAAGCTGCCTGTGGGGGACTAGTTTAAAAGAAGAAGCAGCAGATAAGAATGATTTACTCAGTCCATATACCAAAAAATTTATTGATCTTAGTAAATCAAGAACCTTATCTGATTTTAATTATTGCAATAAAGTTGCTTGGGATTCATATGCGAAGCTTGGGCCAATAATGGAAAAATTTGATGTTTTTATTTGCCCAACAAATGCTGTGACAGGCATACCTGCTAACCATGGTTATCCAAATTTAGATTACGAGTTTAATGGAAAAATTAAAAAAACAGAAGAAGCAGGGGACGAAACTATGTGGTTGACCACCCCCTTTAATATGCTTTCGCGACTACCTGTAATGTCTGTTCCCAATGGCTTTGCTTCAAATGGAGTCCCAACCGGAATGCAGATTGTTGGAAAAGCGTATGACGATAATTCTGTTTTCAGAGCTTCTTTAGGTTACGAAAAAAATAATGACTGGCTATTTAGTAAAAAAAACAGACCGAATATTTAGTATTCAATTATATAAAAACTTTATTTAAATATAGATTATAGTTATAATTAAATTTCTTTATCGATTATGATTTTTGAAAGAAGAAAATAAGAATGTTATTGCTAAATAAATACAAAAATATTTTATTATTATTTCTTTTATCTTTAATTTGGTCATTACACTTTTCTCTTGTTAAGATAGTTGAAGCAGACAACAACCCATTATCTATATTGATCCCATTATTATTTATTCTATGTATTTTTTTTTATTTTATTCTTGTATTAAAAAAACAACTTTTTAAATTAACTATAAGAAAGTGTATCTTTTTTTCATTGGCTGGAATTTTTGCTTACATAACACCTCTATCAATAGGGTTTATAGTTGCGCCAAAAATTGAAGTAGGAATATTAACGCTTATAATTTCTAGCGTACCTATATTTACCTTATTAATTGTATGGTTGTTCAGATTACTAAATGTAACTACTAAATTAGTAATAGGAACATTTTTTGGTTTATTTGGAATTTCAATTTTATTAATAGGCAATGATTATAGCAATACTTCATTAAACATATGGACTATTTTTGCATTAATTATACCATTGTCCTACGCATTTGATGCTATTTTTATGGAAAAATTTTGGCCCAAAAATTTAAATACTTTACAAGTGGCATTTGGTGAATGTGTTGCATCATTAATATTTGTAATTTTATTATCTTTTTTTTTAGAAAATGAATTTTATCATTATTATCAATGGTTTCTTCTACCTAGTTTCTGGATTCTAGCTATAGTTACATTCATTGAAGTGTGGTTATTTTTCTATGTTTTAAGTAATTTTGGAGCTGTATTTGTTAATCTTGGATCTTACTTGGTTATGCCAGCAGGTTTTGTGTGGGGATACATTTTTTTTGGAGAATCATTTACCCCTCTAAAGTTTATATGTACTATATTAATAGTAATTTCTATTTTATTGATAGGCAATCAAAAATATAAAATTAAAAATATACCAATAGAATAAAATTAAATGAAAACAGTTTATTCCAAAAATCATATTTTAAGAAATTCAAAAACAGAACTCTATGGCGGAGAATTGGTAAAACCTTTTGAGCGCCCTGAAAGAATGGACTATATTATAGATGAAATTAATTCTCAAAAATTAGGGGAGATTATAGAGCCCAAAAACATCAATTTAGATATTATCAATAAAATACATGATGATAAATATATTGAATTTATGAATAATGCTTGGAATGAATGGGAGGCAGAAGGGTATAAGGGGGAAGCGATTCCAACAGTTTGGCCAAGCAGATCAATGGATTCAAAAATAATACCCAATTTCATAGAAGGTAAGTTAGGTTATTATTGTCTGGCTGGTGAAACTTCAATAAGCAAGGGTACTGTAGAAGGAGCATACGAGTCTGTTAAAGTGGCAGTTACTGCCGCTGATTTTTTAAGTAATCATTCGAGTGTTTTTGCTTTATGTCGACCCCCAGGTCATCATGCCTCAAAAGATCAATATGGAGGGTACTGTTTTTTTAATAACGCAGCTATTGCCGCTGAAAAATTAAAGCAACAGGGTGCCAAGAAGGTTTTTATTTTGGATATAGATTTTCATCACGGAAATGGAACTCAATCTATTTTCTATAATCGTTCTGATGTTTTTTATTCTTCTTTGCACGGAGATCCTCTGTATGCATTTCCTCATTTTCTAGGACATGCTGATGAAGTAGGGGTGGGTGATGGCGTCGGTTTTAATACTAATTATCCTATGCCTCCAGGAACAAATTATGAGAGTTGGCTAAATGCGTTAAAAGAATCTTTTAAAAAAATTAATTCTTTCAAACCCGATGCTTTAATAATTTCCCTGGGGGTTGATATATATGAGAATGATCCAATCAGTTTTTTTAAATTAAAAAGTAATGATTTTATTGATATTGGCAATCAAATATCTAAGCTAAAGATACCGACCCTTTTTGTAATGGAGGGTGGTTATTCCATTAAAGAAATTGGAGTTAATACAGTGAACACTTTAAAAGGTTTTGAAAATAAATAGC
>ENA-OSJC01001170-OSJC01001170.1-marine-metagenome-genome-assembly--contig:-NODE-1170-length-22338-cov-10.832442_pt1 | contig 22338 bp, 13 predicted proteins | sample MGYA00237885_ERZ534234 | MGnify/ENA primary metagenome ERZ534234 (study PRJEB26413, sample SAMN06343907) | marine metagenome | isolation source: coastal waters | place: Atlantic Ocean: West Antarctic... | reverse complement strand
CAAAACTAAGATTGCTTTAAAGTTTATCCCTGTCTTATTGGCAGGGATACTCTTTATTTTTACTAATTATATTATATTATATTATGTCAAAGACAAAAGAAATACAAGCCCCTAAATGGGAGATAAAAGATAGAAGATATTTTCTATTAAATGGTGCAGAGCCATTAACATATACTTTAGGTTCAAAAAACTCCAGACGCCATAACTTATTATGGTTTGACGAAAGTAAAGGAGAACAAAGAGAATTAAGATATGCGACTAACATGAATTCACCGTTTGTTGATGAACAAAAGGGTGAAGCCATACTAGGTCACATTATATTTGAAGACGGTGTTTTGGCCGTACCTAAAGAAAAACAAAACTTACAAAAATTACTTTCATTATATCATCCTAGAAATGGAGCTGTATATACTGAATGGAAAGCTGATGAAGTTGCTAAAGATGAATTAGAAGATATTAATTTACAATTAGACGCAATGAATGCTGCCAAAGCAATGGAAATTGATCACGCTGAAGCAGTACTTAGAGTAGAGCTTGGAACAACAGTCAAAGATTTAACCTCAAAAGAGTTAAGAAGAGATATAATTAGAATGGCTAAAAAGAATCCAGCTAGCTTTTTATCAATAGCTAACGACGAAAACGTAGGATTAAGAAACGTTGCTATCGTTGCTGTTGAAAGAAACATTATTAAACTATCACAAGATCAACGAGAATTTTTATGGGGATCAAATAATAGAAAATTAATGACTGTTCCTTTTGACGAAAATCCATATTCAGCAATGGCTGCATGGTTCAAGACTGACGAAGGCGTAGAAGTTTTCAAAACAATTGAGAAAAAGTTACAATAACATGTGACTATAAATATAGTGAAGGGTCACTTAGGTGGCCCTCATTATTAACTAAAATATTAAAATGGCAATAAACGTAAATACTGTATATCAAACCGTTTTATTAATACTTAATAAAGAACAGAGAGGTTATATGACACCTGTTGAGTTTAATAGAACAGGTGAACAAGCTCAACTAGAAATATTTGAAACATATTTTGAGAGCTTAAACCAACAGTTACGTATTCCACAAGCTGATGCTGATTTTTCAGACAGAGTAACTACTTTAGACGAAAAAATATCTTTATTTAAAGAATTCGGAAGCGCTATATCAATATCTTCAAGTAACGTTTTTAATTTACCACAACAATATTCTGGGTTATTATCCGCGTTAAGCCTAACCACATCTCTTCCTAATACAGGAACAATCACAACAAACAATAACGCAACAACTACTACTCAATTAAGTTTAGCAACAGCAAATACAAGCATACAGGTTGGTATGACAGTTACTGGTGTAGGTATAGTTGGAGACGTTACAATTACTTTTGTTACAAATGATCAACTTGTTACCTTAAGTTCAGCTCAAACAATAGCTGCAAATACTTCTTTAACTTACACTAGTCCTTTAGTATATACTATTAGTGCTAATGCTGCTGGTCAAACAGTTACAGCAAATCAAGTAGACAATAGTGTAGTAGAAATTTATGCAAGTGGTACTTTGGTTTCTGCCACCGACTATAGCGTATCTGGGTTAACAATAACCTTTTATGTTCAACCAGCTTTAAACAGAATTCTTACTGTAAATGTATACCCTAAACAATTCTACAAATTGGGTAGTTCATTTTATACTTCAGGAGCCTTACCTGCTCAGGAGATTGAAAGAGTTGATGCATCATCTTTGTATCATATGCTTAGTTCAAATCTTACACAGCCAACGGTTACGTATCCTATATATACATTTAAAAACAATCAATTAACAGTTTATCCAACGTCAATTACAAGCGGTATAACTCTTTCTTATATGAGAAGACCTTTGAATCCAGTTTGGGATTTTACAGTATCTAACAATGCTTATGTTTTTAATCCATTAACATCATTTGATTTTGAATTACATCCGGCTGAACAAACAGAATTAATATTAAAGATTTTATTATACGCTGGTGTTGTAATTAAAGATCCTCAAATAGTTCAAATTGCAGCTTCACAAATTGCTCAAGAAAATCAAAATCAACAAAGATAATAAATTATGTCTATACCTAATGGTGGTTTAATAACCGAAACTAACAGACAATATTACGCTGGAGCCCAGCAGAAATATATAACTACCGCGGGTGCAGGTCAGACAATTACATCTACTTTTGACACTCCTTTAATTTTTGGTAGTTCAGACGTATCAAACAATAGTTATTTATTAAATAGCTTTAAAATTTTTACTAGTCCAAATGCTTTAACGTGGACTGAGTTAACTTCTGATGCTGCGGTATCTACTACTACAATGCTTGCCCCTGCTGCTGGAGTTGCTTTAGGCACTTCACAAACTATTGTAATTTTAATTGCTAATACAAATGTTGTACCTGGCATGCTAATTAAAAATAGCACAGGAACAATCACATATGGTTCTGTAACTTCGGTAACAAGTTCTACTACTTTTATTTGTAATATTACTGTAGCTATTCCGGCTTTAATTGCGGGAGTTGCTTTAAGGCTAAATTCCCCATCACCTTGGGCAATGCTTACAGCAAATATTATAACTATTGCATCTTATTTAGCTGCTAATACTTATATTAAAATACAATTAAACCAAGATGTTATTAATCAGAATTATGGTAGTTATGAATACACAAGATTAACTGATGTCATAGATAACTTTTTAATTGCATATGTAGGCGCTGGCAAGATTATACCTAGTGTAAAAAGAACTGATGTTATTTTTCATGCAAAAAGAGGTTTACAAGAATTTAGTTATGATACGTTAAAATCTACAAGATCACAAGAACTTTCTGTAAACAACGCTTTAAGTATTATTATACCTCAAGATTATGTTAATTATGTTAGATTATCTTGGACCGATGGTTTAGGTGTTCAACATACTATTTATCCTGCTAACGAATTAACAACAAATCCTTCTTCTAGTCCAGTTCAAGATAGTTTAGGTGTGCCAACGCAAGATAGTCAAGACGCTAATATTCAAGGTACTTCTCAAACAGAAGCCGCTTGGGCGGGTAACGATCCAAGAAGAATAAGTGGAGCTTTTAAACGAGAAGACATAGAAGCAAATGTTTTAATTAATGGTCAATATGATGCTTTATTAGGACAAAGATATGGACTCGAACCACAAACAAGTCAAAAAAATGGGTGGTTTACAATAAACGAAACAGAAGGTACTTTTAATTTTAGCAGTGAATTAAAAAATCAAATAATTATACTAGAGTATATATCTGACGGTAATGCTTATGATTTAGATATGAGAATACCTAAAATGGCAGAAGATGCTTTATACGCACACATAGTGCATGCTATAGTTGCTACTAGTGCCAATGTCCAAGAATATATTGTAAGAAGATTTAAACAAGAAAGAAGTGCTAAATTAAGAAATGCTAAAATTAGATTATCTAATATTAAACTTGATCAAATAATTCAAGTTATGAGAGGTAAATCAAAATGGATTAAATAATAAACATGGCAGAAATTAAAAACAGTTTTCTAAGATCCAAGATGAATAAAGACTTGGATGATAGATTAATACCTAATGGTGAGTATAGAGACGCGCAGAACATATCTGTAGGTAAATCTGAAGCTGATGATATAGGTGCTTTAGAAACTGTTTTAGGAAATAAACTTTCTACAGATTTTAATATTCCTTTTACAGTAACAGCTCAAACATCTGCTCCGACTTCTGTAAATTATATTGATTTTTCAAAAAATTTTGGAGCAGCAATTGCACCAGGAATGGTAGCTGGAACAATTAAATATGGAGAAGATATAGGTATTGTATCATCTGTTAGGGAAGGGTTTCCAATAGCTAGTCAAACTCGAGTTACTTTTGCGGCTAACTTAGGTGTTGATGTAGCGGCTTCATCTACAGTTCATTTTAATATAGAAGGATTAGAGGTTATTGGATACAAAAGTAGCCCTAGTAATAATTGTATTTTTGTTTTTTTAGCAGATTATGATGGAGATTTACAACTAGCCCCTTCAACTGCTAATTGTTATATATATAAATTTGTAAGTACTTTTAATACTACTTTGTTAGTATCTGGAAGTTTTTTAAATTTTAACAAAAAGAATCCAATTATTGGTGTAAGTATAATAGAAGAATTATTATTTTGGACTGACAACAGAAATCAACCTAGAAAAATTAATTTTAATTCAGCAGCTAATGGAACATATTATACTAAAGAAAGTGATATATCTGTTGCTAAATATAATCCTTATCAACCTATAGATTTATTAAACAAAATTATAAAAACTACTAACGCAGGCTCTACTGGTGCTGTCTTAAGCATTGCGGACACGTCTGGTGTTAAAAAAGGTATGTTAGCGGTAAGCTATGGTAATAATAATTTTAAAGCTATTAACTATAGATATGTAGAAAGTGTTACTAGTACCTCTGTAACATTAAACACAGATGCAACAGGTTATCCAGTTTTAGCATCAGGAGATACTATATATTTCTTAAGCACCACTATGACTGGTGAAAAAATAACTTATAATTTTAATGACGGAGCCACTACTTGGCCAGGTGATCCACAGTATCTAGAAAGTAAATTTATAAGATTAAGTTATAGATTTGAATTTGATGATGGTGAATATTCTTTAATGGCTCCATTTACTCCTATTACTTTTATACCTAAACAAAAAGGATATTTTCTAGAAGGTGACGAAGATGCTGCTTATAGAAGCACAATATTAGAGTTTATGGAAAATGGCGTTCAAAACATAGAATTACTTATTCCTTTTCCAGATGTATTAAATCAAGTCAAACCTATAGCTGGAGCATCTTATAAAATTAAATCTTTAGATATATTATACAAAGAATCAGATGGACTTGTCGTAAAGATTATAGACACAGTTAGTTATGATGAATTAAATGCAGTAACAAATCTACCTTGGACTTCAACAACAACTAGTAATATTTATAAATACAGCTATCAATCAAGAAAGCCTTTTAGAACATTGCCTCAAACTCAAACCGTTAGAGTTTATGATAAAGTTCCTGTAAAAGCTTTAGCTCAAGAAACCTCAGGTAATAGAGTTATATATGGAAACTTTTTAGATAAATACACTCCACCACAATTATTAAATTACATAGTTGGAGTTGGGCCTAAAAGTTCTGTAATCAACAATGATAATTGGGCAGAATTTCCTAATCACTCAGTGAAACAAAACAGAAATTATCAAGTTGGTTTTGTGTTGGCTGATAAATTTGGAAGACAAACTGATGTAATTTTGTCTGGAGTAAAAAATGTAAGTACATCTTCTAGTGATGGAACTATATATGGTGGTTCTACTATATATAATCCTTACACTTCTACCACTAATTTACCAACAAGAGATTGGCTTGGTGATTCATTAAAAATACAAATATCAAGTATTATAACATCTAGTACTAATACAAGTGGAGAACCTGGGCTATATGGCTTACAGGTTGGTTCAGGATTTAATGTTAAAGGAGCAAATCCTACGTTTGCAGGTAACACTATGACTTTTCTTAATTCAATCACCCCTTTTAGTAGACCTATTATAGGTTCATACTTAAGAGGTCAATTTGAAGACTATATTAAAGTTATTAGTATTGCTTCTAATCTACCTATAGTAGCTACAACAAGATTCGATCAACAGGGTGGAACAAACGTAAATCTGCGTGCAGATATTCTTCCAGCTGGTTATGAAAACATTGGTGTAGGTTGGGCGGTTACTGGGTTAACAAGCTCTACTGTAACTCCATGCCTTATTACAAGTGTAACAGGTTTGAACGGTGCTAATTATACTTTTGTAACTAATAGTAGTATAGTTTATGGTCAGTTTGTTGATTTAACTTTCACATCCCCATTGGCTGCTAATGAATATACTGTAACTTGTGATGGACCAATTAGTCAAGAAAATTATTCTATTAAAAATAATGGATCAGGAGATCAAATAAGATATGCTTATGATTTAAATCCTGTGGGATGGTATTCTTATAAAATTGTTGTAAAACAAACGGAGCAAGATTATTACAATGTTTATCTTCCAGGTATATTAAATGGTTATCCTAAACAAAAAACCTTTAATGGTATAACAACAAATAATAATTTAGCAAACGGAGGAGTCGGTTTTACAAGTATTTTATATGCTGGTGCTACTTATACTGGACCCGCTGAGTTTATAAAACCAGGTATGACAGTGAATGGTGCTGGTCTTACAAATCCATTACCTGTAGTAATAGGTGTTGCTCAAAACCTAGTTAATTTTGAAGTTTTTGTTGATAGAAACGTGGTAGTTGCTGCAAATGCAACACTTAACTATTTATCGCCATCAACGTTTGCGGCTTTTCCAACTGGAGAAGATGGGAAAACAGCTAACGTAGTTTTAATAAATGATAATATAAATAAAATTCCTAGAGATCTTATTGAAGTAGGTCCACAGCAACAACAGTTTAGAAGTTCTGTTCAATTATTTCCTAGAGTAGAAAACAAATTAATTATTAGCACTCCAGCGGCAGATAGTGATCCTAAAAATAATAGACAATATTATCCTGGAACAAACACTGACACAGCTATTAGTATAGCTACAGCTAATGATTCTAATATGGATTTTTTTGATCTTACTTCTGATGGTATAATTAATATATATCAAATAGATAGTGATCCTTTAATCACTAGATTATCAACCTCAAGCGCCATAGGTGTTACATCTACAAACGATGTAAACACTAACATGGTTCCATTTTTAGCTATATACGAAACAGAGCCTGTAGACTCATTGCTAGACATATACTGGGAAACTCCTAGCGTTGGTTTAATTAGTGATCTTAATGAAGAAATTCTTAACGAATATACTGGTGCGGTTGGCTGGAACCCTTATGACAGTAGTCTTTATACAGAAGCTATTGTCAATACAGGTCTTCCGTCTGCAACTCAAGTTGTTGTAGGTTTAATACCTCAAAGCTCTCAAGGAATAGATATACCAGACACTAGTATTCCAGTATATCCAGATAGTGTTGTAGATGCTAATGGATTTGCATATAGTTCAGTTTCTTTTGAAATATTTCAAAGCAGTGGAAGTGGAATAGTTGGGGACCCATATGTTTATAATATTAAGGCAAACGCTATTGCAGGTAGTCTTCAAACTTACTTATTTGACCCCAATGGAAGGACGGTTACACTTACCTTTACTGTAACTAATAATGCGGACGGAACACAAGCATCTTTACCAGTAGTAATAAGTTTACAAAACATTGCGCCTGCTTTTCTTGTAACCCCTGTTACCGTTAGCAATACAGTCACTGGAGTTATAGCAACTCTTAATGGAACTAATGGTTCAGCAAATGTTACTGGTAGAACTCAACAATTAAGATGGAGTATTTTGCCTGGATCAAACCCTAATAATTATTTTAGTATTACAGCTGGAGCTAATGGAAGTGCAACTATATCTAAAAATTCTACTGTTTCTGGAGTTGTTGGTTTAAATTCTTTATCAATAAAACTAGAAGACGCTTTTAACGGAACTAATGTTGCTACACCTGGTAGTTTATCACTAACTAAAGTATTAGATGTTACAGTAGAAGCTGATTACATACCTGGCTACGCCTGTACTTATCCTGACCCTGCTTTTAGCTCTACAGGAGTAAGAAACAATGCACCCACTCCTTTATCAAGCATTAATTTAAGTATTGTAACCGCGCCTACAAGGGCTGTTCAAGTCAATGATGGAGTCTATATAGATCCAGTTATAAATGGAGCGTCCGCCATTGCTATAATAAACACTATTATTACGCCGACTAGTTTCACTCTAGATAGTGCCGAATCTATATCTGATGGAACAGCGTTAATTTTTCATACTGGGCAATATTTATCTTGCTCACAAAGTTTTACAGGAGGTCCTACCGAAACTCTTGCGCAGACATGTCCAGCTTTTAATGCGCAACCTGTGTCTGGTGCCGGTTATAATTATAATCCAAATTATTTCTATTATTCACCTTCATTATTAGTGGATTTAATTCCAAATCCTGCTGACACCTCTTATGTTGTTAAGGTGCCACAAGCTGGATCAATAATATACGAAGGAACTCCATCTGTTCAAGGAGGGGTTTTATTTTCTTCATTACCTTTTCCAGCAGCTAATAACGACACTGTTGTTGCCCCTGATGGTTTTTACTCTATATCATCATCAAATAATTATGGTCCTTATAGAGTGGTTATGAAAATAGAAAATGGAGTAGTAGCACCTGGATATCCTCAGTCTTGTGGAAACACATAGTAATAATATAATAAAATAAGTGATAATAAAGTATGGCAACTACAATAGAAGTTAAATATTTCAACACCTTTTGGTTAAAGAAGCTACAAACTGTTGTAGCAGCAGATCCGCAACCAGTTGCGCCATATCAAACCGTGCCCTCTGCTTATCCTGCTACTGGAACCCCTGGTTCTGAAATGGCTGATTGGTATATTGAGGAAGCAAGAATTAGAGGTGGTTATAATAATTTAACAGTTGATTTTGGAGTTAAAGCATATTTAGACGAAGAAGACCCTTTGCAACAACATAGGTTTAATTCTCTTATATATTCAGGAATATTTAACTCTAGAACAGGAGTAAACAATACTAATCAGTTTTCTGTAGCCGAAGACATAACTAAATCTGCTGATCCAGCAAATGGATCAATACAAAGACTATACGCGGAAGATACTAATTTAATTATATTTCAAGAAGATAAAGTAAGTAGAGCGTTAATAGATAAAGATGCTATATACTCTGCAGAAGGTAACGCTTCAATAACATCAAGTCAATTAGTTATTGGTCAAATTATAGCTTACGCGGGTGAATATGGTATAGCTACAGACCCATCTAGTTTTGCTGTATATGGTTATAGAAAATACTTTACCGACAGGAAGAGAGGAGCTGTTTTAAGGCTATCTAGAGATGGTATGACAGAAATATCGTCTTATGGTATGCATGACTTTTTTAGAGATGAATTAGCAGCTGTTGAAAAAGTAGTTGGTGCTTGGGATTCTCATAATAAAAATTATACTATTTCTTTACAACGACCATTCAACACTGGTAGAGTAACTCAAAATGGAAATGACATTGTTCCTATAGGTAATAATGTTACTTTGACATTGTCTATTCAAAATACTGATATAACACCTGGAATGAATATTTATAAATATACTTCTGCAGGTCAAGTAGTAACTACTTTGTACGGAAGAGTTGTGTCTGTAATATCAAGTGGTAATCCATCATCTTTTGTATGTGATATTATTGTTCCTGTGCCTGGTAGTGAAAGTATAATATTTAGAAATGATCCAGTTAAAACATTATCTTTTGATGAAGGTGTTTTAGGTTGGACTAGTTTCTTTAGTTATAGACCTGTTTTTGTAGACAGTTTAATAAATAATTTTTATAGCTTTTTTCAAGGAAAACTTTACATTCATAATACACCTGCAACTGCTGCCAATGGTTATGGTAATTTTTATGGTTTCACTAACGACTCAGATGTTACTGTAATTTTAAACGCACAACCTTCTTTAGTTAAAAACTTTAAAACAATTAATTATGAAGGTGTTTTAGGATGGGAACTAGACTCTATGATTGGTAGCTCAGGAGATCAAAGTTTACCTATAAATCCATTTAGTACAGCTTTTTTAAATACACTAGGTGGTTTAGAAAATAATATATTTGCTTTAAATTTTAAACGTAAAGAAAATAAGTTTTTTGCAAATTTACAACAACCTTTATCAGCCAATACAGTTGCTCAATTTGGAGAAGTTGTATTTGGAAATGATATTTCTGGTATAAAAGGATTTTGGTCTACAGTTAAGTTTAAATTAAAAAATATAAACTTTCCTACAACTAAAAAAGAGTTATTCTCTGTATCTTCAGATTACGTAGAATCATCATATTAAATTAAATTAAATGAATACAAGAACATTAACTGAGTCTGATTATGAAATACTAACAGACTGGTGGAAAGCATGGAAATGGCCTGTAATAGTCAGAGACATGTTACCAGATAACGGAACAGGCGGTATAATGATAGAGCATGAAGGTGAAAATGTGGTAGCTGGATTTTTATACTGGAGTAATTCTAAAATGGTATGGCTAGATTGGATCATATCAAACCCTAAAACTAATAGGGATATAAGGCAAGAGGCAATTAAAAAATTAATACTAACAGCAGAATCTATGACTAAAGAAGCTGGTAGTAAATTTATGATGTCAATAAGCAGAAGCAATAGCTTATTAAAAATACATAAAGAGTTAGGTTGGACTATAGATCCAGATCCTTCTCATGAAATGATAAAAGCAATAATTTAAAACAAAATATATGGCAGTAATAGCAGGTGCGGTTGGTTTAGCCGCGGGTACATTAGGTGCGGCAGCGGTTTCAACTGCGGTAATAGGCGGAGTAGCTTCTGTGGCTTCAGCCGGTATTGGAGCAGCACAAGCAAACAAACAGCGCAAGTCCGCAGAGCGAGATAAAGGAATAGCTGGAAGAGAAATAGCTTCTCTTAAAGCTTCTAGACAAACAATTATAAACCCTTATGAAGGATCTAGAGATTTAAGCGGTTTAGCTTCAAACATGAGTGGTTTAGCATCAGATACAACAAGAGGTTTAGGTAATCCTTTTGCAAGTTTAGGAGTAGCTACAGGAGCTGCTGAAATTCAAATTGAACAAGCTGATATTGCTTTAGCAAACACTTTAGACACGTTAAGAGCCACAGGTGCTAGTGCTGGTGGAGCCACTGCTTTAGCACAAGCCGCTTTGCAAAGTAAAAAAGGAGTTGCTGCAAGTATAGAAAGTCAAGAAGCTTCTAACGCAAAAGCTAGAGCTCAAGGAGAACAAAACTTGAACCAAGCAAAAATGTCAGAACAACAAAGATTACAAAGTATATCAATTTCTGAAGGACAAAGAATGCAAGGTTTAGCTATGTCTGAAGGGCAAAGGTTGCAAAGTGATGAAGCAGCTGGTAAAATGTTTATGTTTGATGAACAAGAGGAAAGAACTAATGCTGATTTAGACAGGGCATCAGGTAAAGAAAGTCAAGCTAGACAAGGTATTGCTGACGCTAATAGAGCTAAAGCTGCAGCTATTTCTGGAGGTATTTCAGCTATAGGAGATGTTGCAGGTGCTTATATAGGAGCACCTAAAACTTAGGGCTAAAAAGGGATAATATAAATAAAATAAAACATGAGTTACAGAAATCCAGCAATAATAAAAGATACATCAGGCGAGTTATATGGTCAAGCTGCAGCCAACGTAGGCCGGTCTCTAGCTAGAGGTATGGAGATGGCAGGTTCTAGAAGACAACAACAACGAAAACAGGCTGATGCTGACAGAAAAAGAACTCAACAAATAGGTTATGGCATACAGAGTAAAGCTTATGAATCTAGGAATAAAATTTATACAGAGCTACTAAAAAAGGAACCTGGTTTAGCAGAACAGTTTAAAGAACAAACTGAAGCGTTGTTAATGGGTAATGATGAAATTGGCATGGGAGCGATCGAGGCGAGAACAATGTTAGCTACTGGTCAAAATCTAGACATGAAAGAAAAACAAAGGTTACAAGAGGTTATAAATAGATATGAAGTTTTTCAAAGTGGTTTACAAGGTAATGCAGGTAAAATACAAGCTGAAGTACAACTTTATCAATCAACTTCACCTGGTGAGTTTGATGATAAATATCGCTGGGCAGGTTCAAATGAATTTGAAAGAACTACTTCACAGCTCGCTGCATCTGCTTTAGCGAATGAAGAAATACCTGGTGCTAGATATGAGAAAAAACTATATACACCTACAAGTAACGGAGAACAAGTTGTAGGTATAAAAATCTATGTTGATCCAAATAATCCTTCTAATAAAGGAAAGTATGATAACGAAGAGGTATATCCGAGAAACGAAAATGGAGAAATTGAATTAGAATGGAAAAAAGATTTAAATAAATGGGATGAAGGTTTATTAGAGGAAATAGTTGCAAGCCCAGATAGTATATCTATGTTTAAGAATGCCGGCATAACTGATAAAAATAATGGATGGAGTGAGAATCAGTTTTTAGATTTAAAAGGTAAATCTAGACCTATTAAAGGTCTTAATGGAAAAAATATGACAGTGATATCAAGGGATTTAAACGTTCCTGGATGGTTAGATAATGACGTTTTACAAGATGAAATAAAATCTAAAGCAGAAGGATTTCAAGATATGGGAGACTCTGATTTAGCTTCGTTCATGTCTGTTAAAATGAAAGTAGGTGGTTTCAATATAACTGAATTTAGAAAACAAACTAGAGAAGAACAATTATTTCAAATTGAAAAAGAATTAAATGAGGATTTTATAATACAAAAAACAGGAGGTCTTGGTAAAAGAGAAGCAAGCTCTGATGAACCTGGAGCAGTAATTGATCCATTGAATCCTACTAAAAAAGTAGATGGAGAAGAGGTTGAAAATTTTGTTATATATTCTCAAGATTCTAAACCTACTATTACACAGACATCAAGTAATGAATCTAATAACAAAACTATTCCTGATTATGTTTCCACAATAAAGCTTCCGATGATTAAAAAAACTGGTCCTAAAGCAGAAGGAAGTAAAGTTTTTATTGATTTAGATAAATTAGAAATAGCTCTTTCAAAACCACCTGCAAACATCAAGTATAAGAGCTCGACCACAACAGGCGGTAATAAAGGAAGGGTATTTACTAAAACAATAGATGGCGCTGACAGAGATATAACAATATATGATAACGCTACAGACGAAGAAGTAAGAGCTCAATTAGAATTTTTAGAAACTGGTGGAAACAAAAAACCTGAAAAAAAGCCTGAAGTTAATGTTGATGAATTTGATTTTGCAATGACAACTAAAGATTAAATTAAATTAAATTATGGGAAAAGAATTGGAATTCATAGAAGAATTAAAAGCTTTAGCTAGAGAACTAAAACAACAAGGTTTTTCTAATGAAGAAATACAAGCTCGATTAGACGCTAAAAAGAAAGAGTTTAAGTCAGTAAAGAAATCAACCACGCCAAAGAGTCCGGGTGTGGATACAGAGAATTTTTCGGGCTCAGAATTGGACGATTTTTTTTCGGATTCAGTTACAGAAGAAAATGCAAGTGCTCCTTGGGAGAAAAAAGCTTATGAAAGTGAGTTTGTTGGCCCAAAGATTCCAGAAAAAGGCCTTCCCGAATTTCAATATTTATCAGATCCTAAAATAAAAAATAGTAAAAAGTTTAATCCAGATGGATTAAGTTATGAAGAATTACTAGAATTTTCAAAAGAAAAATATCCAAGTAGAGGAAGAATACCTAGTGGAATGTTAGATGAATTAGATAGATTAAAATCTAAAACTTCTAGTCAAAAAGATGCTGTTAAAGGTTATGATCAAATTACAGAAGTATTAAATAATATTCCTGAAGAAGAATACTTTAATGGATTTGCTGATAGATATTTTAATCTAGAAGATAGGCCAAAAACTACTACAGTTACCGGTATTGGTTCTACACCTGGAGTTCAAGGAACTCAAAGTAATTATGATCAATCTATTGAAGAATATTTAGGACCACAAAAATACGAAGAATATTTACAATATGAAAAAACTGGTACTTTTGTTTATGATAAAAATGATACTGAATTACAAAAATTAAGAGATTTTTCTGATTATGACGTTAAAAGAAAAAATGCAGAAACTCAATTAAGAGGTTTTGAAAGTGAAGAAACTCAAGGGTGGATAAAAAAATTAATAGATAAAAACAAACCTTACAAGACAAATCAAGAAGCGGAAGAAGGGTTTAAAAAAGAAAGACAAGTAATATTTGATAGTAATGTTGCTAATGACCTTAAAATAAAAGAATTTGAAGAAGGTAGAGGTGGTGAATTAAAAAATGCAATATTAGAATCCAATACTCAGTTAAGATCTATGGTTGAAAAAACTAAAGATAATAACATGCAGTTTGCTAGTGAAGAGGATCGCTTAAAGTATAATGAATTGATTACTCAAAATGGAGAACTTCGAAAGCAATATGTAAATGATGGTTATGCTGAGATTTTAGACTCTATAATAACAACTCACGATACCAATCAATTTTTACAAAATGAATACATAAATAAAGTAAAAGATTATAATGTATCTACTATATTTGAAAAAGCTTTAGCTTTAGACTATAGCGAAACAGCAAGAGCTGCACAGGCTTTAGAAGAATTTTTTATTGGAGACATGGTTGTTGGTAGTCTTTCACTTGTTGGTGAGTTAGGATTAAGACTAGGTAAAGGTATTTTAGCTGGTGATGATGAAAAAGTTAATGCTAATTGGCAAAAAGCTATAGACGTTATTAAACAAAACACCACTGATTATAGTTTAAAATTAGCTGAAAAAAGAAAAAAAACAATACCAGAAAATTTAAAAATAAAAGATGCGGTTGATGGTAAAGTAGGTTATTTAGATTGGTTAAGTGAATCATTCGCAAATAATTCACCTTCTATATTAACAACTTTTATACCAGCTGGTTTAGCTTTTAAAGGTGCAAAAGGTGTTGCAACCGCTGTAGGTGGAGCTGCTCGAGCTGCTGCTTTAACAAAACAAGCTACTCTTGCTTGGTATGGAACTAAAGCTGCTCAAAGTATATTTTTTCTTGGAGAAAGTGGTGGTAAGTTTAGAGAGCTTGGTTTACAAGAGTATAATGCAAATAAGGAAATTTCTGAATTAAAAGTTTTACTTAAAGATACTAAAGATATAAATGAAATTAGGGATATACAAGCTAGAATAAACGAAATTGAGCCCATGACTAATTATAGTTTTGCTCAAAAATCTTTTACTTCATATGCTTTTGGAGGAGTTGCAACATATGCAGAAACATTAGGTTCTTTAAAATTAATACAAGGAGCAGGTAGTTTAGCAGCTAAAATTGGTTTAAAAGAATTTAAACAACAAACATATAAAACTATGCCTGCTTTTGGGTTTAAACTTCTAAAAGAAACAAGCAAGGCTGTTGCTCCTATATTCTATAAGGGAATGCCTGTTGAAATAATGGAAGAAACTTTTACTCAAATAGCACACAATGCTTTAGATGTTGTTGTTTTAGGTGAAGATAAAGGGTTGATGGAAGGAGTTGATAAAGATTTTATACTTAATACCGCTGTAAGCGTTACAGCTATAATGGGTCCAACAACCGGTGGCAACGTTATGAATGTTTGGAAAAATGAGTTTAGAATAAAAAAAGATGTAGATAGTAGCCAAGGGTGGGTTGCAGAAATTATTAAAAATAAAGGGTTAATGAAATCTGCACATGGAAAAGAACTAGCTGACTTAAGAAATAATCAAAGAGAATTATTAAAAAATTTAGCTTTAGTTGATGTAGATAATTTACAAAAATTAAGATACATAACTCCTGAACAGTTAAGTGAGCTTGATGATGTCAATAGAAGGATGAGAGAAATTAGAAAAGAAGCTACAAGATTAGGTGGTTTAGCCGAAGATGCTGGTCCTAAAAACAAAGCTCTTGAAAGATTACAAACTCAATTTAATGCTTTACAATCTAGTAAGAATGAAATATTAGGTGCTAAACAGCGTAAGATTAAACAAGATGAAAAAAATATTACTGAAAAATTACAAGAAGAAGGTAAAACTGTTAAAAATTTAAATTTTGAATATCATCTTGGTTTGTACGATTTATACGAAAGTGTGGCAAGAATGGGTTTGCCAAAAGACGGACAATATATAAAGCTTGATATGTCTAGCCAAGAAGCTGCTGTTGATCAACTATATGAATTAGGTTATGACAGAAGAGAAGGTTCTGAAATATATTTAAATTTATTAGATGCAAACGCAACTGTAGATGGTAATAATATAATAATCAATGAAACGCAAATTTATAATGGAATTTCTCAATCAATTACAAATGCTGAAGGAGCTTATGCTGCCTTAGCGCCTTTAGAAGAATTATTTCATCTTAATAATAAAGGCTTAAAAATTGTTGACAAAAACGGTAATTTAAAAGAACAATACGTTGATGCAGTAAACCAAACTATAGAAAAATTAAAAGATAAGAAAGATTTAGGCGAAACTCTAACAGGACCGGAAGGACAAAATTTGTATGATGCTTTAATAAGAAGGTTTGAAGCTTATAAAACTGGTAGCGATGTTGATTATGAAGAATTATTAGCTCAACTTAATAATGCTGTTGCTTTAGGCGTTTTAACTAGAAGTGACTTTAATAACATGCCTTCATTGTCTAATATGGTAAACCAAAGTATTTCTGAAGTATTTGGGAATGAATCTTGGTTGTTGAGAATGAACAATGAGAGTGATGTATTTAATTTTATTAAAAACTTTCAAAATAAAAACCAAAAAAGTAGAATAAAAGGAGCATCTCCTGAAGATGATCAAGATAAAACAAGAAAAAAATCTGTTGCATTAATTGGTTTTGGTGCTGAAATCGATGCTTTTAAACCTGCCGAAGGGCAAACATTAGAACAATACAAGCAAGATGCTAATTATTTTAAGGCATACGAAGCAATAGGCAAAGACAATGAAGCTTTAAATACGTTTATATTAAAAACAGGTAGACAATATGGTATTGAAAGTAATTTAGATGTACAAGCTGTTAAAGACAATTTACAGTTAAGATTTATAAAAAATTATAATCCAGTTAAAAATCCTAGTTTGTTTGGTTGGATGACAAGCGGTAAAACAAGTCCTATACGAGGAGCTGTATTAGATCAAATAAAAGCCGTAGACCAAACACCTACTACAGGCGCTAAATCTTTTGATGTAGCTCAAGGTGAGGTTGGCGCTGCCCCTGTGTTAGCAGCTGAAGAAACAAAAGCTGTTGAAAGTGTTGAAGCACCTAAATCACAAATAAAACAAGAGGCTCCTGAACTAATAGATCAAGCTATAGAAGACGATATAGAAACTGCTGTTTTAGAAATAGCTGAAGGTGTTTTTCCTGATGTTAACAGTAAAGAATTTTTACCTTTTATAAAAGAGGTTATAGATGGTAAATTGACTAATAATTTTAAAACTAAATTTGGTACAAGAGAACAGTATGATAATTTTATAAATAAAATTGCTCCAGCATTAAAAAGAGTTATGCCAGCGTCTTTCTTTGTAAAGCTTGAATCTACTTTAAAACCAGAACAAAGACAGTTTACTGAACCACCTGTTAGATTAACAACACAAGCTGATATTGACAAAGCAAGAGATAATGAACAAATTAATTACTTAGAAAATGATGCTCAAGGTGTTAATCTATATAAACTTAAAAAGTTTACACCTAAAGAATTAGCTAGCTTTATAAACCCACCAGCTACAAACATTAAAACAGGTAAAAAAAGTGGATTAAAAGGTACTAGAAAAACTTCTGTTGCTACATCAGTGGCTACACAAAGCGCTTTTGATATGATGCCATCTATATTTAAAGGCAAAGTATCTGAGTTTGAATTAGCTAAAATTAATGAAAAAATACAAAGAGATCCTAGGATTAAGTTTAGTAAAGCTATTGAGCTGTCTATTCAAGACTTGTTTAGACTTTCTAACAATAATCCTAATTTTGATTTAGAGTTAGCTGGTATAAATAAATTAAACACTCAATTAACTGATAAAGGTTTAAGCAAAACTTTAGATCTTAAAGAGTTAGTTCTCACTGAAGATGGAAGAATAGAAATAGTTAAAACATTTAAATGGATTATGGCAAACCTTGGACCAAGAGAAATGTGGTTTGGTAAGCAAGGTAAAAATAAATTTACTACTAGTGGAAGTGATTATGGCGTTAGTATGAGTGAATTTAAAGAAGATGGTTCAAAAAATCCTAAATACAGTAAAGCTAAGATCGATGCTCTGACAACATTAAGAGATGAACTAAATGAATTAGGAAAAGAAAGTTCTAAATTTAAATTTGGTAAACCTATTGATGGTGTTACAGATTATACTGTAGCTAGTTATTCTACGTTGTTAGGTAATCCTAAAAAAGCTGCAACTAAAAATAAAAAGAAATCTGATGGATCTCCGTCACCTATTAGTGAGTTTAACACTAAAGTTAGATTAATACACGAAGGGATGTGGACTAGAATATATGATCTTATTGGTGATGATAAAAAAAATGCGCCAATAGTAGGAACTTATTTAAAACTAGTAGCTAACCATACTGGTCACTGGCACAAAATGGGTGCAGAAATAGTTGGTTGGTCTACAAATCCTAAAGGTATAGGAAAAACTTTATATGAATACGAACATGCTATGCCTGCCACAGCTGCTTATCTTTATCTAATGGACGTTGCTTTAAATCAAACTGATTTTGAATCAGCTTACAACGCTGTGATGGATAATTATAAACTTATAGCTTTAGATAAAGCTGAAAACGCTAAACTTGGTAAAGCTGGACTAGGAAGAGGTATGCCTGCTGATTGGATGCTAGGAGATAATTATTGGTGGCAAAGATATTTTAATAAAAAAATGGCTGGTATAGAAGGTGGTATCAATCCTGCTTCTATAGTGTTTACTAATGGTAGAACTTTTGAAGATCAATTACAAATTGATTCAGCAGGTCAACTATCTACACCGGCTTTAGTAAAAGCTAAGCAAAACGTTAAAAACAAAATAAACATACCTTTACTTAAACCTACAGGTATTAAATTTAATAAAAACGATAATAATCAAGATATTCTAAATGAAATGGAAAATCTTGATAATCAAGCAGTAGAAGCTAGAAAAAAATTTAGTAAAGCTATAGATTTAAATAAAACTTTTAATGAAATCATAGAAAATAAAACTGGTATTGGAGCTAACAAAGTGTATGCTCAGTCTAAAGCTAGTGTTGTTGGAAAAAATAAAGGTAAGTTTGATCTTTTAGGTATACCTCCTTCTGCGCAAGATTTTGTTGGTTTATTATATTACACTTTAGGCAAAGGTAAGAAAGGCGATGCTCAGTTTAAAATATATAAAGAACATTTATTAGATCCTTTTGCTAGAGCAAATATAGATATATCAAATGCTAGGGTTGCCTTAGCTAATGACTTTAAAGCTTTAAAAAAATTATTAGGTGTTAGCCCTAAAGATTTAAATAAAATAATACCAGGTGAGCCTTACACTATAGGTAATGCTATTAGAGTTTACACATGGACACAACAAGGTATGACTGTTCCTGGTTTATCTAAAGCTGACACTAAAATATTAAACGATTTTGTGTTAGCAGATGAAAACTTACAATTATTTGCTAATGAATTAATTGCTATAAATAAAGACAATGGTTATCCTAAGCCACAAGATGGTTGGTTAGCTGGAACTATAACCACAGATTTGCTATCCGGATTAAATACTGTTGTTAGAAGTAAATATTTAAAACAATGGCAAGAGAATGTTGATGAAATGTTTAGTGAAGCTAATCTAAATAAATTAGAGGCTTCTTTTGGTAAAGGATACAGAGATGCTTTAGAGAATATACTTGGTAGAATGAAAACTGGTAGCAATAGAGGCTTTAAAGGAGACAGTTTAACAGGTAGGTTTACAGACTGGATAAATGGCTCTGTTGGTGCAATAATGTTTTTTAATATGAAATCTGCAGTACTTCAAACTATTTCAGCTGTTAATTTTGTTAATTTTACTGATAATAACTTACTAAAAGCTGCTGCTGCATTTGGTAATCAACCACAGTATTGGCGTGATGTAATAAAATTAATGAACTCTGATTACTTAGTTGAAAGAAGAAATGGTTTAAAAATAAATATAAATGAAGCTGATATTGCAGAAATTGCAGCTGAGTCTAAAAATAAAGCTAAAGCTTTCATAAATAAAATTTTAAAATTAGGTTTTTTACCTACGCAAATAGCTGATAGTTTTGCTATTGCATCGGGTGGTGCTACTTTTTTTAGAAACAGATTTGAAAGTTATAAAAAAGAAGGTATGAATGATGCTGAGGCTGAAGCTCAAGCTTTTCAAGATTTTAGAGAAACAGCTGAAGAATCTCAACAGTCAAGTAGACCGGATAGAATTAGTGCACAACAAGCTGGTCCTTTAGGGCGTGTTATATTAGCTTTTGCAAACACACCAGCTCAATATGCTAGATTAATGCAAAAAGCTGCTAGCGATCTTAAGAACAGACGTGGAGATGATAAAACGAATATATCTAAGATATTGTATTACGGTATGGTTCAAAACGTAATATTTAACGCTTTACAACAAGCGTTGTTCGCTATGGCATTTGATGATGAAGAAGCAAGTGAAGAAAAGAAAAATCAAAAGTATATAGAAATAGCAAATGGAATGAGTGATTCATTACTTAGAGGCTTAGGTTTTCATGGTGCAGCAATATATACTCTTAAAAATGTTATAATAAAACTTGCTCAAGGATCTAAAGCTCAAGACGCAGCTCTTGAATTATTGAAAATATCTCCACCTATATCTTCTAAAATTGGTAAATTAAGATCCGCTGGTAGAACGTGGGATTGGAATAAAAAAGAAATATATAAAAAAGGATGGTCTTTAGATAATCCCGCTTGGCTTGCAAGTGGACAAGTTGTTAGTGCAGCTACAAACATACCACTTGATAGAGGTATAGGAAAATTACAAAATTTAAGAGACGCTTCAAACGAAAATAACGAAGAGTGGCAAAGAGTTGCTAACGCATTGGGATGGTCGAAATGGCAACTTGATTGGGAAAAAGAAAAAGAAAAGAAAAAAAGAAAAACTAAAAAAACTAATCCAAGAAAATCAAGATCTAAAACATCATCTAAATCTACATCTAAAAAATCAACAAAAAAATAAAACTATAAATTATGCTACAATCACCTTTAATGAAAAAAATGAGTTGCTGGAAAGGCTATTCACCTCAAGGCCAAAAAAAATCACCTAGTGGAAAAAAGACTTCTGGCGGTAAAACTAAAATGGTTAATAATTGTGTAAAAGACTAGTTATGGCTTTTAAAATACACAAGATGTACGGAAAAAATGGTGAAATTGAAACAGCTAAAACCATGAAAGATCATTTAGCCTTGAAAAAGAAAGGATATAATCACACTAAAAAACCAAAAAAATGAGAAAACTATTGTTACCGTTTGTTGTATTAATAATTATAATGTTATTGTTTACCTACAGTTGTGGAACGTATGTGAAGCAACCTGTTGCTAGTCATGTAGTTGCGGTAACGATGGAAGGAGATACGATACTTGTTGCTATCGATAAGATAAGACCTAATCAATATATTAATTTTTACCCTGTTTATAGTAGTTATAGACCTTATTATTACAACAACCAATATTATGGTTATAATAATTATAGATTTAAATATCCTGATAACAGAGGAGTTTCTAATAATAAAAACTATAGAACTCCGCCTCCAAAAGAAGTAGGAGGTACAACTTACAGTAATAATCACTCAAACAAAACTATTTCAAGAATAGATTACGATAAAGCAGCTGACAGAGGTGCGGCTGGAAAACCACGAAAATAATAACAATGCTAAATAAAAAAGTAGACATCGACATTGATGGAGATAACAAACCAGACTTGCAAATCGACTTAAAAACCATCATAATGGCCTTAGGCGGTCTTATATCTCTAGTATTAACCTATACAACTTTAAAAGAACAAATTGCGATTAATGCCGTGGAAATTGAGGTAGCTAAACAATTGCCTCCTATGCAGTCTCATGATCTTATAGATCAGAAGATTACATTTCTTGAAGAGCACATTAAAGAACAGAACGTTCGTTTAGATAAAATAGAGGATAAAGTATATAGAAGATAAGGGTCAAAAAAAAATGGGCACCATACCCAAAGATCCTGTAACCAGAAGAAGGGACCACGTTAGTGATCCCTTTTTTTGATTCTACCCGTCACAACTCAAACAGTCTTCGTCCATAGCTGCTTTAGCTATATCACCTCGTAAGACTGATTCAGTTCGTGTGTAATATAAGGTTTTAATTCCCTTCTTCCAAGCTTCAAAATGAACTTTATTGATCCACTTAGGTGTGGCTTCACTTGGGAAAGCTAAGTTTAGACTTACGCTTTGATCTATGTATTGTTGTCGTATACCTGCTTGGTTAACAAGTTCTAGCTGATTGATTTCTTTAAATGTTTTAAAGACCTCATAAACTGGTATGTCATCATATGGCCCAGTCATTATTCCTTTCAACTGTTTAAGTCCTTGAACAGAACCACCATCTTTTAAAATTTTAGCCCATACTTCTTCAGTATTGATTTTGTGTTTGCGAAGGAGTTTAACCAAGGTGGGATTTTTCCTAATAAAAGTACCTTTAGCAGATTGCTCAGTAAATACATTAGCAGCCCAAGGCTCAATGCCAGGAGATACATTACCGCTAAGCTT
>ENA-OSJC01001169-OSJC01001169.1-marine-metagenome-genome-assembly--contig:-NODE-1169-length-22346-cov-24.010912_pt1 | contig 22346 bp, 36 predicted proteins | sample MGYA00237885_ERZ534234 | MGnify/ENA primary metagenome ERZ534234 (study PRJEB26413, sample SAMN06343907) | marine metagenome | isolation source: coastal waters | place: Atlantic Ocean: West Antarctic... | reverse complement strand
ATGATGGTGCTTCTAGGTGTGGAGAAGTAGACCTTAGTATTACAGGCAGACAAGACGATTATAATCAGAACGATAGCGCCTTTAATGATAACAACAGAAACTCAGAAGAATTAAGATTAACTTTTAGAAAATATTTAGGCATTGATTGCAAAACCTCAAAGCAAAATGCCAAGCTTAAACAACAATTAGAGCTATACAAAAAGTGTGGTTCGGTTAATAAAAATTCAGCTCTAGAATCTAATAAAAATTTTTCTGAGTTAATGCAATACTGCAAAGGCATTGGTGCTGGAGAGAAAACTAGACCCACTGGTTCTTTATGGGAAGATTTAAAAAAAAATTATAAAAAAGAAAATCCCAATGTAAAAACACATGGAGATAAATAATGATTAACCAAATGTACAGATTTGTATTAAGAAAATTGCTTATTTTTTTAAGCCGAATGGAAAATAAAATTTGGAAAGAATTGTATGTTTGCAACAAAAAAAGGAGAAAGTAAATTGTGAAAAAAGGTTATCACAAAACTAAATCTGGAAAGATTGCCAAAAAAGGACTTTATTTCTATGCAAATAGAAGAAAAAAGGCTGGTAAGAAGCCAATTAAAAAGGGCAAAGAAGGATTTGTTTCCAAAGCTGCCATAAAACGATCAGCTAGTTAATTTAATGAAAAGCAATTTGATTGATTTTATCAGTAAAGAAAACGATAGAAAAATTTTAAGAAGTAAGGAAAAAACTCTTTTACAGGCCAGAAAAGAAGTAAATATTTATGGCAATGGAACTACCGGTTATAAATTAAAATCAGGATCTCAAAAGGGAAGAGTCTTAAAACACATACTGATACCTACTAAAAATTTATAAATATTAAAAGTTTGGAGCAGCCATTATACCTTTCTGAGGGCTGCGACTTGTGGTTTAATTATTTTTTAATTAAGCTGGGATTGGGTGGGCAAGTTATCTATTGACTTTAGGTTTTATTATTCCTAGTCTGAAAAGATAACTTTTTTGATAACAAGGATGGAAGGTGAACTAAAAAAGGTTGCTAATACACATTTAATTAACCACTGCTTTTACAAAAACTTGATTACAAATCAGGAGGCGATAAAGCATTTTAATTCTAAGTGTGCGAATAAGCTAGGAAAACCAATAGGTTTTAGAGATATAATTTTTTATATCTCTAAAACCCCTTTTTTTTTGCCTGTTATAAAATGGCTATTTCATTGGCTTATTTTATAGCACTCTCCTGTTGATTGATAACTTATTGATAACTTTTGTTTGATAATTTTAAGATAACATCAAGGTATTGATTATAGCAAGTATGTTATGTATAGTGTCAACATGCTAAAACACAAAAAAGGAAGGTACTAATGACTGAACTATTGTTAAAAAAAAAGAAAAATACAGATGGCTCTATTACAAAATCTTGGCGGTTTGAGTATGTAAATGAAAAGGGAGTAAGAAAATTTAAGCAATCTAAAAACAAAGATTTTTTAAAAGAACAAGCTGAAGGTATTGCAAAAAGAATTACAAATGTAATCAGTAAATTTCCTCTTTGGTTAGATGAGTCCAACGATAAATACTGTTCAAAACTTTACCAAAAAATATGTAGCAAAACAAAAAGCAGTTCATATTTAAAAAATCATAAAACCTTTTATAAAAATTATATACAAAGAAAAGCACCCTTAGATTTAAGAACCATAGATGAGCAATTTATCTGTGATTGGTTGGCAAACTTAAATGTTAAAAGCAATGTCAACAACCAAACCAAAAGAAAAATATTTAATGCTTTTAAAAACATTTATGAAGTCCATGTTCCAAGCGACATCAAAACAAATGTTTTTAAATCTCAAGATTATTTAAAAGATTTTGAAATACCTAAAAAGAAAGTTCATGATATTAATTTTGATGTTTGGAGTAATGATAAAGTTCAAAATATTATTAATAATGTTGCAGATAAGCAAGTTAAAATTATGTACAATATTATGTTCCAAACCGCTTGTAGGCCTAGTGAGGCTAGAGCTTTAAAAAAAGATGATTTAAGGTTTTTAAATAACAATCCTTATATTCAAATTAGTAGTGCAATAGGTTCAAAAAAGGAATGGAAGGGTACAAAAACACCAGCAGGAGTAAGAAGAGTATATATTAGCAATACTTTGATTGATGAAATTAAAGCTCATGTTCAAACCTTGCCTGAACACCAAGATGCTTTATTTTTAAACTCTGAAAAAAAACCTGTCTGCTTGTCTGTGATGACTCAGCAACTTAATAAAGCTTTAAAAAAATGTAATATAGATAAGCTGCCAGTGGATCGTAAAACTTATTTCTTTAGGCACTTTACAGCCTCATATTGGGGATATTCCAAAAAATATGATAATCCCTTGGATTTTGCTAGGGATTTTGGAGATAAGGATATTAATTTTATTTATGAAAATTATATTGCTAGGTACAACCCAAAAGACGAAGATAGGTATTTAGATTATTTAAATAAGACTTATTAGAAAGTGGGGGTAAAGGTAACCCCCACCACACTAGCAACTTAATAGTTTGACCTATTATTTTTACCATTTTCAAAGTTGGAAAATCCAACTACCGCAGAGGAAGGCAAATCTCCTATGCAATTCTGTTCTTGAAACTTTATCCCCTGCACAAAATATGTAATGTCAGTATTTAAAGCTTCAGCTATTTGTAAAAGTCTAATGGAAAATGTTTTATTGTTTCCTGATTCGTATTTTTGTATTTGTTGGAAGGTAACATTAATTTTATCAGCCAACTTCATTTGTGAAATTTTTAATTCTTTTCTTTTCTTTCTAATTCTTTGACCAATAATTTTGTCAGCCATGCTAAACTTTATTATGTTCATTGTTCCCTTTCATTTGAGCAAATAATATCCTTATGTAAAAATCGCCTTTCAGTTGCACAACTTTTTTTATTTAAAAAGTAGGCTGTTTTTTTAGCTCTTCAGTTTGGATTTGTTCAAATACTTTTGCAATCTTTGCCTGATATTTGTAGCACTTCAATTTATGACTTGCTAACAAGTTTGCATATTTATTTGATTGCTCCTCCAACTGCCGCAGCTTCTTCGGATCTATTATCATTTGCTCCATTAGTTTTAACAGATGCTCCCTTAAATTTTGCAGAGAGCAGGTTACACTTGGCATCAATGCCAGGCGACTTTTGATTGGCTGCTTTTTCAACAGACTCAAAAATTTCTTGAAATTGAATTTCCACCTCATAGTTAAATAGTTTTACAAAATTCATCTTTAACATATCCTTTGTTTAGTTGAATTGAATCCACTTTTGCTATGATGGCAGAATCAATAATTACTTTTCTATGACTTTGGGTATTACTTTTTTGTAGCAATCCTAGATCCACTAAATCTTTACAAATCTTAGCAGCTCTAGCTTTGGTAATATTTTTTTCTGAAGTAACTGATTTGACCCCTTTGGCAATTTCCAAATAGGTTGGAGAGAATTGGTGCTTGTCAATAAATTTTACAATAAATTCTAAGACAGTTTTCTTAATTGGGGAATAGTAAATATATTCTTTTATCATTTTTTCTTCTTGTTAAAATTAGTTACATTAGTTTGATCTGTAGCATCAAAATATTGAAATTTTTTTCCGTCTTTATTAAATGTATCCAAAAGATTATAAAGTTTAGTAGAATACCACATGGATTTTTTTATATCTTCCATTGCCTGTATTACAGTAGGAACATTTTTTCTTCCAAATCGGAAAACATATTTTGCAATTTGTCCTTTCAAAAATCCTAACTTCTCCTCATCAGTCAATTGACTTAATATGGCATCACAAGTTTGCAGATTGTTTTGATAATGAGGAGGATTGATAGGATCTTTGCTCATTAAAATGGGATCTCCTCAGTTTTCTTTTGCATAGGCTCTTGAATTTTGCCGGACATTATTGGCTGACCTTCTTTTCTGTCAGTATTAACCCAAACAGAAACATTAAGTTTTTTTCCATTAACAGTTAATAATCCAGTATAATTAGGATATTTCTTTCCAGATTCATCCTGTTTTTTTTTATCTCTTTGCCATAAAGCAATAGAATTATCGTAATTGTCTTTGTTTTCTTCACTCATTTATTTGCTCCTCATTTGTTGCTGCAGTGTTTTCTCTTTTTCTTCAATCATGTGAAAAGACTCAGGATCTTCTATTTGTAATTGAAGTAAAAAATCTTTATTTCTTGAATGGATTTGTTCAAGATTAGTTTCTAAGACATGAGGGTTGCTAGAACTTTTGCATTTCTCTATGTCCTGGATAATTTCATTTACTTTAGAGTCGGAATTTTCAGATTCTAAATTTACATTGCTAGACTCAGTGCTAGGCTTTTGTTTGTTGGTTTCTAAAAATTGTTGGATTTCTTCTGCGGTTGCAATTTCATCTCCCATAAATCCTAAGAAACTTAAAGCTCTACCAATTGAAACAGTATTTTGTTTTTCAAATTCTTTATCAGCAGATTTAATTTGCTTACTTTCCCCAGTGCTTATGAGCCTGTCGTCAAGATATATGTAAGCTTTAAATTTGTGTGAGCCGTTTGAAAGCTCTACGCTTTCTGTTTGAATAGATAGTCGTTCTCCAAAAAAATTTCTTACATGATTAATTCTATAGCCTACTGTAATGTAATTTCCTTTTGCACCCAGTCGCACATAGCTAGAATCATTTAATTCACTTTTAAATTTTTTAATTGCGTCAATTAAATTTAATTTAGTTTCTGCTGACATTGCTCTCCTCTGTTTTTTTCTTAGTTGATAATGCTTTTTCAATTTTCATTTTTTGCAATTCGTTAGATAAGAAATAAATAATTTCTGTTAGCTGCTCTTTAGTTTTTTTTAATAAATAGTTATCTTTCATAAAATTCCTATTAAGATTAAAGACAGGTACACTCCAAAACCAATTCCAAAAATAAAAATTATAATATAATCTAAATGCTCAAATATTTTCATATTGTTTGCTCCTTTGGGTTTAAATAAAAATTTACATAATCATCTAAATATTCTTGGGGGATGCCTTGATACCAAAAAGTTTTTTTCTTAATTTCACTAAAATCTGGCGGTGATAACCAAAATAATTCTTCTAAACTTCCATCGGCTGCTTTTAATTTTTTCTCCCATGCAATTTCATAAGCTGTTAATTCTTTTAATTTTTCTGCAAGATTTTTAGGTTTTAATTCTTCACAATTCTCTTCAGTGAACAACATACGATCATTTGCAGTTGCATAACTCAAGGTTGGTTTTAATCCAGAGCTGTGATGGTACAGTGCCATTTGCATTAGATCCGTTGTGAATACTTTTTGTGGGTCAAGTTTGGGAAAGCTACAAACATAATCGCCAATTCTATTAGGGTTGTCTTTGGTTTTAGTTTTTTTAAGTGGAGCATATTTGACAGTTACAAATTTATTTTTTAAATCATTCAAATGAGTTTCCCCAGCAAGATCAATAAACATTCTAAAATAAATATTTACATTGGGTAGCCAGGTTGTCATTTCCTGTTCTACTTTCCATTTTTGTTTAGGTAATTCTTTCAGATTTAAAAGATGATTATTACAAATTTCTTTTATAAATTTAATAATAAATTTTGCTTTCATTCCATCTCTTTCATTGTGTGGAGTATAATTATTTAATTTTGTAAAAACTTTTGAATCTTTTTCAATCAGCTCAATTGCTTCTTCTATTGAAATATTTTCTGCAAAACTTTTTTGTACAATTTGATGGCAGACAGTTCCAAAATGGAGAGAAGCATTAGTACAATTTCTGTTTTGCTCTGAGGTTAAAAAATGTTTTTGTAAGGTACGAATGTGATGAGGATTTTTATTGGCAGATACCGAAGTATTTTTGATATTAAATTTTTTGTAACAATCAGCTATGATTCTCATAAACAGAGAAATAATACAAAAATAACTTTATGTCAACAGGGTTATTACCTATCAACAACTTGGTTAATATTAGCTTTTTTTAACCTTTTTCAAATAACCACTGCCAGAACTTCTTTGTAGCCATTTAAAATCTATATTGTCATGCAACTGATTCGTTTTGTTGTTTCTGACAACATCATATCCCCAAACTTCAAATTTATTATTATCTTTAGGGATCGCCATGCCATAGATGAGTCGCTGGGTTTTCTTTTCTTCCCCCACTGCCATACGATAATGAGCGTCAGGCTCAACTATTTTTGTGGGATTATAAAGAATATATTTTCCATCAATTGCACCGCCTTTGTGTACAAAACAAACATGTCCATGATAAAGTGACCTACAACTCACCTTATACTGGGTAGCCGGAGGTATGGCATTTAATGTTCCCTCATAAAGCTGTGCCACAACCTTTATTTCTACATCACTTGCTAGAAAATATCCTGGGGCGTAATAATTTTCTGAATTGTAATTTTTATCATTTAAGAATTTTGCTAATAAAGTGCTAAGTTCTAAAACATCAAAATTTCTAGGAGAATCAGGAGTTTTATTTACTAGCTTTGAGATTTGAGATTTTTTGGTTAAAAATTCATTCTTTTTGAAAGAGTATTTAATAACATCTTCCATCGTAAAATTATATTTGTCTTTTAAATACCGCAGACGATCTCTATTTATCATAGTATCTAAATTATCAAAATCTTCTATCAGAGCAATCATTATATGTATCCTTTATGTTTAATTTATATTTCAGTTAGGTTTAATTAATAACATACTTGTGTTTGAAAGCAAATCAAATTATATTTAAAAACAATTTAATTATGATTATGCCTAATAAGATTAAATATGGGACTATGTGTCTGGAGTGGCATTTGTTCGCAAAAAAGAGGCAAATTTGCAAGGCTATGAGGCATTTTTAAATGGGTAAGAAGAATAAAAATCCAAGTAAAATTTCATATCCATTGGTTCAGGTTGTTTGGATTGATGCAACTAGTTCCGCAGAGTGGATGTCAGAAAAAAAAGGAATCAAGTTGGAAGCAGCAACCTGTCATTCTATTGGCTACAAGCTTTTTGAAAACAGCAAAAAAGTAATTTTGTTTGCTGACTATAATTTAGATGAAGATGGAGGTGTTGATATAGGCAATGTCAATGTCATTCCTAAATCTTGGGTAACAGAGATTACAGAAATTATTATTAAATGAAATTAGTGGTGATTATTTATTTTTTATTTTCAGGCCAATTGTTTTCACAAAAATATATTTTTTTTAATGAAATGGATTGTGTGGAAGCTGGAGAAAAAATTATACAAGATATTTCTGTCTATAAACAACAAGTCAATAATAATTTTAGTTTGCAAGGTTGGTACACCGAAGATGATTATTTAATTATAGGATATAGGTGTGAGTAATGTGGTGCGCCTTGAATGGTTTGAAATAGATACCGGTAGCCAAGTCGGACTTTCCAGATGTTTAGAAAATATCCGAATGGAACAGGGATTTGGATTCGGTTACAATAAAGGCTTTACCGATCAGGCCAAAGATTCCATCATGGGTGCAATGGGAGAAGTTGCAACAGCAAAACATCTTCACATTTATTTTGGCTGCCATGTCAATTCCTGGAAAGAACCTGACCTAATTTATAATGGGAAACATTTACAAGTTAGAACGCAGCAAAAGAAAAATAATAATTTTTTAATTATCAGAAAAAATGCCAAGCCAGAAGATTTGTATATTTTAGTTTTAGAAAATACTCCTGAATTTACTATTGCTGGTGCGATTTATGCAAAAGATGCCATGCAGGACAAATATTTAACTGACTTTGGCCAAGCTCATAGACCTAAAGTCTGGGGTATTCCGCAACAGGATTTATTTCCCTTAAAAGAAATTTTAAAAAAGGAATTGGTATGAAACAGAAAAATAAACGAAAAATCACAGGCTATTACTGGGATGGAAAAAAACTGATTACATTATATGAAAAAAAGCCAAATTAAATATAAGGTTTCTTATACGATTGTTTTCAATGACTTGATTAACAATCCGCATTTAAATGCTGCTGAAAAAATGATTTATATTGTTTTAAAGAGCTTAGAAAATGCACCCTATGGAATTAGACCCAGCCATAGATATATCATGCAAAGAACCGGTATTAAAACCAGGCAGACTCTTATAAGACATCTAGATAGATTGGCCATGTTTGGTTTGGTAGGTTTTCGTCAGCCTAAAAAGAATGAGTCAAATGAGTATTCTTTTGATCCCCCTAAAATCCAGGAATTCATTAAGCATAACAAAAATAAAAGAAATAAAATTAAAAAAGGTTTGCATCAAGTCAGAACGATTAAGCAATTAAAAGGGTGTGGAAAAGTAATTAAATTTAATAGGGAGGAAGTATGATTAATGCTCCTTGGGTGTATGATTATCGCTACACAATAATAAATACTACAATTAATAATACAAACTGATTTGAAATTATCCACATTATGATGAACCGCTTCCCTGATGAATTAGATACGCATCAACTTGACAACTACTTTCAGATTGCATCCTTTGTAGATTCTAAGCTGCCAAAGCCAAAAGAACTTTGTAAAAATGCTCCTTCTATGTACGATTTGCTCACTATAAAACCTGATGAGATGGATCACTCCTACCATGAAAAGCCTAAAATGATATTGAGGTTAAATCCCCACCAAGTTGCTGTATATGAGTTCGTTATATTACTTCTTATTAAACTACATAAAAAAGATAGGGAGATTATACAACTTAGGAACTTCCCTCACAAAATATCTTTTAATGATTTAAAGAAATTCTATATGCCTATCAGTAAGGAAGGAATTAGATTAAAATATAATAATGCTGTTTATGAGTGTTGTAGAACCGCTAATAGAATTGGAATTAAAAAACTAATAGGTCAATAAAGATTATATAAATATTCAACTTGTCAAACCTGGATGAATTACTCTAAAGGGTATTATAATGGTAAATATAATTATATCTTTTTAGCAACCCTTTTGCCAATCCTCCTACCCTTTTTTCTTCCTTTGATTATTCTTATAAAATGATTGGATGGGGAATTGATAAATATTAGAATTATCTTTTAATTCTCTGACCTGTTTAAAGGTCATAAAACTAAAGAAATTTCTTTTTAAATTCTGTTCTAATATCTTTGCTATACCTGGATAGTCTTTATTTTTCATTTTAGCTCCTTTGTTTGTTTGTTTGTTAACTTACGAATCAAAATAACATAAGTATACTTAATGTCAACCTTATTATAGCTCAATTACAACTAAATAAATTAATAATAAAATGAACAAAGAATTAATTAAAAACACCACAAAACGCTCCATGTCTGTCAAATACAGCCAAAAGATCGTTGATTCTATTTGTGAAGATTTGGCCTTAGGAAAAAGCCTCCGATGTGTGCTTTCACCAACTATGAAAAACCGACCTTGCTGGCAATCACTTAGAAAATGGTTCAAGAAATATCCAGAAGTTAGAAAGCAATATGAAGAAGCTAAACAAGATGGAATTGATTACGAACTATCTAAAGCTCAGAGCTTATTAGATCAGACTTTGGAAGATGCTAGGCACTCTGATAAAGTAGATTTAGGCAAGACTCATTTAATAAAAGAGTACCTAAGTTTGGCCAAATGGAGAGCTGAACGACTACAAAGTAAAGTTTATGGTAAGCAAACAGAGCTAAATGCTAAAGTTGGAGATGAATTAATTCAGATTAAATGGGCTAATTAGTTAATGTTTATGCTGATTTGATGTAAGAAACGAACAAGAAAATAGCACAAGGTTCTTATAGTTAATGCAATTAAAACTAGAATATTTAACAAAATAATTAAAAAAGAAGCAACTAAGATAACCGGCAAGATAACTTCTAAAAAAAACCCTACAAAATAAAGGTTATTAAGCCAGGTCAATGCTTCCCAATCAATAGCTTAATTTTTATGAGCAAATAGGGGGGGTTTTATTTGACCCCACCACCCCAAATCTAAGTCCTCCGTCTTTGAAATATTGATAGGACTTTCAAACAGATAAACAAGGAAAAAACTATGACACCAGAAGAAATGAAGAGATTTTTTGGATTTAAAAATTCCAATGGAAAATCAGACCAAAACAAAAGCTTATTAAAAGGAATGAAAAAAATGACAGGTCAAATATCTGAAAAAGAATTAGAACTTTTTAAAAGGCTTATTCCAAAATCAAAATAATAAATTATTAAAATATTCTATGGCACTATTAGATGAAAAACCTTACGCAGCTATTATCTATGTCAAAGAAGATAGTAAGCAAGTTGTAGTTCACTTCTCAGGTTTCCATGATCTACCAGAATGTGATTTGTTTAGTGTGTATTTAATGGAAGAGCTTGGACTAGCAAACAAAGATTTTAGACCTAAAGATTGTACCCTGCATTAAGGGGGGGGTTGTTTTTAAATGTCAATTATTGAGATTCCCTACAAGCCAAGAGATTTGCAAAAATTTTTGCACCAAAAAATTGATAAGCACCGATTTTCAGTTTTAGTGTTACACCGAAGAGCTGGTAAAACAGTTATGTGCATTAACCACTTGTTAAGAGCTGCACTTACTAGTCCTTTGCCAAACTCAAGGTATGCTTTTATTTCGCCTACCTTTAAACAGGGTAAAGCGACAGCATGGGATTACATAAAACAATTTGCAGGTAAAATACCTGGTACTAAATTTAATGAGTCTGAATTAAGAGCAGATTTACCTAATGGATCTAGGATCACTATTCTAGGTGCTGAAAATGACCAAGCTTTAAGAGGTCTGGCATTGGATGGATGTGTATTTGATGAAACGCAAAGCATAAAGCCAAGTATCTTTCCTGAAGTAGTTAGACCTGCTTTAGCAGACAGAAAAGGTTTTTGTATTTTTATAGGTACACCCAAAGGAAGAAATTACTTTTACCAATTGTATCAATTAGCTCAAGAAAACAAGGATTGGTATTCTTGTTTATTTAAAGCTAGTGAAACTAAAATATTAGACCAAGAAGAATTACAATCTGCTCAAAAGATGATGAGCAATGATTTGTATGAACAGGAATTTGAATGTAGCTTCCAAGCTGCGATTACCGGATCATACTTTGGTAATATTATAGACAACTTAGATTCTCAAGGAAAAATTTGTGAAGTTCCTTATGATGAAAACCTAGATACAGAAACATGGTGGGATTTAGGCATGAACGATCAGACCTGTATTTGGTTTGCTCAAAGGCATAAAGAACAAATACGATTAATAGATTATTACGAAAACGCAGGTCAAGGTTTAGACCATTACGCAAATATTTTAGATCAAAAAGATTACAAATACATTAGACACATTGCTCCCCATGACATTAAAGTTAGGGAACTTGGAGCTTATGGTAAGTCAAGATTGGAGAGTGCTTTAGAGTTAGGCATATCTTTTGAAGTAGCTCCAAAACTATCTATTGAAGATGGCATTGAAGCTGTAAGAAAAGCATTACCTGATTGTGTGTTTGACAAGAATAATTGCTATCAAGGTGTTGAGTCTTTAAAGGCATACCAAAAAAAATGGGATGAGTTAAACCAATGCTTTAGAAATAAACCTAAGCACAATTATGCAAGTCATAGTGCAGACGCATTTAGAACTGGAATTATTGGACTAGGTGCAGAACTATCCAACTGGAAACAAGAGATACCAGTCAATACAAATTATATTATTTAGATGGCAAAAAAAACAGAAAATGAATTAAAAGCAATTATTGGTAGTGAGATTAATAACTCATTAGGATTTATGGGAGGCAATTTAAGTTCTGCCAGAAAAAAATCCTTAGAGTATTACATGGGCGAAAAGCTTGGTACTGAAATTGAAGGCAGATCCCAAGTGGTGTCTACTGATGTAGCAGATACTATTGAAACTATTTTGCCTAACCTACTTAGAATTTTTACCGCATCCGAACAAGTAGTAAAATGCGAACCAGTTAAATCTGAAGATGTGGCTTTAGCAGAACAGGCAACCAATTATGTCAATTATGTGTTCAATAAAGACAATCCTGGTTTTTCTATTTTCTACACTTGGTTTAAAGATGCACTCTTAGAAAAAAATGGAATAGTAAAAGTTTATTGGGACGACTCTGTAAAAGTTGAGCAAGAAACTTATGAAAATTTAAGCGAACAAGAATATCAATTATTAATTGATGATGAAGATGTAGAGATTGTTGAAGAAGAATCTTTTGAAGATGAGGCTGCTAAAGAACAAATAGAACAGCTTAAAGAAAAGATGGAGCAAATGATGCTGATGGCTCAACAGCAAGGACAAGAAATTCCTGCTGACCAACAGATGGCCGATGTTCCTGTTCCTTTGTTACACAACATTATTATTAAAAGAACTGTTGGGTTTGGCAAAGTTAAAATAGAAAATGTTCCACCTGAAGAATTTTTAATTCAAAGAAGTGCAAAATCTATTGAAGAATCTTCTTTTGTTGCACATAGAGTTTTAAAAACTAGATCCCAACTGATTGAAATGGGTTATGATGCTGATGTAATAGAAAACCTTCCTACTTCCAATAGCTCTTTGACCGATGAAGAAAGATTAACAAGATTTTCAGACATTGATGAAAATCCGATTAACAATGCACCGGATAAATCAACCGAAGAAATAGAAATTTATGAGTGCTATGTCAAAGTGGACATGGATGGAGATGGTGTTGCAGAGCTTAGAAAAGTAATTGTAGCTGGTGGCAGTGCCAATGAGATTTTAGAAAACATGACTTGCGATCATACTCCTTTTTGTTCGCTAACCCCTATTCCTATGCCGCATAGGTTTTATGGAAGAAGTGTTTCTGAATTAGTGGAAGATGTTCAGTTAGTAAAATCAACTGTCATGCGTCAATTGTTGGATAATATGTATTTAACCAACAATAATAGAGTGGCTATCATGGATGGTATGGTTAATTTGGATGACCTACTTACTTCCAGACCTGGTGGAGTGGTTAGAACGAAACAACCACCTTCTCAAGTGATGATGCCGATGCAAAATCAAACCATTAACCAACAAGCTTTCCCATTATTAGAATACTTAGACACAGTTAGAGAATCAAGAACTGGTGTTACTAGATATTCGCAAGGATTAGATGCACAAAGTTTAAACAAAACCGCAACTGGTGTGAACAGTGTGATGACTCAAACGCAAATGCGTATGGAGTTAATTGCTAGAGTGTTTGCAGAAACAGGTGTGAAAGATTTATTTAAACGAATTTTTGAATTAACAGTTAAGTACCAAGACAAAGAAAGAATTGTACAATTAAACAATCAATTTATTCCAGTCAATCCTACCGAATGGAGAAACAGATATAATATTTCTATTACAGTTGGTTTAGGATCAGGTTCAAAAGATCAACAGCTTATTATTTTAAATAGTATTTTAGAAAAACAACTCCAGGCATTTCAATTACAAGGTGGCAAAGAATATCCAATGGTTACTTTGAAAAATATTTACAATAGTTTGACTAAAATGGTTGAGAACGCAGGACTTAAAAATGTTGAAAATTATTTTGTTAATCCTGATATAGGAAGACAAAGTGTTCAGCCTACTCCACCACCACCATTGACACCGATTGAGAAAATTGAGTTCACTAGAATTGACAGTGAGAACAAAAGAAAACAAGCCGATCTTGCTTTAAAACAACAAGAGTTAAAATCAGACAATGCAAGATTAGTTTTAGATTTTGAAACTAGAATTAAAGAATTAGAACTTAAATATAATGCTCAAATAGATTCTGCTAAAATGAGAATGGAAGCAGAGCTAAATAAGGTAGTAGTAAATAACGCAACTAAATCTATCAACCAAGCACAACAAGCAACTGAAACTTTTGGACAACAAATTGAAGGGTTAGATGAACAGCAACGAACAAGCGAAGCTCCAACAGGAGATAAGCCAATCCAACAAGGCTAAAGAACTTTTAGATAACACCTTATTTAAAGAATCTTTAGAAAATTTAAAACAAATATACACTACCAGTTTATTTAAAACTGGAGCTACCGAAACTGAAGCTAGAGAAAAGCTTTGGTTAGCTTATAATGTGGTAGAAAAAGTAGAACAGCACATTACAGAAATGTTGGAAACAGGAAAATTGGCTACAAAACAATTAGAAGATTTTAGAAAACAAATTTCTAGCCAGAAGTTTTAATTTTTGGTGCCGCTTGTCGGATTCGAACTGACCACCTGCCGATTACAAATCGGCTGCTCTACCAAATGAGCTAAAGCGGCAACATAAAATATACGCAGTTCTTATAACAAAAACACAGAATTCTAAACACCAAAGTTTGGGATAAGCCAACCTTATTTAAGGAGCTTTAACTAAATATAGGAGAAAATATGTCAGACAATTACGCCAACCCCTTACAAGGAGCTGAAACTGATACACAAAAAGCAGCAAAATCAATTGCTGGATTGTTAAATGGTGAAAAACCTTTAGCAAAAGAAGAAACAAAATTACAAGATTCTTCTGAACAAGAAAATAAGGAATCTTCACAAGAAGAACAACCTGAAGTTCAGGAAATATCCGAAGAAACAGAATCTCAAGAAGAAGAAGTTTCGGAGGAACAAGAAGAAGCAACTCAAGAAGAAGAACAGATTGAAACTCAAGAGAAACAAGATTCCACCTACAAAGTAAAAGTTGCAGGTCAAGAATTAGAAGTTACCCTTGATGAGTTGAGAAATGGTTACTCAAGAGATGCCGATTACCGCCGAAAGACGGAAGAACTTTCTAACGAAAAAAGATCCTTCCAATCTGAAGCGGACAAGCAAAGACAAGGCTATTCTCTCAAAATTAATGAACTGAATCAGTTAATGTCTGAAGCTCAATCACAACTTAACCAAGACATGAATAATGTAAATTTGGAAGAGTTGTATGAAGAAGATCCAACCGAAGCTGCAAGAGTTGAACATAGAATGAGAAGAAAACAAGAAAAAATTTCTCAAGCTAGACAAAAAGTTCAAGTCGAACAGCAAAAACAATTTGAGGGTTTTTTACAAGAACAGCAAAATCAATTGGTAACTAAAATGCCAGAATTTGCAGACTCTTCTAAGTCCTCTAATTTAAAAAATAATATGAGAAGTTATTTGCAAGGTTTTGGTTTTAATGACCAAGAAATTTCGCAAGTGTACGATCATAGAATTGTTATGTTGGTAAATGATGCAATGAAGTATCGTAATATGCAAAAAGCCAAACCTGGCATTGCTAAAAAAATTACGAAACCTAGCAAAGTTTTTTCTTCAGGAGTCAAATCAGATAAAAACGATGTCAGTTTGTTGAGAAAGAAAGAAAAGTTTGGTCGTTTAAAAAAATCAGGAAGTGTGCAAGACGCAACTTCTATTTTTTTAGATATGATTAACAATAAACCTCAACAATAAGGAAAAAACAATATGGGTCAAGTAACAAACACATACAGTGCTTTTGATGCTATTGGTTTAAGAGAAGATTTATCAGATGTGATATATTCAATTTCGCCAACAGACACTCCATTTATGAGTGGAATATCAAAAGAAAAAGCTTCTGCGGTTCTACATGAATGGCAGACAGATACATTAGCAGCAGCAGCAACAGACAATTACCAAATTGAAGGTGATGAAATTGCTTTTACAGCTCCAACAGCAACAGTAAGACTAGGAAATAGAGCGCAAATCTCAAGAAAAGCGGTTCTTGTTTCTGGTACTTTAGAAGCTGTAAGCAAAGCTGGTAGAAACAATGAGTTAGCTTACCAAATTTCTAAAAGTTCAAAAGAACTTAAAAGAGATATGGAAACTTCTCTAACTGCAAACCAAGCTCCAGTCGTAGGAAATGATTCTACACCTAGAAGATTAGCCGGACTAGAGTCTTGGATTAAAACTAACACCTCCAAAGGTGGTGGTTCTGGTGCTGATCCTAGTGGATCTGGTACTCATACTAGAACTGATGGAACACAAAGAGCTTTCACTGAATCTCAACTTAAAGAAACAATTAAAAAAGTTTGGGATGAAGGTGGAGATCCAAGCATGATTATGTTGGGATCGTTCAACAAACAAGTCCTATCTTCTTTTACTGGTGGAGCAACTAAATTTGATCCAGCAGAAAACAAAAGATTGGTCAATGCAGTGGATGTATATGAGTCTGATTTTGGTGCGCTTACAGTTGTGCCAAATAGATTCTCAAGAAACAGATCAGCTTATATTATAAGCCCAGATATGTGGGGAGTAGCTTTTTTAAGAGATTTCCAACTTATGGATCTTGCAAAAACTGGTGATGCTGACAAACAAGCATTATTAGCAGAATACACACTTGTTTCTAAAAATGAAAAAGCAAGTGGTGGTATTTTTGATCTAACTACTGCGTAATCTTTGATTACCTTAGAGGGGGGAGCAATCCCCCTTCTTTCAATTAATAATTTTGTTTGGTCTTTGAAGTCAATGACGGAACGAAGCAATCAAAAAAGGAAAAAACAATGAGAACATTAAACGATTATTTTATAACTTCAGCAATTCCAGATGTATCAGCAGCATCTTCTACATTTGTAGTAGTGCCTGATAAGGGAAGAATTGTAAAAGTATTTGCACATAATAAAGCGACTACTACTGGAACAGCAGCTATCACTTTTGAAATAGATGGTGTGGCTTGTACTTCAGCAGCTATCTCACATATAGCAGGAAGTTCGGCTGGAAAACAGTATGCAGTTGAACCAACCGCTTTAAATGATGTAAATGAAGGAAGTGTTATTGAAGCCATTACTAATGGTGGATCTACCAATGCTTCTAAAATGGAACTTACTTACGTTATCAGACGATAATTAAAATCATTATTAGGGAGGATTTATTCTTCCCTAATATCAATTTGGAGAAAATACTATGCCAATGGTAAATGGAAAAAAATACTCTTACACAAAAAAGGGTAAAGCAAAAGCTAAAAAAGCTAAAAAAAATAAAAAGAAAAAATAGGAGAAAATATACATGAGTTTTAATTACGGATTAAGACATGGAGCAGTTTTAAAATTAACATCTGGAAATTCTTCCACTGCTTCTGATGCTTTTACAGCAGGAACGCAATACATCAGAGTGGTTAGCACTATTGATTGTCATATAGCAATATCTAAAACACCTACCGCAGCAGCTACGACTACTTTTTTACCAGCTAAAGAAGTGGAAACAATCAAAGTTACAGAAGGCCAAAAAATTGCAGTTTTAAGAATTGGTGGATCTGATGGAGAATTATATATCACTGAATTAACTGCTTAATGGCTAAGGCCAAAAGCTTTGGAGTCAATGATTATATAAAAAGCAGAAGAAAAAAAAGACCTGGCAGACATTCTAAAAAACACAAAAAAGCCAGATTTAGTAAAGGGCAAGGCAAACCAATATGATGAAATCAATAAAAGCACCTAAAAATTTTCATTTTATGAAGAGTGGATCTAGTTACAAATTAATGAAACAGAGTGGAAAATTTGTTCCTCATAAAGGAGCTTCTTTGACTGCTAAATTTCAAGTTCTTAAAAAACATAAATCTTCTTAAATAATTATGAAAAATACAGAAACTGAAAATCTTATTACAGATAGTATTTTTGCAGACGAAAATAAAATTATTCAAAAAAGAAGCATTAATGCACAGCCAATCATAGAGCATAATAAAAAGCTTTATACTCATAATGATGGTTATTCTAAAAGCAGAGAATTAAAAAGAGTAGCATCTATCCCTACTATTGTTTTAGAGATTTGGACTAAAGAATTTACAAAAGATCCTAATAATGGAAATTGGTTTGGCTTACCTAAAGAAGATCAACAAAAAATATTAAAACAAAAATTAAACAGTTCTGAGTTTCAATACTTTAGAACAGCACCAGGTAAAATTTAATGGCACTTACTTCCTATTCAGAATTAAAATCTTCTGTAGCTAATTGGCTCAACAGATCAGATTTAACCACAGAAATTCAAGACGACTTTATTACGCTTACAGAAGCGGATATTAATTCTAAATTAAGAATAAGATCCATGATCGCACAAGTTAGCATTACTATTGATGCAGAAGTTAAAAACTTACCAACTGGATTTTTACAAATAAGAGATTTTTATATTTTATCAGGCGCAACTAAAACACCTTTACGATATGTAACTCCTTCACAAATGGATCAGCTAAAAGGAACTTCTGTTACCGGATGTCCTTCTGCTTATACTATTTTAGGAGATACTTTAAGATTTATGCCAAAACCAGATGCTTCTTATTCTGGTATTTTAAATTATTACAAAACCTTTGACCCATTATCAGATAGCAATACTTCCAATTTTATTTTATCAAGCCACCCTGCTATTTATTTGTATGGATCTTTATTTCATGCCAGTAATTTTTTAGGAGGCATAGATCCAAAGCAAGTATCAGTATGGCAAAGTATGTATGGAACTGCATTAGAACGATTAGAATTAAATGATAGAGAAGATCAGTTTTCTGGTTCTCCTTTACAAATAAGATCAGAAGATACAGTAGCAGCACCTTTTAATACAACATCATCTTAATTATTATGCAATTACCTTTTGGCGAATGGCTACCAGATCAGCCAGAACACAACAATCCTGGAGCAACTATAGCAACTAATGTGTATCATGCACAGTCTAGTTATAAGCCAGTTAAAGGATTGGTAGATTATAGCGGAACTTCTAATGTAACAAAAAATGCAAAAGGAGCTGGATCTTTTAGAGATAATACGAATACAGTTTTTACTTTTGTAGCAACCAAAGAAACAATTTATAAATTAACTTCAGGAACTTTTTCCGAAATTGGTGCAAGAAATGTTTTATTAGCAACAGCAAAAGCATCATGCACAATCACAGTTTCAGATTATGCTAATATTGGTGCTTCTAAAACTATCACATTAAAAAAAAATGATAATTCAACTGTTGTATTTACATCCACTACAGGAACAGCATCTGGACTTTTGTTTAAAGTAGAAACTAATAATAATACTACAGCAACAAATTTAAAAACTGCTATCAATGCTCATGCTGATTTTACAGCAACAGTAGCAGATGCAGTGGTTACAGTAACTAGAGCAACCATTGGAAATGAAAATTTAATCAATGTATCTTCAGACACCGCAAGATTAACAACTACTAATTTTTATGGTGGAACTCCTTTAACAGGTTCGGATGTAGATTATGTTACCTTTAAACAGTTTGGACAATATGTAATTGCCAGTAATGGAGTAGATGATCCGCAATATTACTTAATGGGAACTTCTTCTGTTTTTGTAAATTTATCTAGTATATCTTCTAGTGGCACACCACCAGTTTTTAAAGTTTCAGGGGTTGTAAGGGATTTTTTATTAACTGGAAATATAGTAGGTGCAAAAAATAGGGTTCAATGGTCAGGAATAAATGACATTTCACATTGGACTACTGGAAGCAAATCTTCTGATTTACAAGATATGCCAGGTTCAGGTGGTCAAATAGTTGCAATCACTTCAGGTGAATTTTCTTATGTTTTTAGGGAAGATCAAATTACTAGGCTTGATTTTGTTGGCGGTGCAACAGTATTTAGATTTTCTACCATATCTCCAAATAGAGGAGCAGTATATGGACAAACAGTTTGCCAAGATAATAGACAGGTTTTCTTTTATGCTTCCGATGGTTTTTTTCAAATTAATGGAGATCAAATAATTCCGATTGGAGCTGAAAAAGTAAATAGATTTTTTGATAGCGATTTAAACAAAGCATACACAGACAGAATTAGTGCAGCAGTTGATCCTTTTAATACATTAGCTATTTGGTTATATCCTTCAAAGGACAACCCAAATACTACTGGAATTTGCGATAAATTATTAATTTATAATTATGTTACGCAAAAGTGGACAATTGCCAAAGTAAAAGCATCTCAAATATTTAAACAATTTGTGGTTGCGAATACAGTGGAGTTGATGGATATTATATCTGAAAATTTAGACGAAATTAATATTTCACTTGATACTGCCTTTTGGACTAACGGACATTTATTTTTAGGTGCAATAGATGAAAATTTTAAAGCTGCTATTTTTTCTGGAAAAAACTTAGAAGCAGAATTACAAACTTCAGAAAGAGAAATTTTTCCAGGTTCAAGATCCAATATAACTGGTATAAGACCCATTGTAGATGCAGAAGCTAATGTAACCATTAAAACAAGAAATAGATTAGCAGATACAGCAACGGAAAGTACAGTGTCCACTATGAATGATAGCGGCATAAATCCAGTAAGACAATCTGGAAGATATTTTAGTGCAAATGTAAAAATTCCTGCTGGTACAGTTTGGAATCATGCACAAGGCATAGATTTAATTGTAGCACCTGGAGGAAAACGATGAGTGATACAATAGATATAGATAATGTTCGTTATTCTTTTGAAGCACAAGAATTTTTTCAAAGACAAATTGAAGAAGCAGTAAATACCTTAATTAATAAAAACAATACAGAATCCAATAAAGAATTTAGTTGGTTCATGGGAGATTAAACATGGCAGGAATAAAAGATTATTCAACTACTCAAGCAGACAACACTACATTAAATGGAATTGATACAGCAGAAGGAATGTTACCTTCTAATCTGAACAATGCTATTCGGGCTTTAATGAAAAATACCAGAGAATGGTTTAATGACGCACAGTGGATAGAATATGGAGATGGAAACGGAGCTTACACAGCAGCTTATGCAAGTGGAACTTCATTTACTATAAATGGTATTAATGTTTCTGCTATTTATCATATAGGTAGAAGAATTAAGCTAATAGCTTCTACTCCAGGAACAATTTTTGGAACAATAACAGGAGTTTCATTTTCAAGTAATACAACAGTCGTAGTATCTTGGGATTCAGGATCTTTATCCAATGAATCTATAACTGCTGTTTATGTAGGATCTCTTTCAAAAACTAATTCATCTATACCAACAGAAATTATTGGCACAACTAATATAGCTGACAATGCGATTACTACTGCAAAAATAAATGCAGATGCGGTAACAGGTGCAAAGATTGCAGACGACAGTATTAATTCAGAGCATTATGTAAATGGTTCAATAGATACAATTCATATTGCTGACGCACAAATTACAACAGCTAAAATTATTGATGCAAATGTTACAACAGCAAAAATTACAGATGCTAATGTTACTACTGCAAAGATCGCAGATTCAAATGTAACAACAGCTAAGATTGCAGACTCTAATGTAACTACTGCAAAACTAGCAACCAATGCTGTTACAACTATTAAAATTACAGATGGAAATGTAACAACTGCAAAGATAGCAGACTCACAAATTACTTCTGCAAAAATAGCAGATGGTGCAATTGTTAATGCAGATGTAAATGCTTCTGCTGCAATAGCAGCTACTAAAATACATGATGGTTCAATTTCTAATACTGAGTTTGGATTTTTAAATGGTGCAAGTTCAAATATTCAAGCACAAATAGATGCAAAGGGTGCATCTAATGCTAACTTAACAGCGATTGGTAACTTAGCAAAAACAGATGGTAATTTAATTGTTGGTAATGGATCAACTTGGGTAGCTGAAAGCGGTGCTACTGCTAGAGCTTCTTTAGGACTAGGTACTATTGCAACTCAAGCTGCTAATAGTGTTTCAATATCTGGTGGATCAATTACTGGACTTGGAACTCCATCTAATAATACAGATGCAGCAACTAAAGTTTATGTAGATGGATTAGTTACAGGATTAAAAACTAGAATTATTTGTAGAGTAGCAACAACAGCTAACATTACAACAGCTACAGACTTACAAGCTGGTGATACCATTGATGGTGTTACACTTGCAGAAGGTAATAGAGTTTTAGTTAAGAATCAATCCAATGCTACACAAAATGGTATTTACCTAACAGCAGCATCAGGTCAAAATGCTGCCAGAGATCCAGAGTTTGATACAGTTGCAGAATTAGCTGGTCAAATGGTTATTACTCAAGAGGGTTCTGCTGGAGCTGATAAATTCTTTTTATGTACTACAGACAACTCAGGTTCAATTGGTTCTGTTAATATTACTTTTACAGTTGTCCAACCATCTAATGTTGGTGATGTAACTTTAAATGGTGTTCAGACTTTAACAAACAAAACTTTAACTGCTCCTAAAATTACAAGTATTGTAACTACTTCAAATGCAGATATAGACCTAGCTCCTAATGGTACAGGTCATGTAACTGTTAAAGGAAATAGTAATCCAGGTACTATTCAACTTAACTGTGAACAAAATACACATGGTCAACAACTAAAAGCACAACCTCATTCTGTAGGTAGTTCAGCAGTATCAACTTTACCAAATGTAACTGGAGAATTAATACCAGGAAAAATTGAAGGAACAAATTTTACAGACAGTTTATTAATTGGTCATGCAACACATGGAACTTTAAATAATGCACAAAATAATACTGGAGTTGGTATTGGTGCGTTAGATGCTTTA
>ENA-OSJC01001168-OSJC01001168.1-marine-metagenome-genome-assembly--contig:-NODE-1168-length-22354-cov-3.558423_pt1 | contig 22354 bp, 21 predicted proteins | sample MGYA00237885_ERZ534234 | MGnify/ENA primary metagenome ERZ534234 (study PRJEB26413, sample SAMN06343907) | marine metagenome | isolation source: coastal waters | place: Atlantic Ocean: West Antarctic... | reverse complement strand
GAATCTTATGGTCGTGGATGGCTCATCAAACCTCCTGCCGAAACTGATTCAGTGCTTAAAATGGGAGAATGGAATACCTTAAAAATAGTTGCCCAAGGAGATCAAGTTTCAACCTGGCTCAACAATGTCCCTATGGTATCCATTAATGATAGCCTCATTGGCAAAGGAAAGGGATCTATTGCCCTTCAAATTCATGAAGGGGGTGGAATTAAAGTCAAATGGCGGAACATTAAAATAATAGAATTAAAATAAGTAGCCTCAAAACACACTCATTATACCGCTCTTTCCAAGACAAAAAAGTAACTTCACGCAATAAAAAAGCGTATAGAATGCAACTATACAATAACCTAAGTGCGCAAGAACAAGCCGCAATCATAGATCAAGCAGGTATAAAGAGATTGACACTCTCTTTCTACAAATACCATAATTTAAGTAATCCTGAAACATTCAGAAATCACTTGTATAGCCATTGGCATGCCTTACATGTTTTGGGGAGGATCTTTGTAGCAAGTGAAGGTATCAATGCACAACTTTCTGTGCCCGCTCCTCAATTTCATGGTTTTAAACAGACATTAGATGAAATCCCCTTTCTCAAAGGAATCCGATTAAATATCGCCATTGAACAATATGACAAATCATTTTTAAAGCTTAAAATAAAAATACGCTCAAAAATACTGGCTGACGGGCTTGATGACCAAACTTTTGACCCTACAGATGTGGGGACGCACTTAAAGGCAGAAGCATTCAATCAAATCATAGCTGATCCAGATACTATTTTAGTCGATATGCGCAATCATTATGAAACTGAAATAGGTCATTTTGAAAATGCACTCACTCCAGATGTAGATACCTTTCGAGATTCTCTGGAAATGATTGAAAAGGATATTGAATCTTACAAAAACGATAAAAACATCGTCATGTATTGCACGGGTGGGATCAGATGTGAGAAGGCTAGTGCATATTTCAAACACAAAGGCTTTAAAAAGTTATTTCAATTGGAGGGTGGCATCATAGAATATGCCCGACAAGTAAAAACACTTAATTTAGAAAATAAATTTAAAGGCAAAAATTTTGTTTTTGATCAAAGGATGGCAGAACGCATCTCTGACGATATTATTTCCTCTTGCCATCAATGTGGTCATCCATCAGATACCCATGTAAACTGTGCCAACGAAGCGTGCCATCTTTTGTTCATCCAGTGCAACAGTTGCAGAGAAGCTATGAATCAATGTTGTACAACTGCATGTATGGAAATCAATGCCAAACCTTTGGAGGAACAAAAGGAATTAAGGAGGGGTAATAAAACTGAAAACAAAATATTTAAAAAAGGGAGGTCCAAAGAGAACATTCAATGAACCTAAAAATTTTCGATAAGCGGTTTGGTTAAATTTCTTCTAGCTCTCTTCTCTTACTCCAACTCAATATTTTGACCTCTTTTAATTCTCTGTGATTGCAATAGGTACAATTATATGTCCTTTCTAGCAAACCCTCTTCAAATTCGGAAGCATCTTTAAGTATCTTTTCTTTTCGCTCTTTCAAGGTTCTAAAATTACATTTTGAACAAATCAATGCCTTTTCTGAAATATCATATTTTTGAATAATTTTTTCTCCTGAGACCTCATCAATCCATACATCAAAATCTGCTTCAGAAGCATCTTCTAAAGCGATCATTTCATCTGACATAAATTCATCTTCCTCTAACTCATTCAGCAACTTCATGTAATTACCACTAGAGGATTTTAATTTCTTGAAACGAATAGCCCTTAGCCTTTTTTCCAAAACAAAAGGGTAATAGTATTGCAAATACATGGTAAAACCATAACCAATCATGAAGGTTATCATGAATGCCATAAATGCAACAAAAATAAATTCGTATGATTGCGCTAAACCTAACCAACCAGAAATTAGACCAAACAAATAAAAGAATATGGCTATCGAAAATAAATTAGCAGTTCTTTTTAGATATTTAACTTCATTGTGAGCCGCAAATTTATACTTGTCAGATCTGTTAGTTTTACTCATGAGTAGAACGAAATAAACCATTTGATTTATAACTAACAACAATATAAATCCAAAACTTCCGTTCTTAAATAGTTGAATCCAAATCTCTCCTAATGTGTTCATTGTAAAATAGTTAGTGTGTGGTTTGTTGGTTATTATTCAATATTCGAATAATTATTAAATAAATATAAATAAAATCATTGAAGAAGTACTACAAACACTCATTTTTAGTATCATTGCTCCTCGTATCTTTTGAATGAATGAATTTATTAGGAATAGATGTTGGAGGAACGGGTATTAAAGGAGCCATAATTAATACAGTCACGGGACAGTTGGTTACCGATCGCAAAAGACTATCTACTCCACAGCCCGCTAACCCTCAATTGATCATTGAAACTATTGTTGAGTTGGTTCGATTTTTTGACTGGAAAAAGGAAATTGGATGTGGTTTCCCCTCTGTGATACAAAAAGGAGTCGTTCGTACTGCTTCCAATATAGATAGACAATGGATTGGATTGAACGCTGCGGATTTATTAACTGAGGCCTCCGGGTGCCATACCTACGTCATTAATGATGCCGATGCTGCCGGTAAAGCAGAGATTACCTTTGGATCTGGGCAGGGTAAGAAAGGTAATCTCATTTTTCTTACCGTCGGCACAGGTATCGGCTCTGCCCTATTTCATGAAGGGAGCCTTTATCCTAATACTGAATTGGGTTTCTTGAAAATTAAAGGGAGGTATGGTGAACATTATGCGGCCAATTCGATAAGAGAAGCTGAGCGTTTGTCTTGGAGTCAATGGGGAAACCGCTTCTCTCGCTATCTAAAAAGAGTCGAACGCTTACTCACGCCTGATCTATTTATTTTAGGAGGAGGCATCAGTAAAAAATTTAAGCTTTATGAACCTTATTTAAAATGCGATACACCCGTCATTCCTGCCAAATTAAAAAATAATGCGGGCATTATCGGAGCGGCTGTAAGTGCGCGGCATTATTTCAAAAAATAGTCAGATTAATTCCAGTCCGCATGAAAAATACCCAGCCTATCTTTCCTTTCATAGGTATGAGAGCCAAACAAGTCTCTTTGCGCTTGAATTAAGTTTAGAGGCAAATCAGCACTCTTAAAGGCATCAAAGTAACTGAGCGCATTGGACAATGCCAAAGTAGGGATGCCCTTAGCCACAGTATATTGTACGACTTTTCGTGTGGCACCAACAACGGAATTAACTTTCTCAACAATCACGGGAGATAATAATAAGCTTTCCAGTGAAGAATCGTTTTCATAAGCTAGGCGAATATCTTCCAAGAACCGCGCACGAATGATGCATCCACCTCTCCATATTTTCGCTATACTTTCCAAATTCAAATCATATTGATATTCTTTTGAAGCTCTACTCAGTTGGTCCATCCCTTGTGCATAACTCATTATAAAGGCGAAATATAGGGCATCTCGTACCTCTTCAACATTGGGCTCGTTTGTAGGTAAAAGGGATGCCTCTGTATATTTTTTAGAAGCCTTCATGCGAATGTCTTTCATACCCGAAATTTGCCGCATCGAAACCGCTGCATCAATCGTAGGTATGGCAATACCTAGGTCCATGGCATTTTGAGAAGTCCATTTACCAGTACCCTTTTGCTTGGCTTTGTCTAAAATTTGATCTACCAAATCACCAGAAGTTAGATCATCTTTTTTATCAAATATTTGACTGGTAATTTCAACCAGAAAAGACTGCAAGACTCCCTGATTCCAATCATAGTAAGTTTGTTTCAAGCGGTGGTTATCTTGTTGTAATCCCAGTTTCATTATGTGATAGGACTCACCCATGAGCTGCATCAAAGCATATTCAATCCCATTATGAATCATTTTCACATAATTACCTGCAGAGCCTTGTCCCATAAAATCTACACATGGTTCGTTATTGACTTTAGCAGCCACTGCTTCAAAAATTGGCTTAATGATCTCGTAAGCCTTAAGATCACCTCCTGGCATAATACTCGGACCCTTTCTGGCCCCTTCAGATCCTCCTGAGACACCCGCACCCATGAAATGAATGTCCTTGGATTTTAAAGAAGTAAATCTTCTATTGGTATCTTCGAAATGTGAGTTCCCTCCATCAATAATCAAGTCACCTGAATCCAATAAGGGCAATAAATCAGCAATAACATGGTCCACAGGTCCCCCTGCGGGGACAAGTAGCATAATCTTCCTTGGTCTGGCCAATTTTTTAATGAATTCTACTTTATCTAATGTCCCCTCAATATCATCTGAGTGACCTTCATCTTTTAAATCCGTTACTTTTTGGGCATCTGTGTCAAGACCAATCGCAGAAAAATGGTGATCCGCTACATTCAAAAGAAAATTTCTGCCCATCACTCCTAACCCTACCAATCCAAAATCAAACAATTGTGCCATAAGAAAAAATATTATAAAATTTCAACAAAACTAATAAAACAATAATCTCTGTGACAATAAATCAAATGGTAATTATTTAGTTTGTACCTGAATCCATTTTCACCAAAATATGATAAGCCACAAAGAAGTAGAATCACAAGTGCTGGTAATTTTTGGCGCCTCGGGCGATTTAACCTCAAGAAAGTTATTGCCAGAAATTTTCAACTTGTTTCGTAAGGGATACATACCTGAAGATTATGCCATCATTGGTGTTGGAAGAAGTGATTATTCTGACCCATCCTATCGCGATAAAGCCGTCATCAACAATCCCTATTTTAAAAAAAAGGAGAAAAGAGCTAAAGAGATTCAAAAGTTTTCCGAATTGGTGCATTATATCTCTCTAGATACCAGTGATCCTTCAGCTTACGCGGCGTTAAAAAATAAATTGCAACAAATACTACCTGGACATCCTGATCCAAATATTATTTTTTACCTCTCTACCCCACCCATGTTGTACAAAATGATCGCCCATCATTTGGCTGCTCACGATCTTAATTTGGAAAAAGAGGGATGGAAACGGATGATTATCGAAAAACCCTTTGGTTATGATTTAGAAACTGCTAGAGATTTGAATATAGCGCTTTTGTTGAAATTCAAAGAGGAACAAATTTATCGAATTGATCATTATCTAGGAAAGGAAACCGTTCAAAATCTGATGGTTACTCGGTTTTCCAATAGTATCTTTGAACCTCTTTGGAACAGAAATTATATCCAACGTATAGAAATTACGGCTGCAGAAAGTGTCGGAGTAGGTGATCGAGGGGGCTATTATGAAGGAGCTGGTGCCCTCCGGGATATGATTCAAAACCACTTACTTCAATTGCTCTCATTAGTCGCTATGGAGCCTCCAAATCAAATGACATCAGAAGCCATTCGGAACGAAAAGGACAAATTATTCCAATCACTTAGACCACTTTCTACTGAAGATGTGAAAAATAATGTGATTCGTGGGCAATATACCAGTGCCAACGTTAGAGATAAACAAATCTTGGGATACCGAGAAGAAAATAGCGTGCATCCAACCTCTCGAACGGAAACGTTTGCTGCTATGAAATTTTTTATTGACAATTGGAGGTGGGCAGATGTTCCTTTTTACATCAGAAGTGGCAAAAGATTACCCACAAGAGTTTCCGAGGTAGTCATACACTTCAAATCGAATCACCTCCATTTGTTCAAAAACGAAGGTTCTGATCATGCGCATAATATCCTCATTTTCAGGATACAACCCAATGAAGGGATCCTGCTCAAATTTGGGCTGAAAGTACCCGGAGCAGGCAACCTAGTCAAGGATGTAAATATGGATTTCCAATATGATGACCTAACGCAGGATTATGTCCCAGACGCCTATGAGCGACTTATTTTAGACTGTATGCAAGGAGACTCGACTTTGTATGCACGCGGAGACAGTGTCGAAAATTCTTGGAAATTTATCGATCCCATCTTAAAAGCATGGAAAGACGATCCTGATATCCCTATTTATGGCTATCCTGCCGGCACTTGGGGGCCTGAGCATATCAATGAATTGATTGAAGGCAAGGACATGGCTTGGAGAAATGCCAGCTCAAATCTTTCTCATGACGGTGAATATTGTGAATTGTAAAAAAAATGAAAAAAATTATTTTTAAAACACCTAATGCCTTGGCATCTGCTTTTGCCGATCAGCTGGTAAACCTTGCTTCTGATAAGGAAATCATTCATGTCGCATTATCGGGAGGAAGCACACCCAAGTTACTGTTTGAAATTTTGGCCACTACCTATAAAAATAACGATTGGTCACGGTTGCGTTTTTATTGGGGAGATGAAAGATGCGTAAGACCTGATGATTCTGAAAGTAATTATTTAATGGCTAAAAAACTCTTTTTTGATCCCGCGAACATTGCTAGTGAGCATATTTATAGAGTGCTTGGAGAAAATGATCCCAGACAAGAAGCAGAGCGATATGGAAACCTCCTTTATAAATCGTTGCCCATAGTGAATGACCTGCCCTGTTTTGATTTAATTTATTTAGGAATGGGAGAAGATGGGCATACGGCCTCTATATTTCCCCATGAAATGGAATTAATGACACATCAAGAAGTTTGTGCGGTGGCCACGCATCCTACCAGTGGCCAAAAAAGGGTCACATTGACGGGGCCAGTCATTAATAATGCTCGATCTATAGTTTTTTTAATAACGGGCACGGCTAAATATCCTCGAATCAAATCTATTCTCAAAGATCAACGTGATTTTGAAAGCTTCCCGGCAGCGCATATTCAACCAACGCATGGACATTTGACTTGGTACCTGGATGAAGCGGCGTATGAAGGCACCTAAAATATTGATTTTGATGGGTGTGACTTGTTCGGGCAAAACTGCCTTTGGAAAAGTGCTATCTAATCGACTTAAAATCTCTTTTTTTGATGGTGATGACCTTCATTCAAAAGAAAATATTGATAAAATGAAACTAGGTCATCCCTTAGATGATGATGATCGCTGGCCCTGGTTACAAAATATTCATCAATTAGCACTTGATCACACTAATGAAGGTGCAATTATCGCTTGTTCCGCCTTAAAAAAGTCTTACCGACAAGTCATTCAAACTTCTGCCGATATGGAATTTATTTATTTGAAAGCAGATAAAAAAACGATCGCACAACGACTTGCATTACGAAAAAATCATTTCATGCCCACCTCACTCCTCGATTCCCAATTCGAAGCTTTGGAAGCACCGAAAAGTGGGTGTATTCTTGATGCTACCCAGACATTTGAGATCAATGCTGATTTAGTAGTAAGCTACCTTCAAAAATAATGTTTAGCTGAAAATAGGTTGCCGGTATGATAAAAAATCAATCTACTGCCGCGGACGCAATTGCTTTGAAAAGTTTGCCGTCAGAGATCAAGCACCCTTGTTCAACCATATCAAAAATTTCTTTTTCACGATTTTCCTTGTACTTTTTTTCATCCATAAAAACCTTCACCCCACCAACAGGCTGTGCTAAAAGCTGTTTTATAGAAAGCTCATCATTAAAGTCAATTTTAAATGCCCCATGAGCATCTAGTCGAATACCTGCCATGTAAATAAGGTCTGCCATACAACTAAAAGTGATGAGCTCTCCTTTACTTCTGTATTCTAAAAATTGAGTTTTTCTCATAATGCCTTCAAAAACCACTTCGCTAAAGGCATCTATTATTTGATTGGATTTTTCAACATCATTTGCCAGCAACTGTTCCCAATCATCTGCAATGACCCCGTTGACCACTAAAAAATCTATAAATTCATTTTCTAAGGGTTTGATTTCTTCAAGGGTGAGTCTACGATATTTCATTACTGAGGAAAAACATATTGGATACCTTATAAAAGGCAATTTTAACGATTATTTTGTTTGCCACCATAAATATTTACCTTTGAATTTGACATATTAAAATAACTAATCGTAATAGCTGCATTTTTTTGTAACTATTTTGTTTCTGCTCAAACTGTCATGGAATCTACTTATGTAGACGTCCCACTGAATAAAGTTCAAAGATTTATAGAACTACACAAAAAGGTTACCGACCTGTCTCAAGGTGAAGGCAGAACGATTCAAGAGCACTGGGTTTATAGACATTGGTATGGTTCAGGCGATGCTATTCTCATTTATGATGAATACAATTCCGCACAATATGCCATTGATGATAATTTCAATGCAGCCTACAAAAAAAAATATGAAGGCCTTTCGGCAGACGCCAAAAAAGAAATGGATGGTGTTTTCACTGAATGGTGGTCATTTTTTAACGGTCATTGGGATGAAATGCGGGTCATAGACTATGAAAAGGACTTTGTGTCAAAAGAAAATGTGAATTGGGATATTCCCTTTGTCTTTGTTGTAGGGACCTACAACACCAAAGGTAAGCCCTCTGAGATGGCTGAAGCCTACATGAATTGGCAAAACCGCCCCTTGGTTGCCGATGGCTTACAATTGGGAGGTGGCGTAACTAAACATGACAAGGGAGCCGGTCCAGATCTAGAATTTTTCGGCGCTTTCAAAACCAGGGTAGATTTTGCCACTTCCATCAGTACACAAGGAACAGTAAATACCGCTGCTAGAAATAGCTTTTGGAGCCTTGCCGACGGATCTCATGCAGATCAAATCTATTGACATGTAGGACATCTTGTAGATGGTACCTTCGATCTAGCTGGAAAAGATAAATAAGCCCAAGCTTCTTCAATAAAATCTTATTGACTTAAACCCTCCTCTAGTGGAGGGTTTTTTTATGACCTCTGGAGTCTATTTGAAGACATATATGCGTTTAAATGAGGCTTGAATAAAAAAGCCAACCCTCTTCTCGTTTGAGAAAATTGTTGGCTTTTCTTAATAGACGACCATTGATCTTGAAATCATCTATCAATGGTAAATAATTTGGGGTAGTTAATTCCTCAAGCAGCCTGTTTTTTCTTGATTTCTCTTGGCAATTGAATTTCCTTCTGATCTTTTATCTGAATTATCCGCAATGCATTGAGCAACTTAATTACTTGGTAAGTTGGATCAATTTCATGCCACCGTATGCCTCCAAAATTAGGTCGAGAACCATATTTGTGATGATTGTTATGATAACTTTCTCCCATCATTAAGAAATCGAATGGTAAAAAGTTTCTTGAGGTATCTTTTACTTCATAATTTCTGTAACCGTACTTGTGGGCAAACCAATTAATGATGGCACCGTGGATAGGAGAAAATAAAAATTGCATCGGCAATAAAGCCCACAGCCAAATTTCTGTTGCAAATAAGTAATAAACACCCACGTATGCGGCACCCCAAAATAATCTCGATGGCCAAGATCTGGCAAATTTGTCAAAAAACTCCCACTTGGGAACTCCGTCTGTAAAACGCTTTTCTGGTATTTCTTGACCACTCGCTATTTTGGAATAAATGGTTTTCGTTTTCCACATCATTTTGAAAATCGATTCATCATATTTGGGAGAATGTGGATCATTTTCAGTATCTGCAAAAGCATGGTGCATCCGATGCATAACGCCGTATCCGTAAGGACTTAAATAATTAGAACCTTGAAAAACCCAGGTCAGCACAAAAAATATCTTTTCCGTTAACGGACCCATCGTAAAGGCGGCATGGGAGGCATACCTATGAAGGAAAAACGTTTGAAAGAAAAGGGAAAGGTACCAGTGTGATACAAAAAAGATGAGAATGATTTCCATGAAAAATGTTAAATTAAAAAATGAATCTTACTTAGTAAGATCCATTAAGTTCTCACTTGTTACAGAAAATCGAAATTTTATTTATTTAAGGAGGGTTTTTTTTGAAATCTCTCGCTTTAATTCGTCAATTATCTCGTTGATACTACCGAATTCACAGGCTTTTTTGAATGATAAAGGCAGTTTAGGTACCGTAAAATCAGTTTTAAACTTTATTTTGTCCTGTTCTAATTTTGCTTTTGCCCTAAAAAATAATTGTCGGCAATGGTCTTTCTTTTTATCAAATATTTCTTGTAACTCTTCATATTCAACACTAAACACCTCCCGCATCACGTAAATAGATTTCTCTAAAGGTTCTAATTTCTTATGCAATACCTGCCATGCTTCTCCCAACTGAGCATCCATATCAAAGTTCAAAAAAGCTTTAATCTGATGACGATCAACAAGTTCAAAATGATCTTCAGCGGTAAAAGTTTTCTGAGAAATTTTGCTCTTTAAAGAAGTCAGAAATTTGAGGCTGTTGTTACTGACCGATTTGATGAGGTAGGCCTTTGTGTTCTTGATGTCTTTGCGATCAATAGAAAGCCATTTCTCAAAAGTATCCTGAACAATGTCTTCTGCATCTTCAATACTACCTACGATTCTCAAGGCAATGCTTCGCAATAGCGGATGATAGCTAAATATATCTTCTGAGGTATTCATTTAGTAACACAAAGAAAGCAAGATTGAAGTAATCTGACAATAAAAATATGGATTAAAAAACATGGAACATAAAAACCTATAGTCTGCAAATTAAGTTCCCATACCTCTACTAACCCTTATAATTTCAACTTTTTATAAAGAACCTTTTTAGAAATCATCACAATTTGTCCTGGCATTAATGGATCGAGCGCCAAGTCTTCAATCCCTACACGTATGAGTCTTAAAGTGGGGTGATCTATCTTTGCGGTCATTTTACGTACTTGCCTGTTTTTGCCCTCGGTTAAAATCACTTCAACCCAAGAGGTCTCGGGATGTTTAATTCTGTTGACAGCAGGACTTCGTTCGGGGAAATTATAATCCATTAAAACACGTGCTTCCGCTTTTTTCGTTCGGTAGGATTTGCCATCGATAGTGATACTTAATCCCTCACTTAATACTTTCAATGCTGCGGTAGAGGGCGTTCCCTCTACTTCCACATGATAGGTTCTCTTGTGCTCATTCTCAGGGTTTAAGAGGGCACTATTGAGCTTCTTGTCATTGGTTAAAATCAATAACCCTTCAGAGTCAAGGTCCAATCGACCTACCGCATAAATACCCTTAGGAATTCTAAAAATAGAACCTAACCCTTTATTTTCTACCTCATCTGTGTACTGACTGAGCACTTTATAGGGTTTATTTATGATGAAATATCTTAAATTGTCTGCCAAAGTATAATTATATGTTTTCTAACCGTGTGCTGCAATACTACCATCAATTGAGTAGGCCCGCAAATCTTCCGAGTCATGTTGAAGTGTTGAACCCCTATCAAAATTTGTATGCGCTGTCCTTATGCCAACAGTTTTATGATAAATATTATTCAGATGACCAACCCAGAAAAATTCTTTTTGGCATCAACCCGGGTAGATTGGGTGCCGGTTTGACCGGCATTCCATTTACAGATCCTGTGGTGCTTTCGGATAGATGCGGCATTCCCAATCATTTAAATCAAAGAGCAGAATTATCATCAAGCTTTATTTATGAGATGATCTCGAGCTATGGAGGACCCGTACCCTTTTATGCACGTTATTATATTTCTGCCCTCTCACCCTTGGGCTATGTGAGCAAGGGAGTGAATCTTAATTATTATGATTTGCCCAATTATAAGATCTTATTTGAGTCTTACATAGTCACCCAAATTAAAGCGCAATTGAACTTCAATATTGATCGCAGCGTAGCTTTCAGTGTGGGCAAAGGAAAAAACTTTGATTTTCTCTTTTACCTCAATAAAAAGCACCATTTTTTTGATGCGGTGGTCCCACTCCCCCATCCCAGGTGGGTCATGCAATACAAGTTGAAAAAAAAAGATGATTTTATCGCTGACTATCTCGCACAACTTAAATGAAGAGTCGTTTGTCTTTATTTTACCCCGGAAAGTTACCACAGGCACAATAACGCCTACTCATGAACATAGGTTTTCCAGTCATAATTTTTTATTATTTAGTTTAAAACGAAATAAGGGGACTACCATTCAGCAAGCACAAATATATCTGAAAGTAAACCTCATAGAATATTTCCATATTTTATCATTAATTTTATCTCAAAGACTTTAAGAAATGCAAATCACTTTTTACGGACATAATTCCTTTTTATTCGAATCCGATGTCAGCATACTGACAGATCCCTTCATCGCATCCAATCCAAAAGCAAAGCATATCGTCATGGAGAATATAAAGGCAGATCATGTCTTGATTACCCATGGTCACGCGGATCATTTGGCCGATTTGGACAAAATTCTGGCTCACAATGATGCCAAAATCATTACTATGGTAGAAGTGGCCAGCTGGTTGGCTAAACAAGGACATAGCCATTCTCACAGTTTAAACTTTGGAGGTACATATGAATTCTCCAAGGAAACCTCTGCTAAATATGTGCAAGCGGTGCATTCTAGTAGTATGCCAGACGGAAGTTATGGAGGTCATCCTGGTTCTTTCATCCTGAAAACTGGAGGTAAAACTATTTTTATTGCAGGAGACACGGCCTTACATTCTGACTTGAAATTGTTTGGTGAACTTAATGATATCGACTTGGCCATCTTGCCTATCGGGGGCAATTATACCATGGATACAGAAGATGCGGTGCACGCAGCAAAATTTTTAGGCTGTAATCAAATCATAGGCTGTCATTATGATTCCTTTCCTGAAATAACCATTGATCACGCAGCGGCTCAAAACCTATTTAAGTCCCATCAATTGGATTTGCAACTTATGGCTATAGGCGCCAGCATAACATTTTGATTCCTTATAACTAAATTTATATATCATGAAAATTTTTTCAACCTTAGGCTTATCCCTGACCTTAAGCCTGGTTATGTCCCAGGAAGCTCCCTTAAATCTGCCCGATGCTGAAGTAGCTACTTCACATCAGCAGGTTGAAATAGATGGAAAAACCATCCAATTAATTGCTCAAGCGGGTACTTATAAGCTCAGGGATGAAGAAAATAAACCTTTGGCCTTATTTGGCTATACCAGCTATATCAAAGAAGGCGCCAAAAGCACTCGTCCCATCGTTTTTGCTTTTAATGGTGGCCCTGGCTCTTCCTCTTTTTGGTTGCATATGGGTGTATTAGGGCCCAAGAGGATTGCAGTGAATGATCCTGAATATACCCCGGCCGCCCCCTATCAAATTGTCAATAACAATTATTCCATTTTAGATGTTGCAGATTTAGTGATGATTGATCCGGTAGGCACAGGATTGAGTGTACCATTGGGAGCGCATACCTTCGATGAGTTTTGGGGTGTTGATCAGGACATCAGAAGTATCAGTTTATTCATTACCCAATATTTGATTGAACAAGGTCGCATGAACTCCCCCAAATTTCTCTTGGGTGAAAGCTATGGTACCTTTAGAAATGCTGGTATTATGGATCATCTGCTCAATCAAGGCATTGCGATGAATGGGGTCATCATGGTATCCGCCGTTTTTGATTTAAGAACCCTCATTTTTCCACCCGATGATGATTTACCTTATCTTATGCATTTTCCCACCTACGCTGCCAGTGCCTGGTACCACAATCAAATTCCTGATAAAGAACCCGACTTGGAGACGTTCATTGATGAAATAAGAAGCTTCACTGAAAATAGTTATGCGCCTGCCTTGTTTAAAGGAGACCGTATTTCCCTGGAGCAAAAGAATACCGTCGCGGGTCAACTGGCTCAATATACAGGTTTGAATAAGGACTTCTGGCTCAAGTCTAACCTCAGGGTGACGGGATCTGAGTATTTTGCAGAAGCCTTAAGATCAAAGGGTCTTGTTATCGGAAGGTTAGACTCAAGATATACAGGGATTAATCAAGATCTGATTTCGCAATTTGGAAGTCATGATCCTCAGAGTGCCGCCATTTCTCCCGCTTATATTACAGGCTTTTTAGATTATTTTCACAATACATTGGGGGTGAGAAAAGACTTACAATATACCGTTACTGCCGGTCGGAGAGAAGGTTTTGAATGGGATTGGCATCACAAAGGCAACCAAAGATGGAATACACAAGCCGCGATCAACACCGCACCCGATATGGCCAGAGCCTTGTCTCGAGACCCCAACATGAAAGTACTAATTCTTAATGGGTACTATGACATTGCTACCGTATTTTATGGAGTTGAGTATACGATTGATCATCTTGGACTTACCCCTGAAATTCGTGATCATATCATCATGAAATACTATGAGGCGGGGCACATGATGTATACCCATCACCCCAGTCTTATCAAGTTCAAGGAAGATGTAGGGAGTTTTATCTTAGAACAGTCAAAATGATGAGCTAGCCCCTGCCTAGATGCACCTTTAAGGCAAGAATGTTTGTGGGACTGTTGCCTATGAAGATCTGTCCATCAACGATGAATACAGGACGTTTTAAAAAAGTATATTCCTCTTGAATCAGCTTTCGATAATCGGACTCTTGAAGAGTTTGATCCTTTAAAGCTTTATATTTCATGGCTCTTTTGGAGAAAAAAGCCTCATAACTCCCAGCAAGATCCCGCATCTGATCAATTTCACCGAAGGTAAGGGACTGGAGTTTGATGTCTATTTTTTCAAACCCATCTAAAGCCGTATCTAAATCTTTCATGATACGGATGCAGGTACTACAGGTACCCAAAAAATATATTTTTTTCATAGTAAATACGGATCTGGAAAAGCAAAAATAGCAGAAATAAAGGGATAGCTAACGTTTTTAAAGTACTTAAGCTATTTGAAGTTTCATTGGTCAGATAAAGTGTCCCGATTTTTATTAAAAATGCTGAATTTCCTTTAATTTCATCCTTACTTCACATCAAACCTCATTATATGGAAATCGCAATACACAATTGGATGCGTGCCGAAAGTATTGAAACCACCCTCACCCGAATCGCGGGTCTGGGTTATGACAAAATTGAAATTCAAGGGAGTCCTGAATTATATGACCCTGCTCAGGTATTGCAATTACTACAATCCCATCATTTAACTTGTTGGGGAGCGGTGACCTTGATGCTTGAAGATCGCAACTTGCTGGCCAAAGATGTTGCACAAAGAAAAAAATCAATTCAATACGTCAAAGACGTTATACAAATGGTCCATCGATTGGAAGGTAACATGGTGTCTGTCGTGCCCGCTACAGTAGGTAAACTGGTTCCGGAGGGCAAACCAGAAGACGAGTGGCTATTGGCGATAGATGCGCTGCAAGAAATTTATGATTATTCAGAAAATCTGGGTGTTTCAATTGGTATTGAACCCATCAATAGATTTGAAACCTATTTCATCAACCGGGCCGACCAAGCCCTGGCGTTGGCGACAGCCGTAGGTCCCAACTGTGGGGTATGTCTGGATACCTTCCATATGAATATTGAGGAAATAGATATGTTGGAAGCCATCAAAAGCAGCAAAGATCGTTTGGTAGGTTTTCACGTAGCGGATAACAACCGGATGGCACCCGGAATGGGACATCTCCCATGGACCGATATCTTGAATGCCTTAAAAAGCATCCATTATGATCGTGTCCTTTCGGTTGAATTTTGTTCGCCGTTGGACCGAACCCCGGCCAACCCCTATCCCAATTCGATTGATGAACATCCTGAGAACTTGAGTCCTGAGCAAAGAAAGTTTTTGGAAGATCATGGCAGTTCGGCGGTAACAGAACATTTTTATCATATGTTGTCAGAAAAATCAATTCATTTTTTAAGGGAGCTTCTTTCATGAACAAAGCCCACATCGAAACCTTTGGTTATCAATACCTCTTTAATGAGCGTATACACCCTACTGCTGACACTTTTGTGTTTACTTTTTTAGGCCTGATATCCACAAGTTTGGTTTCACAGGATTTTGGTCAAGCTGAAGCAACTGAAACCTACTTTAGCGTAAAGGCTCTTTAAGATATTTTGATAAATTTAATTTATAAAATCCCATGGCAAAAGCACTAAAAATCAATCATGTCGCATTAATCGTAAAGGACTTAGAAGCCGCCTGTATCTTTTATGAAAAAGAGTTGGGATTAGCGCCCCTTCCCGCCTTTTTATTTGACTACCCTACGGCTTTTTTCAAATTCAATGACCAACAACAGTTGCATTTGACCGAATGGGATGATGCCCATTCGTTCCGAGGCCATATCTGTGTACAAGTAGATGATATCAATGCCCTGTTTTTTAGGATGAAAATTCTGGGAATCATTGATATACAACCCTGGGGTAAAGTAAGACGACTTCCCGATGGAGCTATTCAAATGTTCGTTCGTGATCCCTCAGGAAATTTAGTTGAATTGTCTTCAGATCCAGAAGATCTTATTGATCCTAAAATCTTTGAAGATGAGCTCTATCAAGAAGGTATTTATGTCTCCGGAAGGAACGATTTTCGGGGCTATAAATCCAAAGACGCCACCTTGTATCACAAAAAATAACTTGGGTCTGAATATGGGGGCCGGTATGCCCTACCCAATGCTTATAAATTTATGGAGATGGGTAATTTATTTACTCATAGGCATGGAAGAGAAGCCAACTAAAACCACCACCAAATAAATACAGTTTCCTCTTCTTTTGCTTTTAGTGCTGCTTCCAAGGTAACTAGGTTTTGCTCTAAAAGCTTAATGTATGCTTCTAGCTGATTTTTGATTACCATCCAATTTCGGATACGCTCAAATAATATATGTTTCATGACCCGATCACCTTGAATATAATCCCTATTTTCAACCCAGAAGTCTGTGGTTTCCGTGTCTATATTGTCTAAATCCATGGCCCAAACAGTGGTAATTCTATTTTTAAATGCTTTGATGTTTTCCTGCTCATTGGGATCACTGTTGCGCATTAAGTAATTAAGGTCAACTCCATCATAAGTGTTGTTAACCATCCGACCTAAGCTTTTTTCAAGAAGTCTGAAAGTACCATCAAGTTTAATGGCATCGAATACCACACGAGGAGGATTAAATGGATTGTGATTGTAATACATAGAAAGAGGCACACTGAATGTTGAATCTTCATAATACTCAACAAAAGCCGAATCTGAGTCCAGCCCCCAGCGATCGTATTGTTGTTGGAACCAATCTGTAACCCATACATTCTCCTCTAGGTACTCTTCTGTATAGACCTTGATGCTTTTTACTTCTTCAGTAATGCTTTTAATATTATCGATATTGGAATTACGTTGATCGAATTCACCACCTTGTTTTTCAATTCCTAGTGATATTAATATACCGAATACCACTACGAAAAACTCAACTCCTTTTTTTTTTATTCTATCAAAAAAGTCCTTCCAAGAGAACTTATCTCCGAGGGTAAAAAGTGATTTCAACCAATTGCTCTTCTTTTTTTGATCTGCCATTACAATTCAAAATTATTGATTCTGATTTTGGGTTAATGAAATTTAAAATTAAATGATTTTTAGTTATTGAGATGATTTTACTGTCAGAAGCAATAGATCTACTCCTTGATCAACCTAGTTGAGAAGCGATCACCACTCCTATTCTCTAGCTTGATGATATATACTCCCTCACTGAGCGCACCGACATCAATGCGATTATCGGTAGACCTCATGATTCTTTGACCTGATAAGTTATAAATCGTAGCCTCTTTAAAAGCTGCCATCTTGATATTAACGATACCATCGGTTGGATTGGGATAGATCATCTCTGAGACATCAGCTAGGGATAGGGTTTCCTCTTCTTCTTCATCCACATCAGTTAAATTGATGGTAAAAGTCGCTGAATCACTGAGTGCCCCATCGGATACTTTGATAAGCAAGCTAAATGCTGGCGTTGTTTCATAGTCTAAAGCGCTACTATTTGCTACTGTTAATTGACCTGTACTACTGTCCAGACCAAAAGCTTGATCTGTGTTTCCACTAAGAATGCTGTAAATCAAAGTATCTCCATCCGCATCACTGGCTTGAATGGTTCTTACCATTGTAGCGTTCACACTGTTTTCCGCAAGGCTAAAAGTATCAGCTACTATGATTGGAGGATTAGATGTTGTTCCTCCCTCACCCAAGGTAAAGCTTAATTCCTCTGAGAATGCCGATCCGATATAGGCTGCATCAATGGCTTGTACTGCCCAGTAATACGTTCCTGAGGGAAGCGCTACATTCCATACCAAACTATGTCCTGTATTTCCACTTGATGCAGACATCCGTAATCCTTTTCCAGAGGCATCTGAAGACAAGATATCCTGTGCTCCAGGTATACTGCCTATCCGTAATGCATAGGTAAGTCCCGCTACTGGAGTATGATCATCAGTAGCTCCATCCCAGGAAAATTCCATGACAGTCAAGCTGTCAGAATCAGAGCTCCTACCATTTGACTGTATTCTTGTCATCGCTGGTGAATTAGTAGCTCTTGTAGCTTTGGCCTTGGGAGCGGTAGGCCTGACATTTTTACTCCATTTTCCTACGGTCATGGGTGCCCCTGCTGGATCACGAGGGGAACCTATGGCATTGTTTTGCTCGACAATAGCGGATTCATTGCGGTAGTTTCTATAGGTCCTGAAGATGTACTGACCCGCATTGTTCTTGTCTTCTCCTGCGATACTAAAGTCCAAATCCCCATCTCCATCGATGTCTCCAAACTCTACCGTGGCTTTGATAATATCGCTGATATCAAAAGTACTCGCTACATACTGCTCGGTAGTAGGATCATACTCGCTGAGTTTAGTCACCTCACCCTCTCCTGTCAAAGTACCTGAGTAAATAATATCGGTATAGCCATCAGAATTAAAATCTCCTAGATCAATCTTACTGTTTCTGATTCCTGATAAGTTGGTGGTGATCTTGGGCCATTCAGTTTTACCTTCATTGAGCTCATTGAGGTAGATCTCAAAGACATCTCCTACAGCAGCAGTGCCTGTATAAATAACATCTAAATCTCCATCACTATCAAAATCAATGAAGTCTGTCGTGCCGTCTTTAACAGCGACAAAGCCATTAGATGTGGATGCTATGGACAACTGTCCTCCTGGCTGTGTATTGTTTTGATATAGCAGGCTGGCCAAGCCGTCACTTGGATTAAATCCACTGATGAGAAAATCAATGTCCTGATCTCCATCATAATCTCCAAAGTCAAAGGAAGAAGCGGTCAGAGTCGTAATTTTATCTGATTGATCGGTGATTTTTAAGGTGGGTGTAGTAGTTGTTACGTCTAATTCTAAGACATATAATTTAAGTGTTGCACCCACTGTATTATTGGTCAAGCCTAAGGAGATGATTTCTTTCTTGCCATCATTATTTAAATCCACAATCTTTGATTTGGCGTTGTACAATTTATACTCAGAAAGTCCTGCTGCAGATAAAAAGCTAGAATCAGTAGAAAAATCAAATCGTGCTCCTTCTCCATTATTGAGACTCATCCATATATCTTGAATACCATCTCCATTCACATCCGAGGCTTGGATATCTGAGAGCGTCCCAACACTTGAGATAAAGCCATACTTGCTTTCTGTATTACTCACCAAGCGGTAACCATCAAACTGCAATAGTTTAGTTCCTGCTGAATTCTGTGAGCCATACAGTACATCCAAATCATCATCTCCATCTATGTCCACCATCTTAAGCACTGGATCAGCAACTGTGGTAACTTTATAATCAATGATACCTCCCTGGTTCACTGATTTCCACGCATAGGTCAATTCAAAACTTCCTTCGGCTGCAAAAGCACTTCCTTTAAGACCGTTGTCCACTGACTGAACCGACCAGTAATAAGTACCTGGATCTAGCTGCGTCTCATACTGATTGGTATTGATCGAAGGTGCTTTGGACATTAACCGAGCTCCAGTAGTTAAATCGCTCTCAGTATTAGATAGCTCACTGCCTCCTTTGGTGGTTCCTAGTCTTACTACATAACCAAGAGCACTAGAGTAATCATCCTTTGGGGCATCCCATGTAAACTTGACATTACCAAACCCTTGGTCTGTAGTTTGTAAATTAATGGGGGCTGCAGGCTTGGTATTTTTCTTATTAGCAATTTCAGTTTGATACAATACTGTCTTCGCACCTGTATCAGTTAGTCCCATTAAGAATAAATCTAGATCTCCATCCATGTCGTAATCCACCCATTCAGCAGTAGATTCTCTTAAGCCCTCCAGAGTTACCTCAAACTCCTCAAATTTTCCATCTCCTTCCCAAAACAACTTAGTGATGGCAACTCCATTATCATCTTCCCCAGTGATCACAATATCTGTGCCTCCATTATTATCAAAATCACCAGCGGTAATATCTCCAGAGTTTAAAGCAGTCGTTATTCCTGAAAAATCATAATTACCATTATTTAAAGCGCTGAAACTAGTCGTAACATTTTTACCCTGGATCAAAATACCTAAGCCATCAATTGATCCTGTATTTAATAGCGCAATTGAGGAATTACTTAATGAGGGTAAGGAAAGTATGCTAGAATTATTAAAAAGAGAATTCCGAACTATATTAGAATTAATATTACCATTTAAATCTTCACCGCTATAGAGTAAATCATTGTCTCCATCTAGATCAACGTCTGCAATTTCAAGAGCACCCTTTATCAGGGCAGGAAACTGGTCCTTCTTAAGTAGAAATTGATTGTTTTCTTTGAATCCTATATAGCTTTCAAGGATTCCCGCATCATTCACTCCCATCATGGCAAAATCAATATCTCCATCTAAGTCCAGATCTCCCCATGCCATTTGAGTAGAGAAAAGTTGTGGTAGATTAATCGTTTCGTCTTTTGTAAATGATGTCCCTCCATTATTGCGATACAATACCGTCTGCGCAGTTTGATTAAATCCTGATACGACCAAATCTAAGTAGCCATCTTTATCAATATCTATCCAGGTAATATCCCCTTCATATAACCTTGCAAAACTTTGATTGGTGTTTACAAAAGTACCCGCATCATTTCGGTAGACTGCTGTCACGGCACCAGAAATACTGCTTTGACCCATAATGGCTACATCCTTATCTCCATCTTGATCGTAATCTCCCCAACTCACAGCTCCACTGGAAAGCCCTGTGAAAGGATCATCTGTTTTGGTTAAGGTAATACTGTTATCCAGAACATTAATAGTAATGGCATTCGTTGAGGCTAAGCTGGCATTGGTAGCTGTAGGTGTCAAGATAATGGTCTCTGTCCCTTCTGTTAAATTTCTATCTTCAATACCCTTGATGATAAAAGTTTTTAATGTATCCCCAATAGAAAATACCATAGCATTAGCTCCTGTATTCTCAATCAGGTAATCGATATCTAATAGTGCAGTTCCAGACAAACCAAGGTCAATATTTATTTCTTGGACTGATACAAATGATAAAGCGGTCGTTACTATCAAAAATTCATGTTCGGCAATACTTAATTTATCAAAAGTTATCGTAGTCTCAGGTACCATATAAGTCCAGTTAAACTGATCTGCAGCTATATTATTATTGGCAGCTGCATCAGTAAAAGTAGCAAGTACAACATCTATTGTCTTTGCTCCTGCTCCCCCCGTCGGAGTAAAAGTAGCTGTGTATACGGTACTACTGACAGCAGTAAAATTACTGAGTGTCCCTCCGCTTACTGTTACATCTTCAGCTACAAAATCTATGGTGGCCTCACTGCTAGTAAAGGTTAATGTCAATATGGCATTGGATGAAGAACCATCAGCTACATTACTTGTGCCATTGGTTGCCGTAATCGCTATGGTTGGGAGTGTTTTGTCAACTGTGAAATTAGCGCTTGTGACCGTCACTGCTTCATTGGTTGCCACGTCTTTCACATCAGCGGTCAATGAATAAGTCTGATCATCGGTTAAGCCCTGCAGTCCTGCAGCTGTAATAGTTACTGCGGCACTGTTGCTACTCGTAAGAGCCGTATAAATTGCACCATTTAAGGTGATCGTGACGGTCTGTCCATCCTCAACTCCAGTCGTGGTTAAGGTAACCGTAGCGTTAGTATCATCTTCAGTCGAATTTAAGCTCTCACCCCAGCTGAAAGCAGTAGTGGCAATAGCTGTGATGGTAGGTACTGTTTCATCAAAAGTAATCGAAGATGTGCTTTGGGTTGCCGTAGTAGCATTACCAGATTTATCAGTGATTATGGCTGTGAATAGTACGTTTTCTAAATCTGCTAGACCTCCACTCAATGCCTCAAACTCAAGTGCAGTAAAGATCAAGGTTTTATTAGCATTTAGATCCCCTACCAGTATGGCATAAGCAGCACCAAGGTTTTCATAACCTCCACTAGCTACATTTGCTCGAATTTGGATAGATCCTCCCATAAAGCTCACATCATTGGCTACGGGAATAGTTACGGTTAAACCTGTATTGGTTGGATTCCATCTATTAAAAATTATATTGCCACCTGTTGGAGCTACTGTTCCTAAGGTAAAAGCAGGTGGGTTTGAAGTGTCTATTACTAGTGCCTTATTGGCTCCTAAAGAATTGGCAGCACCAGGAGATGCCAAGGTCAGAGTTGCTACGTTTAGTGCTAAATCCTTTATTGTACCACTATTTAAAGTCAAGGAATTTGTTGCTACATAATCTAAATCAGAAGAGGTCTCTCCTGATCCAATGGTATAATTAAAGGTCAAGGTATTACTACC